>Ga0256830_1000167_pt1 | contig 59911 bp, 43 predicted proteins | sample 128326metaG_FD_190537 | JGI IMG/M metagenome (GOLD analysis project Ga0256830, IMG submission 190537) | Hydrothermal vent microbial communities from Lau Basin, Pacific Ocean - 128-326 | ecosystem: Environmental > Aquatic > Marine > Hydrothermal vents | place: Pacific Ocean: Lau Basin | collected... | reverse complement strand
CATTGTACCCTATTTCGCGGGTTGGCTCAAATTCATTATGGGCAAGCTCCCCCCCCTTTTTCGACCATTTTACGAAGCCCAGAGCCCATTTCGGCTACCTGTAGGTCCCCAACTCGATACGCTCGCAGCCCCCTCGTCTTAGGGCCTATCGGCATTTTGCCCCTGAAGATCTCCCAAGTCTAGAAAACAGCTCGCCGCCCCACGATTTGTGGGAGAGCCAAAGGGATGGTATAATCGCCTCCAGGGAACAGACCAGTGGGAGGTTGGATGCTCTCGGAAGACCGGTGAAGGACCGGCTTCGGGGTGCGGCCAGCGCAGGAATGGGGAGGAGAGAGGATTGCGTCTGCGAAAGGTGGAAATCCACGCAGCAAGGGCCCGCCTGACCCGCCCCTTCACGATGATGGACCTGGCCTACGTAGGAGATATGGCGGTCAGCATCTACCTGTGTCACGGCGTCCTGGCCTGGCACAAGCATATAGACCACGATGAACTCTTCCTGGTCCACGAGGGGATCATCCGACTGGAGAGCGAGTGGGGCTCGGTGACGCTCCGTCCCGACGAGATGGCCGTGGTTCCCAAAGGTGTGGTGCACCGATCGAGCTCCGCCCTGCCCTCCTTGGTCCTGCTGATCAGCCCCCGCTTCGCCGTGGACCGCAAGAACGGGCAGCGCCGGCTGGTGGCGCTGGACGGGGAGTTGCACAAGGTGAGCTTGCCTCGGGTGCGCTCACAGCGAGATCCCCTGGGCTGGACGGACGTGGGGACCATCGAGGACTTCACCGTGGCCGTGGCCGCCGGTCAGGGCAGGCTCGCGCCTCAGCCCACGAGCAGCCAGACACTCCTCATCGCCCTGCGGGGACGGGCCGGCCTGCAGGTGGACCGAGAATGGCTGGAGTTGGGGACCGGAGAGCTGATCGTCATCCCCCGCGACACCTGGCTAGGCCTGACCGTCTGGGAGGAAGCCCTGGTGCTGCGGGTGGCCCGGTGAGGGTAGACCAAGAGAGAGGCCCGGCACCGAGAGGGTGCCGGGCCTCTTGGCTACTTCGTCGCCACGAAGTCAGGGTTCACAGCATCGCTGTAGGGGATTGGCTTTTCGATCAGCCCTTTCCCCAACAGCCAGTTGACCACATCCTCCCACTCCCCCTCGCTGGTGATCTCCCCCTGGGGGAAAGGCGGCATCTTGTAGGTGCCTTGGATGGAAGGCGGCACCCGTCCCACCTCGATCAACAGGTCCTCGTAGGCCTCTGGGTTGGCATTCAACTCCGCCACCGCCTTGTTCCAGGCCACCATGAACTTGCGCACCGTGTCAGGCTTCTCCTTGAGCGCCTTCACGTGAAAAGCGAGCACGCTCTGGGAGTACTGGGTGTACTGGCTGTCGTCCACGATGAGAGAGGCCCCTCCCGCAATGGCCCCCTGGGCCAGCGGATCGGGCAGGGTGGCCGCCTGAATCTGCCCATTCATCAACTGCTCGAAACGGACGGGGATCGCGCTGACCTCCTGGATGGCGATCTGGTCGGGGCTCAGCCCACTGGCCGTCAGCAGCCGGTCGGTGAGGTACTCGATGATGGTGTTCTGACTGATACCGATGGGCACACCGGCCAGGTCCTGAACCGTCTGGATCCCGCTTCCGGGCGCGGCCAGAATGCGGAACTGAGGGGCATCGGGATAGGCGCGCCGAGCGATAGCCACCACCTGGATCTGGACCTGCTCCCGGTTGAAGAGGCCGATGGAGATCAGATCGGTGAGCATCCCATCAATCTCGCCCGCCTGCATCAGGGCATCCCGTTCCTGGGCGCTCTTAACCGGCACCAGTTCGACTTGGATCCCCTGCTCTTCAAAGTAGCCCTTCTGATCGGCGATGTGGAAGGGCAGGATGTCCAGGATGGGCAACAATCCCATCCTGAGGCGGGTCTCCTGGGGCCGTCCACCGCAGGCGGTCAGGACGACGGCGAGGACCAAGAGAAGAGAGAGCACAAACGTGTGACGACGCATAGAGGCTCCTCCTTGGCTGAAATCTGGGAATCGCGAGCGGGGGAGAAGTATAACCCAATTCCACGGAGGAGGCAACCGAGGAAAGGCGAGGCAAATGGGACGGCTTATGGGGAGTAGTTGCGCACGACGATGGGCATGTAGATCAGGCGAGCACCAGCACCACCGGCAGCGACCAACGTGCTGATGGGAGACCCGCTGACCGGCTCCACCCCCTCTGCCCAAGCCTGATAGACCTCGTTGCGCAGGAGGGTTCCCAACGGGGCACTGACCTCCACCACAAGGGTCAGCGAGCGGACGGCTCCATACCCCGCCATATCAAAAGGCCCCCACACCACCTCGTCCGTGCCCGAAAGCCCACAGGGGGCACCACCACAGGTGCGGTAGCGTGTTCCCGGTGGCAGTTGATCCTCTACAAAAGTAGAGTTCGCCGGGTCCCCATCGTTACGTACCCGAAGCGTGTAGGTCAGCAGGCCACCGGCGATGGCCGGGCTGGGCCAGGCCGTCTTAGAGAGGTGGAGCTCCGGACGGCTGATCTGGGCCGTCACCGGACGGCTGCCCCACAGTTCGGGAACCCCGGCAGCCGAGACGCCGTACTGGGCATTGGTGATCACCGTCCCGCTGGCCAGCTCCGTGACGACGCTGACGACGAGGGTCAACCAGAGGTAACTCCCCCCACCCGGCATCGTAGGGACCTGCCAGACGACCTGATCTCCATCCAGTGTGCAAATGGCCCCAGGGCAGGAGCCGCCATCCAAAGGTGAGAGCGCCCCGCTGGCCGCGGGATGCAGTGCACAGCCACAGTCCAGAAAAGAGGTGTTGGCCGGCAACCGATCGGTCACCCGCACGCTCTGGGCGGGCTCCCCCGTGTTGGTGACCCGGATGGTGTAGTAAAGCTGTTCTCCGGGATACACTCTCTGGGGCAAGACGCTCTTGGAGAGCAGCAACACCGGACGGGTGACCGTGACAACGACAGGAGCGCCTGCCGTCCAGCGGGCCCAGGGTGCGCGGGCTCCGTAGTCGGCGTTCACCATCGTCTCCCCTGCGTAGTCGGTCGCCACCGTGACCACCAGCGTGAGCACCCGTCGCTCCCCCGGCCCCAGGGCCATCGGTCCCCAGGCCACCTCGTCACCCTGCAGGGCGCAGGGAGCGCCAGCGCAGCCCGCGAAGAGCGCCCCCACCGGCACCCGATCGGTCACCACCAGGCCAGCGGTGGCCTCACCGGCATTGCTGACCACCAACGTGTAGGTCAGCAGCGATCCCAGGGAAACGGAACCGGACAGAGCCTCCTTGGCAAGGGTGAGGAGAGGCGCGACAACCGACGTGGTCACCGGGGGGCCGGCCTGGAAGGGCAACCCCTCCACCTGGACCCCGTACCGCGCGTTCACGACAGCATCGCCGTGCGCCAGGTCCGGGCTGACCGTCACCACCAGCGTGTAGATGGCCGTGGACGAGACCGCCAGCGAGTCAGGCCCCCAAGTGACCGTGCCGTCCACCTCACGGCAGGGTGCTCCGGCACAAGACAGGAAGGTAGTTCCCACCGGCACCTCATCGCTCACCACCAGCCCCGCCAGAGGAGCACCCTCGTTGGTGATCATCAGGGTGTAGGTCAACCACTCCCCCGGGTGAACCGGGTCAGGCCAGGCCCTCTTCTCTATGGCTACCCGGAGAACCCCCACGGTAGTCGTCACCGGCGCCCCACCGACGGCGACCTGCCCCGGAGCCTGGACCTCGTAGCCATCGTTGACGATCTGGTCTCCGTCGCGCAACGCCCCTGAAACGGTCACCTCCAAGGTCAGGGCCAACTCGTCCCCACCCTCCAGGAGCGGCACCGTCCAGGTGACCACCCCTCCCTGATAGCCGCAGCCTCCGCCACCGCTGCAGCGGGCGAAGGTGGCCTCGGCTGGCAGGCGATCGCTGACCACCAGTCCCCAGGCCCGTCCGCCCTCGTTGCCCACGGTGAGGTAATACGTAAGCCTCTCACCGGCCGGCACCGGGTCCGGTACATCCACCTTGCTGAGGGTCAACCGAGGGGCCCGCACCGTCGTGGTCACCGGGTTGCTCTCAAAAGTGTAGCGCAGACCATCGTAGGCCTCGGCCCGGTTGACGATCTGCCCATCCTCCGCCAGCACCTGAGTGACCCGAACGGTGTAGCTCAGCACCAGGGGGACACCGGGCAGAAGCGTGCCCGTCCAGGTCACCACACCACCCGCGTAGGCGCACCCACCGTAGCTGCAGACCGGACCACCCTGGTACCCGGTCAGGGGAGGCAGGCGATCGGTGATGATCGCACCGGGCAGGGTGAAAGAGGAAGAAGCCATCACCAGGAAGTAAGTCAGTTCGTCACCCGCCTCCGCCTCCCCATCGCTGACCATCTTGAGCAGGATGGGCGGGGTCACCTCATCGTAGCCGATGTCGGCCACCGGCACGCCATCGTGATCCCCGTCCTGGGGGCGGACATCCCCCTCGAAGTCCTCCGAGAGCGCCGTCCCCCCTCCCGCATCCACCAGGGGCGAGTCGAGGCGCAGGTGGTAATCCCCAGCCGCCGGATCAACGAAGCGCGGGTCTGTGAAGAGGTTGGTCGCATTGAGGGCCAGTCCCCGGGCGTCCGTCCCATTGTCGAAGAAATCGTTGTAGACCGGCACGACCGTCGCCGGAGCCTCCAGCCCCACCTGGTGGGAGACGAAGATGTTGGCCCAGATCGTGGGAGTGGCTCCGGCGCGGACCCGCAGGCCAAAGCCCGTGCCGGCCGTCCCGCCACCGTTTCCCGGAAGGCCCCCCGCCGAGGCGAGGATCGTGTTGTGGAGCACTTGCCCGCCATCCCCCTCCAGGAGCAGGCCGTGGGCGTCCCCACCATCCCCGGCCTGAGGGTCCCCACCCAGGCCGGCATCGCCTCCCTGCCCGCCGTAGGTCAGACGAACCAGGTTGTTGGCGACGAAGGGATCGGCCGCCCGACAGGAGAGCCCGCTTGCTATGCCGCCATCACCACCGCCCCCGGCCCGCAAGACGCCATCCCCACCATCGCCGCCGACGCCGCCTACCAAGTTGAACACCTGGGTCCGTTCGACGGTGATCGGCCTGGTGATGCAGCCAAGACCGACGGCATCACCACCGCTCCCCCCCCACCCGCCGAAGGTGGGAACCGCACCGCTACCGGTATCCCCTCCATCCCCTCCTGAACCGCCGACCAGGTCCTGTACCAGCCCCTCTTCGATGCTCACCGAGGCGGCCTCCAGATAGAGGCCCCAAGTGGGCCCCCCCGCCCCGCCGTTGCCACCCAACCCCCCAACCAGGGCGTCCCCCCCTGAACGCCCCTGACCGCCGGCCCCGCCTTGGACCCGTTGGGCCTCCGAGGAGATCAGACCGCCGGACGCCGTGCTGAAGGCGAAAGCGGTCGCCCTCCCGCCAGGGCCACCGTGCCCTCCCCGACCGCCGGAGCCGGGGGAATTCCCACCGATCCCACCAGTCCCGCCAGCGCCTCCTCGCACATCCTCTACCCGATCCCCCACCAGGGAGAAGGTCACATCGCTCCCATAGACGCCGTGGGCCTCCCCACCAGCACCTCCCATCCCCCCATACCCACCGCTGCCCGAAATGTCGGTGCCGACACCCCCATCGCCTCCGGTGCCGCCATCACCGCCCACGATCCCACGCACCCGGTTCCCCCCTCCGGTCAATGCAATCCCCCGGGCGTAGACACCGTAGGCCGCCCCTCCGGCGCCACCACCACCGCCCGACAAACCATCACCACCCGAGGCCCCATTGCCACCCCGTCCACCGTTCCCGCCGGTCACCGTCAGGACCTGATTGTCCCGCAGAGTGACGCTGCCAGATCCGGCGAGGTAGAGGCCGTAGGCCCCCCCTCCAGGGCCGCCCTCAAACCCATCGTCGTCTCCATCCCCGCCATCTCCCCCCCGGATGTCAAGCACCTGGTTGTTCTGCAATGAGACGGCCCCCCCCTCCAGCGTGTAGCTGATCCCGTAGGCCGGTCCCCCTGCCCCGCCGGGGCTCCCCAACCCCCTGGGGCCATCGGCCCCCCGCATCCGGCGGATGGTATTGCCGAGCAGTGAAACGGCAGCTCGTTCCGCCGCCACCCCGCCGACGCCGTACTGGATCAGGGTACCGCTCAGCGTGCCGTTGCTGCCAGGCAAGAAGCGAAGGCCATACCAGTCCGAGGGGGCAGGGGAAGAGGCTGCCGAGGTGAAGGTGATAGGAGCAGCGGTGGCCTCTGCAACGAGGGAGCCGGCCACAATCAACTCGACCCGCTGGGGATCCAGCCCAGAGGCCTGTCCATCGGTGGGGGTGAAACGCACTTCGGTGCCCGGCAGGAGGCGCAAAGTGACGCCGGCGGCCACCGTCAGGTCGCCGGTCACCGTGATCACACCGGACCAGACCTCGTTAGCCTCCAGCGTACCACCGGCCCGAGACCCGCCGGAGACCTGAGCGGGGAGCGCGGGAGAAGGGACAGGGGAAGAGAACCAAGCAGGCAACGGGGACGCGACCCACGACGAAGGGGGGAAAGGAACTGCCCGAGTGCCAGCCCCAACCCTCGTCGGGGAGGCATTGATGGTGAGCGCGACAAGACCCAAGATAATGAGCCAGTGGACCGGATGATATCGTCTGTAAATCCTCATACGCCAACGTCCCACCCCTCCCGGCTCCTCTCAAGAGTGTACCTCAAGGAGGGGAGGAAAAAGCAAGAGATCGGTTAGAACGAGGTAATCGTCGCGATTTGTGACTTTATGCAAAGGCAGGTATAATAGAGGCAGACCCGGCCAGCCGTACCTGGCGCGAGGGGTCAGCCTCGGGCGATCTCCGGGGACCCGTGCTTCCCGGAGGAGGCCGACCGCTTGCAAGGAGACTTCGATGCAGGAGCAGGTCACACTGTTCCTTCAAAACCTCACCGAAAAACAATACTCCGAGCACACCGTCGCAGCCTACCGCAACGACCTGCACCAGCTTCTGCGTTTCCTGCAGCGGGACGTCACGCCGCCCCCAACGACCTGGCAAGAGGTATCGGTAGAGACCGTGCACGCCTACGTCCGTTATCTGAGAACCTCCCACTACTCCCTCTCAACCATCGCCCGTAAGATCGCTTCAATGCGTTCCTTTTTTCACCATCTGGTCCAACAGGGAATCATCTCTGACGATCCCACCGTGACAGTTGCCTCGCCGTCGGTGAGGCGACGCGCTCCTCGCGTCCTGTCCGAGCAGGAGATCCGTCGGCTGCTCCAGGCCCCAGCCCAATCCGACAGCCCCAAAGCCCTACGGGACCTCGCCCTGCTCCACCTGCTCTATGCCACCGGCATGCGAGTCTCTGAGATCATCGCCGTGCGGGTGAGCGATCTCACTTGGGAGCCTCCCACCCTGCATTTCACCGACACCCGCGGGCGTTCCCGCACCATTCCGCTACCGACCGAGGTCGCATCCGCCCTCCAGGACTACCTAGCCCGAGGACGCCCGTACCTCCTAGGCCGATCGGAGGACAACGATACCCTCTTCCTCAGCCTTCAGGGCCGCCCCCTGACCCGGCAGGGGCTCTGGTTGACCATCAAGGAATACGCCAAAACAGCGGGACTGGGAGCCGACGTTACCCCCTACGCGATACGCCACTCCTTCGCCGTCCATCGTTTGAGGGCCGGCGCCACCTTAGAAGAGATCCAGGCCATCCTGGGACACACAACGAGGGCCGCAACCCAGGTCTACGCCCAACTCACCGAGCCTGAAGGCCACGCTTAAGGGCATCCGCAGAGAATCATCATGCTAAGGAGGGACTCGATGGGCTACATAGACCGACTGCTGGGCCGCAACGAGCGCGTGGTTTTCATCACACGCCGACATTGGTTGACCCTGCTCCCCACCTTTCTGGGCGACGCCGTGCTGACCCTCCTGGCGCTGGGGGTGGCCGCCCTGTTGTTCAGAAGCGCATGGAAGATCCTCGCCATCCTCCCCTTGGTGTTGGCCACGCTGCCCCTGATTCACCTCCTCGTCCGACTGCTGGACTGGTGGAACCTGCAATACTTGGTCACCAACCGTCGGGTGATGGAGGTGCGTGGGGTCATCAACAAGCGCGTCTCCGATTCCTCGCTGGAGAAGGTCAACGACGTCGTCATGCGTCAGTCCATCCTGGGGAGGATGCTTGGTTATGGAGACGTGGAAATCATCACGGGCTCCGACGTGGGGGTTAATCTCTTTCGACGGATCGCCCGACCGGTGCGCTTGAAGACGGAGATGTTGAATCAGAAAGAGTCCCTGGGTGAGCTGGACGCCTTTGAGAGTCGCAGCAAACGGGTGCTCGCCACCGAGGCTCCCCAAGCTGCCGACATCCCCGAACTCATCGCCGAGCTGGACGAGCTTCGCCAGAAGGGCCTGATCAGCGACGAGGAATTTGAGGAGAAACGCCGCAAGCTGTTGGACCAAATCTGATAGACACACAAACCCTGTTCTATTTTACCTCGTCTGAGTTCATCCGTCTGTGGTTCACTTCACATCCACCGAAGGAGATAGTTGATGGAAAAGTTCGTCACGTATGAACAAATCCAGGAAGCCGTTCAGGCTATCCGACAACGCGCAACCATCCCACCCCGAGTGGGATTGATTTTGGGTTCCGGCCTGGGCGGGCTCGCCGACGCGGTTCAAGACGCAACGGCCATCCCCTATCCGGAAATTCCCCACTTCCCCCAGGCCACGGTGGTAGGCCACGCTGGCCGGTTGGTGATCGGCCATCTGGAGAGCCAACCGGTGATGGTGATGCAGGGCCGGGCCCACTACTACGAAGGCTACTCTATGGCTCAAGTGACCTTCCCCGTCCGCGTGATGCAGGCGATGGATGTCGAAATCCTCATCGTTACCAACGCGGCCGGAGGCCTCAACCCCGACTTCCGGGCTGGCGATCTGATGCTGATCACCGACCACATCAACTTGATCGGCATGGCCGGTCTGAACCCACTGCGGGGGCCGAACCTGGATCAGTTTGGTCCTCGCTTCCCCCCGATGACCCAAGCTTACGATCCAGAGCTATCGGACCTGGCCCGCCGGGCCGCAGCCGAAGCAGGTATCCCTCTGCGGGAGGGAATCTACATCTGCCTGGCCGGCCCCAGCTTCGAAACCCCGGCCGATATCCGCTTTCTGCAGCAGATCGGGGCCGACGCTGTGGGGATGTCCACCGTCCCGGAGGTCACCGTCGCCTGCCACGGCGGTACCCGGGTGCTGGGCATCTCCGGCATCAGCAATGTAGCCGTTGCCTCTCCCGGCGAGACCGAGGAGCCCAGCCACGAAGAGGTCCTGGAAGCAGCTCAGCTCATCGTCCCCCGCCTGAGCACCATCATCCGGGGTGTCCTGCGAGCCCTGTGAGAAGAGGGATCGAAACCCATCCGATGCCGTATGAGAGTCATCCCTGAACTGATCGCCCAATACGCCGCTGCCCTCTACGCCCTCTGCGCCCTGGGTGTGCTTTTCTACATCCGGACGGCCTTGCTCGCCCGTCGGGAAGAGTCGCTGGCCGTCTTCACCCTGGAGCGAGAGGGGGCGATACGCCGTCAGACCCAGGCCTGGATGATGGCCTTCCTCTTCGTCGCCCTGGCCGGCGGGGTCTACGTGGTTGCCAACTACGTCACGCCCCGCCTGCCTCCGGCCACGACGGAAGCGGCCCCCACGCTGCCGCCGGGGCTCTTCACGCCCACGCCCAGTCCGGCCCCCACCCCCACCCCCTCTCCCACGCCGACGCTGGTGCCCACGGTGGACCTGGGGCCGGTGCCGACCTTGCCACCCCCGGCGACCCCCACACCGGCGTTGGCCGTCTCGGCCACGCCGACGGCCGGCCCGGCCCCTGCCTGTGTCAGCGCCGGCACCCAGCTCATCCGGCCCACCGTCGGCGCCCAACTGAGCGGCATCGTCGAGGTCTGGGGAACCGCCAGCATCCCCGACTTCCAGTTCTACAAGTTCGAGATCCAGGCCGAAGGGAGCAACGAGTGGGTCACCATCCAGAGCTTCCCCAACCCCGTGGTCAACGGGCTGTTGGGCACGTGGGACGCCAGCCCCTTACCGCCGGGCAACTACCTCTTCCGGCTCGTCGTCGTGGACAACACCGGCAACTTCCCGGAGCCCTGCGTTGTGCCCATCGTGATCGTCCCTCCCACCCCATCGGAGACGTCATCCCCATGAAGAGCCCAAACAAGCCCGTAAGCCCGGACAGCCCTCCCCACCCAGCAGCACCGCCCCACAACGGCGCAATGTTCGAGGTGGAGGTAGAAGGCCACACCCTCCGCTACTGGCAGCAGGGCGGAGGGTCTGATATCGTCCTGATCCACGGCTGGGCCAGCTCCCACCGTATCTGGGAGAGCGTGATGGGCCGACTGGCTGCAGCAGGCCACCGGACTTGGGCTCCCGACCTGCCCGGTTTCGGCGACTCCCAAGGCCCCTCAAACGGCCCCTACACCATTGCCCGCTTCGCCCACTTAGTGGCCGCCTTTATCCAAGCGGTCGGGATCACCTCCCCGGCGGTCGTCGGCCACTCGATGGGCGGAGCCATCGCCCTGCGCCTGGCCCTGGAACGGCCCGAGTTGGTGGACCGGCTGGTGCTGATCAATCCGGTGATCAGCGGACGGCTGCGCTTCTCCCTAGAACTCTTCCTCAACCGCCCGGTAGGTCAGTGGGTCCTTACCCTCTCCCGCCGCCTGTGGACGCTGGCCACGCTGGGTGTCCGGGCGATGTACCTCCACCCCTGGCATGGCTCCCGATCGGCGATCCGGCGGGATGTGGAAGACCTGGCTCGGGCAACCCCCGACGCTGCGCTGGAAAGCCTCTACGCCGTCGCCCACACCGACCTCAGCCCCCACCTCTCACGGGTTCGGGTGCCCACCCTGATCCTCGCCAGCCCCTTCGACCGGATCATCCCGCCCGCCGAAGCTGCCCTGGCCGCCCGGCAGATCCCCAAAGCCCGGCTGGTCCCCCTGACCGCCACAGGCCACCAGCCGATGGACGAGCAGCCCGACACCCTTGTCCGCTTCCTGCTGGACTTCCTGGGCCAGCCCCACCCGCCCAACAGCCCGTAACACGCGATACATAACACGCAACACGCTTAGGAGGGGTTTCTATGTCCACATCTGAAGCCATCCGCATAGCCGTTATCGGCGGCTCTGGCCTCTACCAGATGGAAGGACTCACCGACATCGAAGAGCGGTGGGTCGAAACACCCTTTGGAAAGCCATCGGACGCCGTCATCATCGGCACGCTGGAAGGGGTGCGCATCGCCTTTCTGGCCCGCCACGGACGGGGACACCGGCTGATGCCCACCGAGGTCAACTACCGGGCCAACATCTTCGCCCTCAAGACGCTGGGGGTAGAGCGGATCATCGCCGTCTCCGCCTGTGGCAGTCTGAAGGAGCAGATCCACCCTGGCGAGATCGTCATCCCCGACCAGCTCTTCGACTTCACCAAGAAGCGGGCTTACAGCTTCTTCGGCGATGGGCTGGTAGCTCACATCGGCGTGGCCGAGCCCTTCTGCCCCGATCTGTCGGCCCGGCTGGCCCAAGCGGTCGAGGAAGCGGGAGGCACCGTCCATCGAGGAGGGACTTTCATCACCATCGAAGGGCCACGCTTCTCCACCAAAGGGGAATCCTGGACCTACCGCCAGTGGGGGATGTCCATCATTGGGATGACGACGAGCCCTGAGGCCTTCCTGGCCCGCGAGGCGGAGATCTGCTACGCCGTGATGGCCCACGTGACCGACTACGATGTCTGGCACGAAAGCGAGGAGCCGGTCAGCGTCGAGGCGGTGATCCGCATCCTGAACCAGAACACCACGCTGGCCCAGCAGGCGATCCGAGGGTTGGTGGCCGAGGTGGCGACGGCTCCTCGTACCTGTGGCTGCGGATCGGCCCTGGCCGACGCCATCATCACCCAGCGGGAGGTCATCCCGGCCGAGACTCGGGAGAAGCTGAAGCCCCTCGTGGGGAAGTACCTGGGGTAGAGGACGGCCGACGGCAGACGGCAGACGGCCGACCGCTGATCGAGGAGCAAGGAGCAAGGGGTAAGAGGCAAGAGGCAGGGGGCAAGGGACAAGGGGCAAGGAGCAGGGGGCAAGGGACAAGGGGCAAGGGGCAGGGATCAAGCAACCAAACGACCACCCGACCAAGCGACCAAATGACCGAATGACCACTCGACCAAACGACCACCTGACTACTTGGCAAGAGCGCAACCTGTTGCTCCTCGCTGCCGCCTTCGTCCTGGTTGGTGACGTTCTACTGGGGCTGGCGCGCCCGGCGCTGGAGCGTCCAGCACTGCTCGCCATCCTGGCGAGCTGGCTCCTCTGCTTCACCACCGCCCATCTCGCCTTCACTTACATCCTGCCCTACCGGGACCCGCTGCTCCTGCCGGCGGCCGGATTGCTGATGGGATGGGGATTGCTGCTCATCGCCCGGCTGGCCCCCGGCTTTCTCTCTCGCCAGATCATCTGGATGGTCATCGGGACGGCGACCTTGATCCTGGTGGGGCTCCTCTCCCGACCCCAGGGGCGGGTCCCTGGCCTGAGCTGGCTGCGGCGCTTCAAGTACACCTGGCTCCTGGGAGGGCTGGCCCTCCTGGCAGCGACGTTGGTCTTTGGGGCCAACCCCTCCGGTCAGGGCCCCCGGCTCTGGCTCCGCTTGGGTCCCCTCTACTTCCAGCCCTCGGAGCCCCTCAAGCTGCTGATGATCGTCTATCTGGCCGCCTACCTGGCCGAGAAACGGGCGCTCCTCTACCCAGAGACCTGGCCGGTGGGCTCCCTCTCCCAGCCCCCTCCTTGGAGGCGCACGGCGCGGCCTCCCGCCTCGCCCGTCCTCCCCTACCTGGTCCCTCTGCTGGCGATGTGGGGGCTGGCGATGGTGCTCCTGGCCTGGCAGCAGGACCTGGGGGCCGCTCTGCTCTTCTTCTTCACCTTCCTGGTGATGCTCTACCTGGCCGGTGGGCGGGGTGGGGACATCCTGCTAGGGCTGACCCTCTTCGTCATCGGCGCGGCCATCGCCTACCGCCTGTCAGGCCGGGTAGCGCTGCGGGTGGACATCTGGCTGGACCCCTGGTCAGAGGCCGGAGGCCGGGCTTACCAGATCGTTCAGTCCCTGCTGGCCTTCGCCGCCGGCGGGCTCCTGGGCCAAGGGCTAGGGCTGGGCTATCCGACCCCCTACATTCCGGCCATTCACACCGACTTCCCCTTCGCCGCCATCGGCGAGGAGTTCGGCCTGCTGGGGGTACTGGCCGCCGTCGCCCTCTACGCCCTGCTGACGCTCCGGGGCTATCGCATGGCCCTGCGAGCCCGCACCGGCTTTCAACAACTGCTGGCTGCCGGCCTGGCCACGATGCTGGGGTTGCAGGCGTGGACGATCATGGCGGGCACGCTGAAGCTGATCCCCCTGACCGGTGTGACGCTTCCCTTCATCAGCTACGGCGGCAGCTCTCTTCTGAGCAGCTTCCTGACCCTGGGTCTGCTGCTGGCCATCTCCCACGAGAACGGGCTGGCGGTCGAAGCTCCGGAGAGGAAGCCCATAAGTGCCAACCAACGGCTCCGCCCCCTGGCCCGCCCGTCGGCCATCCGTCGGGTCGGGGGGCTGATGCTGGTCGGTTTCCTCCTGGTGGGGGCTAGCGGGGGATATTGGGGCCTCTGGCGAGGACCATCCCTCCAGGCGCGGGAGGACAACCCCCGCCGGCTGATCGCAGAACGGCGCATCCAGCGGGGACGCATCCTGGATCGGCAGGGGGTTGTCCTGGCCGAGACGGTGGGGCCACCGGAGGCCCACCAACGGCGCTATCCCTATCCGGTCGCCGCGCCGGTCGTCGGCTACTACAGCCTGCGCCACGGCGTGGGCGGGATCGAGGCCGCCTTTGACGAGGTGCTGCGGGGAACCCGCGAGGAGGTGGACTGGGAGGGCTGGTTGGAGAGGCTAATGCACCGGGTGCCGGTGGGGCGGGATGTGCGCCTGACCCTGGACGTGTCGCTCCAGCAGGTCGCTGACAACGCCCTAGGGAAGCAGGTCGGGGCCGTCGTCCTGATAGACATCACGAACGGCGATCTCCTGGTGATGGTCAGCCATCCCACCTTCGATCCCAACCAACTGGATGAAACGTGGGAGGCGCTGAGTCAGGACCCGATGGCCCCGCTCCTGAACCGGGTGACCCAGGGGCTCTATCAACCGGGGGGCGTGTTGGAGAGCCTCCTCTTGGCCGAAGGCATCGCGGCAAGGTTGGCCGATCCTGACGCTCTGCTGGAAAACGCAACCCAGGCCGTCCGGCTGGACGACCTGGTCCTCACCTGTCAGCCACCGGGAGGGATCCCGACGGTCGCTCCCCTGGCCCAAGCCTACGAGGCCAACTGCCCCGCCCCCTTCCTGGCCCTGGGCGAGCAGATGGGAGTCCAACGGGTGGCAACCGCCTTTGTCCGCTGGGGGTTGAACCAGCCTCCTCCCCTGGAGGTGCCTACAGAGGCCGGACGCTTCGATCCCACCCGCCTGAAGAGCCCTGAAGGGCTGGCCCGAGCAGTGCTGGGCCAGGGAGACCTGACCGTCACCCCTCTACAAATGGTCCTGGTGGCCGCCACCATTGCCAGGGACGGCGAAAGACCAGCCCCCCGCCTGGTGCTGGAGGTGGAGGACCTGACGGGACAGATGCAACCCTGGGAAGGGGCCAGAGGAAAACCGGTGCGCGTTCTGCGCCCGGCACCTGTGTCCAGACTACGGTCGGTGATGCCCCGTTGGGGAGAGGGGAAGGTGGTCGGCCATGGCAGCATCGCCGTTGCGGGAGCCAACCGTCCGCCCCATGCCTGGTTCATCGGCTACGCCCCAGCCGGGGCACCTCGCTATGCCATTGCGGTTCTCCTGGAGCACGGGGGAGAAGAGGGACCGCGCCAGGCTGTTCAAGTGGGGATAGCGGTACTTCAGGCAGCGCTCCGCTGAGCGCTTTTGGAGACGCTACAAACCACCCGCCCAGAGAGAAACGGCGCCGGCTGCCAGGAAGAGAGCACAGAGACCCCAATCTCCCATCCAAGCCGCGCCAGCTCCCATCCAAGTAAAGGTCACCGCCACGACATCTGACACACGGATCCACTGGAAGAATCGCTTGAGCCGCTTCATCACGCCACAAACCTCCTTTGCCAGTACTTCCGTGCTCATCTTAAATCAAAGATGCGCCTATCAGGGTTACAAGTTGATTACCAGTTCGTTGGTTGCCCGCAATCCTCCCGCAGGCCCGACCTCGCCCGCCTGCGGGAGCGTCAGTATACCATCCTTGTATGAGAGATCGGTTAGTCCAACGTTAACATTTCGTTAGAGCCATCGAGCAACTCGACTAAAGGAGGGAAGCCTGTGGAAGCCAAGCTGAAAGAGCTGAGAGCCCGTCTCCTCGAAGTCAGCGATCTCAACGCAGCGGCCGCGCTGTTGTACTGGGATCAGACGACCTATATGCCGCCCGGAGGGGCACCGGCCCGCGCCCGGCAGATCGCCACGCTGCGGCGGCTGGCCCACGAGAAGTTCACCGATCCGGCCATCGGCAAGCTTCTGGACGACCTGCGCCTCTACGAGGAAAGCCTGCCCTACGACTCCGACGACGCCAGCCTCATCCGAGTGACCCGGCGGGACTACGAGAAGGCGATCAAGGTACCTCCCGCCTTTATGGCGGAGCTCTCCAGCCACATCGCCGCCACCTACGAGGTCTGGGCCAAGGCGCGACCGGCCAACGACTTCGCCGCTGTGCAGCCCTACCTGGAGAAGACACTGGACCTGAGCCGACAGTTGGCCAACTTCTTCCCCGGCTACGAGCACATCGCCGATCCGCTGATTGACTTCTCCGACCCTGGGATGACGGCCTCGGCGGTGAGCACCCTCTTCGCCGAACTGCGGCAGCAGCTCGCCCCCATCGTCCAGGCCATCACCGCCCAGCCGCCGGCCGATGACTCCTGCCTGCATCAGGCCTTTCCCGAGGCCCAGCAACTGGCCTTCGGTCAGGAGGTGATCCGGCGCTTCGGCTACGATTTTCGGCGGGGGCGGCAGGACAAGACCCACCATCCCTACATGACCAAGTTCTCCTTGGGCGACGTGCGGATCACAACGCGGGTCAAGGAGAACGACCTGGGTGAGGCCCTCTTCAGCACGATGCACGAGGCCGGCCACGCCCTCTACGAACAGGGGATCCGCACAGAGTACGAAGGCACCCCCTTGGCCCGCGGGGCCTCATCCGGCATCCACGAGAGCCAGTCCCGCCTGTGGGAGAACCTGGTCGGACGCAGCCTCAGCTTCTGGCGCTCCTTCTACCCCCGCCTCCAGGCCGTCTTCCCCGACCAGTTGGGCAGCGTCTCGCTGGAGACCTTCTACCAAGCCATCAACAAGGTCGAACGTTCGCTGATCCGCACCGACGCCGACGAAGTGACCTACAACCTGCACGTGATCATCCGCTTCGAGCTGGAACTGGCCCTGCTGGAGGGCCAGTTGACCGTGCGGGACCTGCCTGAAGCCTGGCGGGAGCGCTACGAGGCCGACCTGGGCATCGCTCCGCCGGACGACCGGGACGGCGTCCTCCAGGACGTCCACTGGTACAGTGGGGTCATCGGCGGCGCGTTCCAGGGCTACACCCTCGGCAACATCATAAGCGCCCAATTCTTCGAGGCCGCTTTGCAAGCCCATCCTGAGATCCCCGCCGAGATAGAACAGGGGGAGTTCGGCACCCTGCACGCCTGGCTGAAGGAGCACATCTACCAGCATGGGCGCAAGTACATGCCCGCTGAATTGATCGAACGGGTCACCGGTAGTCCCCTGACCATCGAGCCCTATATCCGGTACCTGAGGACGAAGTACGGGGAGCTGTACCAGCTCCAATGAACAGCGGTCCTCGCTCGTTCCCGGTGATTACCCACAAGTGAGCGAGAGAGTGGTCCGTAGCAGGCCGTCCACGAATTTCTCACAAATGCACGAATGAGGCGGTCCTTAATTCGTGTATTCGTGCCCCATTCGTGGACGGCTAGTCTCCCTATCTCCAAAAGAACACGGGTAATCACCTCGCTCGTTCAAGTTGACAGAAGCCCCGCTCTGCGGTAAACTATAGGCTAGCGCGTTTGGTACATTTGTTCGGCCTGCAGGGCTCAGACCACCCACGGCGGAAGGAGGGAAACCGATGTTTCAAAAAGTCATCATCGCCGGCAATTTGGGGCGCGACCCCGAGATGCGCTACACCCCCAGCGGGCGGGCCGTGACTACATTCACCGTCGCCACCAACGAACGATGGACCGATCAAGATGGCCAGCAACAGGAGCGCACAACCTGGTGGCGGGTTACAGCTTGGGGCCGCACTGCCGAGATCTGCAACGAATATCTGAGCAAAGGGCGTGCTGTTCTGATCGAAGGGCGGATGAACCCGGACCCCGAGACCGGGGGGCCACGAATCTGGACCGGCCAGGATGGGAAACCCCGGGCGTCCTACGAACTGACAGCGCTGGCGGTGAAGTTCCTCGGCGGACGGGGTGAGGTCCCGTCCACCACGATGGGCGAACCGGGGGTGGATGAGCCACCGGTGCCTGAGGAGGCCGTGCCCTTCTAGCCTCCCTCCAGGAACTTCCTTCGAAGAAACACCGGGGGACACCTGAGAAGATCACCAGAGGCACGAAGTTCTGAGCTTCCTCGTCCCTCTCGGGGTTCCCCTGAGCGCTCAGGGGCTTGGTGAAGGGATGGGGGTGTAGCCTCTGCCCAAGAGCGGGGTCGGTCCTAGCTGACCCCGCTTTTTTGTGTCCGTTGGACATTTAGGCAGAATGCTGTATAATCGCTCCGTCGGGTTCGACGAGCGTCCGAACAGGAGGGAGGGATCTGCAATGGCTCCATCGTCCCTGGAGGTCCGGCCCGTGCACAGCCGGGCAGACGAGAAGCAGTTCGCCACATTCCCCTGGCAGGTCTACAGAGATGACCCCAACTGGGTACCCCCTCTACTCTCGATGCAGTACGAGGTCTTCGACCCCCGCAAGAACCCCTTCTGGGAGCACAGCCGCTGCGAGCGATTCATCGCCTGGCGGGATGACAGGCCGGTAGGCACCATCGCCGCCATCGTCAACGAGAACCACAACCGAACTCATCACGACCGGATCGGCTTCTTCGGCTTCTTCGAGGTGATGCCCGACGAAGAGGCCGCCCACGCCCTCTTTCAGGCCGCCGGTGACTGGCTCTGCGCCCAGGGGATGGACACCATCCGGGGACCGGCCAACCCCTCTGTCAACGACGAGTACGGCATGCTGGTGGAGGGCTTTGACCGCCCCCCGGTGGTGATGATGACCTACAACCCACCCTACTACGTCGAGTTCACCGAGGGCTTTGGCTTCCAGAAGGCGATGGACCTGTGGGCCTACTACATAGACGCCTCGGCCTACCTCAGACCTGACGGGAGCATCGAAGTACCCCGCAAGCTCCAGCGGGTCGTGAATGCGGTGAAGCGGTCGGGCAAGTTCCGCATCCGCAAGCTGGAGAAGCGCCGCTGGCGGGAGGAGGTGGATCGGATCAAGTACATCTACAACACGGCCTGGGAGAAGAACTGGGGGGCGGTGGCGATGACCGACGCCGAGATCGAGCACCTGGCCAAGGGGCTGCTCCAGATCGTAGACCCCGACCTGGTTTTCCTAGTGGAAACGCCCCAGGGTGATCCGGTGGGCCTCTCCCTGACCCTGCCAGATGTCAACCAGGCTCTGCATCGGGCCTACCCCCGCCCCGGTGTCCCCGAGTTCTGGACCCTGCTTCGCTTCTTCTGGCACTACAAAGTGCGCCCCAAAGTGGATGGATGCCGTGTCCTCATCCTAGGTGTCCTGGAACCCTACCGGGGGCGAGGCGTAGACGCGCTGATGTACTACGAGACCATCCAGGAGGCGCTGCGCAAGGGGTACACCTGGGCAGAGATGTCCTGGATTCTGGAGACGAACGAGATGATGAACCGGGCCATCCGCTTCCTGGGCGGGAAGGTCTACAAGACCTATCGCATCTACGAGAAGCCGCTATGAGCGATTCGTCCCCTTCCATCCCGCTGCCCAGGGATGAGCGGCGGCAGGTGGTGCTGGGCCTGCTGCGCAACCCCAGCTTTGTGGCCCTCTGGTCCGGTCAGCTCCTCTCCCAGGTCGGCGATCGCTTCCGCTTCGTGGCGGTGCTGGCGATCATCGGCCAGATGACGGACGATCCACTGGCCATCACCTTTCTGGCCCTCTCCGTCACCGGCTCTCAGGTCGCCTTTGGCCTACTGGGCGGCGCAGCGGCCGACCGCTTCGACCGCAAGCACGTGATGATCATCGCCGACCTGCTGCGCGGCCTCCTGGTGCTCCCGGTGCTCCTGGTGGACAGCCCATCCCACTTCTGGATCATCTACGTGACGGCGGTGGTGCTGGAGATGGTCTCCGTCTTCTTCTACCCGGCCCGCAACGCCGCCCTACCCGGCATCATCGGTGAAGGCCAGTTGCTGACGGCCAACGCCCTGATGCAGGTGAGCTACATCATCGCCCTGGTCATCGGATCCGCGCTGGCGGGCATCCTGGTGGGGCTGTTGGGGACGGCCTTCGCCATCCTCTTCGACAGCGCCACCTTCTTCCTCTCGGCGATGGCGGTTTCCGTGATGCGCATCCCTCCGCCGACGACGGAGAACCACCAGGGACGGCCCAGCCCTCGGGAGATCTGGGAGGAGATCCGGGCCGGCATCACCTTCATCCGGCAGCGGCGTGACCTGACCATCGTCCTCATCATCACGGCTATCGCGATGCTGGGGATCGGAGCCATTATCGTCCTGGGGCTGAGCTACCTGAACATCCGCCTGAACGTCCAGGCCGAGGGGTTTGGGTACGCGGTCTCGATGATGGGGGTTGGCATCCTGATCGGGGGGGTGGTGTTGAGCCGGCTGGCGGGACGGATGCCGGCCAACGTGCTGGTGGGAGGCTCCCTGGTCATCGTGGGGCTGGCCATCATCGCCTTCGCTGCAGCGGCCAACTACGCCGTCGTCCTCCTCACCACCGCCCTCATCGGCCTCTGCCTGGTGATCGCCCGCGCGGCGCTGGACACCTTCACCCAAGCGTTGGTCCCTGACGAGATGTTGGGACGAGTCCAAGCGGCGGTCAATATGACCATCGCCATCTCCACCACGCTGGCCCAGGGATTGGCCGGCCTGATGGCCAAGGTGGTGAACAGCGTGGAGGCCGTCTTTATGATGGCCGGTGGGGTAACGGTGGTGGCCGGCGTTGCAGCCATCGTGACCCTGCGAGAGGCGGCGGCGGAGATGGCCCGCAACCGCCTCGTCCGCGCTCCTTGAAGCTAGAAATCGGAAGGGCAGGCGTATGGAAGCCCGCCCTACGGCAAGACGCGGAAGGACGCCGGGCAGCATAGAAAGCTGCCCGGCTTAGTTCTTCCCCGCTACCAACAGATCCCCTGGTACTCGTCGCCCAACCCCTCCAGGGACTCCTGGATGCGGACCAGGTCCACGATGATCTGTCCATCGCGCCGGCCGTTGAGCACCTCCCGGAAGACGGGGGCTTTATTGCCGATGACCAGCACCTCGGCGTGCTCCAGCACCTCCTCCAGAGAGGTCGTCATCAGCGAGGAGATGTGGGGAATGACCGTCTCGATGTACTGCTTGTTGGCCCCGATGAGCCGGGCCAGGGAGACGTTCTCGTCGTAGACGCGGATGTCGTACCCTTTGCCCAGGAGGGTCTCCACCAGGTAGACCATCGGGCTCTCCCGTAGGTCGTCGGTGCCGGCCTTGAAGCTAAGGCCCAAGATGCCCACCCGCTTCTTCCCTGTCCGGATCACCATCTCCACCCCGCGTCGGGCCTGGAGTTCGTTGCTGCGGGGGAGCGCCTCCAGAACGGGCAGGTGCAGGTCCTCCTGGCGTGCCTTGTAGAGCAGCGCCCGCAGGTCCTTGGGCAGGCAGGAGCCCCCGTAGGCATACCCCGGCTTCAGGTAGGCAGGGGAGATGTTGAGCTTGGTGTCCATCGTGAAGATGCGCATCACCTCGTGGCTGTCCACCCCCAGCGCCTTGGCCAGGTTGCCGATCTCGTTGGCGAAGCTGATCTTGAGGGCGTGGAAGGCGTTGCTGACGTACTTGACCAGCTCGGCCACGCGGATGTTGGTGTGCACGATGGGAGCCTGGAGGCTCTCGTAGAGGGTAGCCAGCCGCCGACCGCTGCGCTCGTCCCACTGACCGATCAGGGTGAAGGGAGGGTTGTAGAAGTCATAGACAGCGCTCCCCTCGCGCAGGAACTCGGGATTGGCGCAGACCCCAAACCCCTCGCCGACCCGACGCCCGGAACCGGACTCCAACAGCGGGATGACGTGCTCCTCGATGGTGCCCGGCAGGACGGTGCTGCGGACGGCCACGACGTGGTAGTCCGGGTGATCGGCCAGGGCCTCGCCGATCTGGCGGGAGACGTTCTCAACGAAGCGCAGGTCCAAGCTCCCGTTCTCCCGGCTGGGGGTGCCTACACAGATGAGGGAAAGGTCACTGGCCCGAACCGCTTCAAAGGGGTCGGTCGTAGCCCGCAGCCGACCGGACTTTGCCCCCTCCCGGATCATCCGATCCAGGTGGGCCTCGATGATCGGGCTCTGCCCGGCGTTGATCATCTCCACCTTCACCGGGTTGATGTCCACGCCGATCACCTGATGGCCCTCTTGGGCAAAGCAAGCGGACGAAACGGACCCCACATATCCCAATCCAAAAATTGCAATGCGCATTTTAACACTCCTTAGTAATCATAATCAATCCATCCATCCGGCGTGATGAGGCACCGAGGCAACGGGGAGGCGACATAACCAGGCAAAGCTACGTAGCCGGCGCTTCCCTCGGCGGCACCGCCGCCTCCCGCTCCCACCGGCTTACCGGGTAGGGCTCCGGCAGGAAGAGGAGGCCGGCCGCGCCGGCCTGGGCGGCCATACGCTCCAGGCGACGCTCCTCTTGGGCCGTCAGCCCACCGACCTGGTTGATGACGACGACCTGGTACCCCACCGGCGTCTCGGCCAGGAAGCCCTGCTGGGTCAGGTGGTGGGCCAACGACGCCGGCAACTCACGGGCCAGGAAGAGCCAGCGGGTGTGATACCCGACGACCGGGGAGATCCGAGCCCCCCACTGCCGCTTGAAGTTGAAGACGCCATCACCCAGCCGAGCCCGGGAACTGCCCATATCGTAGAAGCGAGCCCCCTGCTGACGGGCCCACTCCAGCATGTACCAAAAGACCGCCGTGATCGCCCCTCGGGTGACCCACTCGAAGCTGCCTCGGTGAACCCCTAAAGAGGCCGCCCGCCAGATCTCCCCGACGGCATACCCCAGCATCCCACTGACCGGCTCCCCCCCGTGGGTGACCAGCAACAATCCACCCCGTCGGAAGGTCACCTCCAATTCCCCGTAGGTGCTGAGGACCGCCCTCGCGCCGTGGCGCTTCTGCACGTAAGGCAGGTACATCTCGTGGTAGAAGTGGTCGAAGTCCGCCGGGTCCTGGGTGAAGCGATAGGCGAAGCCCCGCTTCCACATCTTGCGCAAGTTGCGGCGCATCCCCTGGTTCATCCTGGCCAGGATGCCCTCCAGCGGACGGTCGAGAGGGATCACCTGGCGCACCCAGGGGGGCACCAGGAAGCAGTAAGGCACCTCCGGACGCCATCCGGTCACCAACCGGTTCAGCTCGCAGACGACGAGCCCTCCCCGATGCAGGTAATCGTTGGCGACCACGGGCACCTCCCACAGGAAGACCCGCCCCAGGTGCTCCACCTCTGCCGGCTCCGGGAAGAGGACATGGCGTAGCTCCTCGATCGAGTACTCCTCACCGATGTAGATGACCGACCAGGATGGACCGACCAACCGCTTGACGTTCACCCGCAGGCGACTCATCGCCAACCGTCCCAGGTCCCTAAACGCCAGCGTCCCCTTCAGGAGCCAGGTGCGGCGAGGACCTTTCGGCAGGGCCTCCAGGTGAGGCACAACCCGCTCAAGGGGACGCACCCAGTGGCGAAGGATCATCAGACGTATCCGTCGCAAGATAGGGTGTTCCATAGATTCGCTCCTCGATTGCCCGCCACATCTGCGCCGCCCGGGCAGGCCAGGCGTTGGCGCGGGCATAAGCCAACCGCCGTTCCCGGAGGGCGCCTCCTTCGGCCAGGGCTGCATCGAGAGCTGCGACGAAGGCATCGGGACCATCGGCCACCCGGACCACATCGGCAAAGGCCCCAACGCCCGCAACAGAGGTGCTGACGATGGGTTTGCCCGTGGCCAGGTAGTCGAACAGCTTGATGGGGTTCATGCTACGGGTCAATGCATTCACCCGGTGGGGGATGACACAGACATCAAACCCCCGCAGGTAGTCAGGCAGTGCTTCGTAGGGACGAAAGCCCAGGAAGTGCACGTTGGGCCGGACGGCAAGGGCCTCCACTTCCGCTTGCCGGTTGGCCCACACCTTCCCCACGAAGACGAAGGACCAATGGGGCCGAGCATCGGCCAGGGCGGCGATGAGGTCGTAGTCCATCTTGTCGGCGATCTGGCCGATGTAGCCGATGACCGGCCGAGGGAGGGCGGCGATCTCCGGGGCGATGGGACCATCCGGCTCGCTGGCTCGCCCAATGACCGCCAGATCGGTAGCATTGGGAGCCCGGTAGACGTGGGGGTTGAGCCGCCGCGCCCGCCGGGCCAGCGACTCGGAGACGGCGAAGACCAGGTCCGCCTCCCGCACGATCCGATCGTTCCAGTCAATGAGCGCCTGACGGTCCTCCACCGGCAGCCAGTCGAACTCCGCCCAATCGTCGGTCCAGTCGTAGCAGAGCAGGGCTCGCTCCGGGAAGGCCCCCAGGGCGAAGACCTGGAGGGGATGGGTGAGCCAGAGGATGAGGTGCCGGCCCGGCAGCCGTCGCAGGGCACGGCGCATTTGGGCGACGTAGAGGGTGCGATTGAGCCGACGCAGGATGGTCAGGCGGCGCAGGGCTGTGAAGCGGGTCAGCGGCACCGTTTTGGTCGAACCCACGTAGGCCCACACCTTGGGCGCGACGGGGCGCAGCCATCCCCACAGGGCCGCCCAGTGGTCCCGTCGGCGACTGTCCAGGTGACCGGGCTCGAAGCGCCCCCGCAGCAGGTCCAGCAGGCTGGTGCGCACCGGGGGCTCCACGTAGAGCACCGAGGCAACCCGGGGCTGGTGGGCGAACTCGTAGGCCAGGCGGGGTTTGCGCCGACCCAAGTTGCCCCACTCGTTGACGGAGAGATAGAGCAGCTTCCACATCACGTCCCCCTCGGCCTTTTTCCTTTCAACCTCCTCATTCTCACCACCTAACGGCCAGGCTTCACCCGCCGCGCCGGAGCGCAAGCGAAGCGCCACGCGAAGGCGCGGTCGGGTGGAAGCCGTTGTTAGGCCCCTCATTGCCCTTGCGGAGTCTCCATTACCCGCCGTTCTTCCACCAGCTTCTCCCAAACTTCCCGTGGAGTCTTGCCTGCCCATCCTCTCACCCGCTCCTGCCACCATGCGAGTTCCGACCGCAAGGTCGGGCTTCCCCGCTCCCCCATCTTCCCCAGCAATTCCTCTATCCGCTCCACCCACTCTCGGCTGAATCGCCATTCCCCTCTCCTTTCCCCCAACAACGTTTCAATTCCGGGACGCGCCTCTACCAGCAGGTCCTCCGTTTCTCGCCTCAGCGCCTCATCCTCTAACAAAATCCCCACCACTTCCGGCGTGTAGCGATACACCAAGGCAACGTACACCTCCCCACCCTCCGTCCTCAGCATCACCTCATCCCGCACTCGGCTCAATAGCGCCCCATAGTCCCTCACCTCATCCGGGGATAACCCCCTCAAGACCGCTGCCTCAGGCTCTGCCTCTCCAGGATATACCGAATCTAATGCTCGACCCGGCAACATCTGCCAAACCTCCCGCCCGGTCTTCCCCTCGAACCGAGGTAGCCATTCCAGCCACCACTCAATCTCCCGTCGCAACTCGGGACCGGCTTGTTGCTCCATCCTTTTCAGCACCCCTGCGGCCCGCCGAATCCATACCCCACTCAACCCGGTATGCTCCTTCCCCGTTACCATCTCCTCCAAAAGCGGGCGCACCTCTTCCAACAAATCACCCACATCCCGCCGCAGCCTCGCATCCCTCAACAGCATTGCCGTCACCTCCGGCGCATACCGGTAGACCAGTCGAATGTAGGCCTCCCCTTTCGGATCGGGAGCCATCACCTCATCTCGCACCCGGCTCAACAGCCGAGAGTAGGCTTCTCGCTCCTGAGGCGTCCGCTCCTGCAATGCCGCTTCCTCCGCGGCCACCCATTCCCCCCACGGACCGGGCGTGGCAGTTGGCTCCGAAGTAGGGGTAAGGGTGGGGATTGGTGTTGGACTGGGCATAGGCGTAAACGTCGGAGTTGGCATCGGCGTAGGAGTCGGTGTTGCCTCCGGCGTCGGCGTCGCCCACCGCACCGCGTCGAAGTAAACGCGGGGCAAATCGGTCTCTTGTTCCACCCTTACCGTCATTTCTGCAGGCACCTCGCCAGCCCAATCGGTTAGCATCACTACCGCCGGACCTTCCGAGAACTCATAGACACCCAAAGTGTACCATTCCCCACCGCCAGCCTCCTGGTCTACCAAGACCTCATCCAGCAAACCATCCTGCTCGCTGTAGACCTGATATCGCGCCTGCGTGGTCGCTTCTGCCTCCCCGCTCTCCGGCCAGTAGACCTGCACCACGTACTCGCCGGGTGTCTCGATGTAGGTACCCCAGATGGCCCAGTTGCTGCTCTTTTCCTCACTCTCCGCCTCATACGTCCACCACGCTCCGTCGTTGTAGCCGTTCTCGTCGCGCCACCAGTTGGAAGGGTAGAACAACTGTGCCTGACTCTCGGTATCGTCCACGGTATAATGTCCGTCACCTGCTTCGTCTCCCCACCAGAGCCAGCGACTGGTGTACCCACCATAGGAGTTCACGCCTTCTTCCTCTTCCAATCCCTCTTCCCACGGGTCGGCGTCCTCGCCCCACCAGCCGAATGGGTCGATGTTCGTGTTCGATGACCCAGGGACGTCATAGTAAAGCCGGACGCCAAAGTGCAAATGGGCTCCGTTGGAGAAGCAGGTCTCATTATCAGCGACATTTCCTGCTTCTCCGATCACCTGAATTGTTCTCTTCTTGCTGCAAAAGGCGAGGCGCCAGGCGTCGGTAGCGTTCCCCCCATTCCCCCATTCGATGCTCATCGGCATTGAAAAGCCGGTACATTACGTAGGACCCTGCGTTGGCGAAACGGTCTTGCCATACCTCTGGATGTTTCTGGTTCTCTTCATAGAGCCGCTTGATATCGCGGGCGATCTGTCTGGCCGTCTGCCACGCATCGAAATCAGGCGGCGGTTCATCACCGTACTGCACCGTTATCACGGTCAAAATGACCATAGGGCTTACCGAGATCTGATCTTGACAGGGTCCTTCTAAACACGGGAAACCTGCGTTCAATGAAATGCGCGCCAGGTCATACGTCACAACCATTCTCCCAAAAGTCAACTGCTGAGAATACTCCGCCCAGCCGGGATACTCCCTGCGAATAGCTTCCCGCAAGGCTCCCAACGATCTCCCAGTCGCATGGTGCTCTCGCAATTCTTCGTCACTGATGACGAAAATACGGCTGTCCTCTTCAGGTATCCGGCATATCGCAGCCGGATCGGGCGTCGCTGTCGGAGTTGGGGCAAATGTGGGCACAGGAGAAGGAGTCGGTGTGCTCGTGGCCGTCGGTGAAGGCGTGATCGTCCGTGTCGGCGAGGGTGAGGGTATCACAGCGGTCACCGGCGTCTTCGTCGGGAGTGAAGTGGTCACATCAACCGATGAATTGCTCGTGCATGCGGCAACTACTGCCATTGTGCAGAACAGCAACATTATCCATTTGAGTTCTTTCAATTTCGTCTACCTCTCTTCTCCCACTCTGCGTGATACCTGCGAAGTGGACCTAACTCCCCTCCAACGGGCGCTCAGGAAAGCTGACGCAGCCAGAGCTCCAGGGTGAGCAGCACCCCCAACCGGCGGGCGTGGTCGGCACCGGCCATCTGCTCGGCCACCAACTCCCGGATGGGCTGAGGCCGGAAGAGGTCCTGCAGACGGGTCTGGGGACCTAGCAGCGTCTCCTCGACCCAGGGGCGCAGGGCGGTGCGCAGCCAGCCGTTGTAGTCGGCGTAGGGACGCCGGCGGGGCGGGGCGACAAAGCGAAGCCCTGCGCTACGCAGCCACCAGCGCACCCGTCGCCCCAGCCGGATGCGCAGGTCGCGCATGCCAGGTGCCAGGGGCAGCCCCGTCTTCTCCAGCGGCACCTTGGCCAGCCGGGGGAAGGCCCGGCGAAAGGCGATCCGGTAGAGGTATTCCTCGAAGCGCAGTCCAGGCGGGACGGTGAGCATAAAATCCACCAGGTCGTTGTCGTAGAAGGGCGTGCGCACGATCAGGTAGTGGCGCAACAGCCGCTGCCCCTCCAGGATCCAGCGCCGGTCGCTCTGACGGATGGAGAAGTGCTCCCGGACGTCGGCCTGGAGCCGGGCCCGAGATTCGGCCAGGGTGGCCCGGAAGTCGGCGAAGACTTGCTCCCTCAAGCCGTCTTCAAAGCCCTCCCCGAGCAGCGCGGACAGCGCCGGAGGCGAGAAGACAACATTGTACTGGCGGAAGAGAGAGCGGGCCAACTCCTCCTCGTCGTAACAGGCCCACAGGCTCCGGCTCAGGTGCCCCCCCATCAGGGAATCCCCCAGGGAGCCGGTGTAGACGGCCCGCACATGCTCTGCCATCTGACGGGCCTGGGCGAAGGCGTGCAGGTGGACGCAGCTCTTCAGCCCATCGCTCAGCCGGACGGCCTCTTCGGCGATCTCCCGCACGAAGTCGGGCCGCAAGGGCAGGAAGTGGTGCACGGTGTGGAGCTGGCGGGCCACCTCCCGGGCCAGCCGAGCGTCGTCGCTATCGGGCAGACCGAAGGTGAAAGTGTGAACCGACGGATGGCGGGAGCGGATGAAGGCCAACACCACCCGGGAGTCCAACCCCCCGCTCAACTGAACGCCGATGGGGCCATCGTCCCGCAACTGCCGCGCCACGGCCCGCTCCATCCGCTCCGTCCAGGCCTCCACGTAGTAACCGTTCTCGTGGAGCCGATGGCGTCGGGCGAAGTGGAAGTGCCAGTAGCGCCCTTCTCGGACCCGACCGTCCTGGACGACGAAGCAGGTGGCCGGCGGCAGGAGGGAGATCCCCTCCAGCAGCGTCCTCTCCCCCAGGACGAACTCAAAGGTCAGGAACTCGGCCACGGCGACCCGGTCGAGCCGGGGCTCCACGCCGGGATGGGCCAGCAGGGGCCAGGTCGAAGAGGCGAAGAGAAACTGCCGGCCCACCTGGACGTAGAAGAGGGCCTGAAGGCCAAAGCGATCGTTGAAGAGGGTGAGCCTCCGATGTCGGAGGTCCCAGATGGCCGCGACGAAGGCCCCGTTGAGACGAGGGAGCGCCTCCGGTCCGTACTCCTCAAAGAGGTGAAGCACGAACTCGACATCGTTGCCCACCGGGAAGCGGTGGCCACGCTCCATCAGACGCCGCTTCTCGTCGGCGTAGTCGTAGACCTCCCCCTCCATCACGATGGCGAGGGAACGGTCCTCGTTCCAGAGGGGCTGGGGCTCCGGGTTGAGGGTGCCCAGGTGGAGCCGCCCCAACCCGATCCCCTCGTCCGCATAGAGGTCCGCCCGGAGCGCATCGCGCCGGGGCATCGCAGCGGCCATCCGCCGCAACCCTTGCTCGACCTGCTCGCGACTCGCCTGCCCAACCCAGCCGATCAATCCAGCCATCAGTATCACCAAATCTGTCCCTGGAGCTCCGCCGGCACCAGCCTCCTCCTGGGCACGAAGAGGGCATTGTCCAGGCGGTCGAAGCCCCCCTGCCGGACCCAGTAGAAGTAGCGGTAGGCCCCCAACAGGCTCACGAAGCCGATGATTCCCCTGCGCCGGAAGCCCACCTTCTCCAGGGATCGAAGGGCGGGCCGGTTACGGGGATAGACCAGGGCGATGGCGTGGTGGTACCCCGATTGGCGCATCAACCGGCTCACGAAAGAGAGACAGGCTGAGTGAAGTCCCTGACGCCGGAACTCCGGCACGGTGTAGGCTTCCCCGAAGTAGACCTCCCTCGGTGACAAGGGGAAGGCCAGCTTCAGATAGCCGATATAGGCTTTGTTCACCGCCACCAGGCGGGTGTGCACAATCCTTCCATGCAGTTTGGCCACGTAGAAACGATGGCCCGCCTCCAGACGCTGCTCGATCACCCACCGGGTGAGGTAAGGTCGCAGGGCGATCAGCTCGTCCACATCGGCGGGTGCCAGCTCCTCAAAGGTGGCCGGAACCTTGGGCTCGATGATCGGCAGGGCGTCGGTGAAGGGAAGCTCCAGGACCAGCAACCGCCGATACTGGGGCTGTTTTGCCAGCCGGTTCCGGCTCTTCCGCCAGACGCCCCGCAGTCCCTCGGTCTGATAGGTGTAAAGTGCCCGTCGAATGATCCCTCCACACATTGTCGGCCTCGTTGTCTGCCAGAGGGGGATGATCAGAGCGCAGCCCACTGCTTCCGAAGCAGGAACTGGGCTCCCTGGAGGAGTCGGAATCGAGCCTGGGGGCTCCCCGTGGCTAGGGCCTCGTTCATCGCCTGTACCTGGGCGGCGGCACGTCTCCAGGAAAACTGGGTCCGCACACGGCGGAGCCCCTGCTGTCCCAAACGGCGGGCCAGTTCGTCGTACCGTAGGAGGGCAACGATGTGCCGAGCGATGTCGGCGGGATCGTTGGGATCCACCAGGAAGCCGCTCTCCCCATCGGCAACGGCCTCAACCACGCCCCCGGAACGCCCACCCAGCACCGGCAGACCGCAGGCGTTGGCCTCTAGGAAGACGATGCCGAATCCCTCGACATCCCCTTCCCCCTCGATGCGACGGCTCGCCATGACGAAAAGGTCCGCAGCGTTGTAGTAGGCCCGCCCCTCGCCGTGAGCCACCCGCCCCACAAAGCGAACGTGGTCGGCCACGCCCTGGTCCCAGGCCAGCCTCTCTAGCCGCTCCCGGTCCGGCCCATCGCCGGCGATGAGGTAGACCACGTCGGGCACCTGGCGCAGGACCTGGGGAAGCGCCTCGATCACCCGGTCCTGCCCTTTGCGGGGCACCAGCCGCCCCAGGGTGAGGATCACCTTCTTCCCCTCCAGGCCAAGCCGCTTGCGGAGGGCAGCCCCCGCTTCGGGATCGGGCCGGAAGCGCTGGGTGTCCAGACCCGGGTAGATGGTCGTCACCTTATCGGCCGGGAGGCCCAGCCGGACGAGTTCCCGCTTGGTGAAGTTGCTGATGGCGACGACCCGACTCGCCTCGTGCAAGGCTCGCATCAACCGCTGATGGGTCCAGGGCTGATCCCGATAGCGCAGGACCTCCAGGCCGAAGGTGTAGACGACGTAGGGGAGACCTAAGGTCCGCTGCAGCAGGAGCGCCGAGAGCCCATCGGGCAGGGCCGTACCACAGTGGACAACCCGGACCTCTTCCTGCCGACATAGGCGGGCCAGAAAGGAAAACCAACGCCATCGCAGGCGCCGCCCCCCCTGGTAAAACCACTGGAACCCCTCCGGCTCGGTGCGGATGATGGGGAAGGGGCTCTCTCGATCGAAGCGCTCCCAGTCCCCCTCCCGGTCCGGAGTCAGGACCACCACCTCCTCGGCGGGCAGGTGCGCGAAGAGGTTGTACAGGTAGTTCTCACGTCCCCCCAGGCGGGGCGGAAAGGTTGAGGTGATGAGCAGGGATTTCATAGCGTGTTACGTATTGTGTATTACGTGTTCTATCACCCTCCCGCAGGTCCCGCGATGCCCGGCGATAGCAATGGCCTATCGGAGGCTGCCTACGACGTGCTCCAGGCCGTGGGAGGGACCTGTGGGAGGGTCTGAGTCCTACAGGTAGCCGAGTTCGCGCAGGTGTTCGGTCAGTTGGGCCATCTCCTCATCGCTGTACTCGCGCTGAGGACCGGCCCCATCGCCATCGGCGGCCTGGGTGCGCACCGGGTGACGGCGCAGGAAGTCGGCCGCCAGCAGGTCGGTGAGCACCCGTCCATCGAAGTTCTCAGGAATGGGCACGTTGTACAGATGGAGCAGGGTCGCCGGGATGTCCAGGATGGACGCCCGATGCTCCCCATCCGGCAGTCGGGCGAAATCAGGGCCGCTGAGGACGAAGAGGCCCTCGTGGGAGTGGTCCCCAAAGCGGGTGAGCCGGTTCACGAAGTGGAAGGCCTGAGGGCTGTTGTCCACGATGAGGTCGCAGCTGGACCCGTAGGGGTCGAGAATGATGTCCGGGGCCTCGGCAGCAGCTTCACCCTGGTACAGCTCCTCGCGACGGTAGATCCGCTGGAAGAGGGGCTCTCCGGTGAAGGGATCGCGGACGCGGCGCAGGTCGGCGATGACCGCTTCGCGGATGGCTTCGTACTGCCGTCCCGGTCGCACCCAGCCATGCTCATCGCGCCCCCGCAGGTTGATGAAGAGAGGACCGTTGGGGGAACGGGCGTAGACCTGGGTGCGGGGCCAGTCCACGCGGCTGGTGAAGCGGTAGGTGAAGGCATCGGGAGCCTGAGCGGCCAGCCGCTTCCAGAGGGGTTCCAACAGCGCCGGCGGGAAGACCTGTAACAAACTACCCACCAGCCGCCGCGCTATCCGCTCGCCAACGCCACGCCAGCCGTAGTGCTCCTGGAAGAGCCGGGTCAGGACGAAGTTCACCTCGTGGCGGGGAATGCGCAGGTTCTGCTCCCCATAGCGCAGGTAGCCGTGCTCGGCCAGCCACTTGCCCAGCAGGAAGGCCCCTTGGATGCGGCGGGAGCCGTGGTCGGACATAACGATGTAGTTGGCCTCCGGGAAGCGCTCCATAAAGCGGCCAATCTGGGCATCCACGTTCTCCAGCGCCCGCTCCACGTGCTCAAAGCAACTGGCGAAGTGGTTGAGCCGATCTAGGGAGACGTAGTTGAAGGCCAAAACGTCCACCTGGTACTCGTCTATCAGCTCCAGGGCGATGTCGGTCTGTCGCCGCTCCTGCTCCAGCCACGCCTGCAGGTAGGCTTCGGGATCGCCGCCGTGGGCTACCGGACGAACGGGGTCCTCGACGTCCAGGTCCAGGTCCCCGTCGGGGCAGGCACATTGGTCCGGCGGAGCCGGGCGACGGGAGACCTCTACCTCGTAAGGGCCGTGCCGCTGCTCAATGGCCTCCAACAATGGGCGGGGATAGGTGAAGTCGCGGGCCGAGCGGGGCACGACGATGCCGGCAATAAGGAAGCCGTCCAGCGGCTGAGGAGGGTAGGTCATCGGGATGTTCAAGAGACCCACCCGCACCCCTTGGGCGTTCAGGTAGTGCCAGAAGGGGGTGCCCCGCCGGGAGACGGCGCTGGCCGACTGAAAGCCCCGGCCCCGACGCACGGCCCAGTCGAAGATGCCGTGCTTGCCGGGGTTGAGGCCCGTAATGAAGGATGCGAAGGCCACGGGGGTGATGGGGGGTATGGTGGATTCCAGCACCCCCCGGCTACCCTGTTGGATCAGCCGCTCCAGGTTGGGCATCCGCCCCTGGGCCAGGAGGGGGTCCAGGTAGTCCCAACAGCCGCTGTCTATGCTCAGGATAAAGGTCTTGCGATGAGCCATAGCCGTCTGTCTCCGATGCGCCCGCCTACGTGGGGCACGTTACGTGGGATGGGTTACGTGCTGCGCGTTGGGTGTTGCCTGCTCCGGTTCTTGAAAGGTCCAGCGGTGGGGCAAGTAGACGAGAGCGCCCCCCTGATCGAAACGGGCCCCGACGCTGAAGCTAACCGCGTCGTCTATGCGGTCGAAGGTGAAGGGCGAGAAGTGGTCCCGCTTGATGCCGACGTTGATGGTGTAGTGACCGGTCAACAGGTTCAGGCTCTCGTAGTGGACGACGGCCACCCCCTCCTCACCGGCCTCGAAGGTGCGGTTCAGATCAAAACGGGCCGTCGTCGTGCCGTGTAGCGTTCCCCGCTCGTTGCGCACCCGGGCGTAGAAGACGGGGTTCTCGATCCGCTCGTGGGCCCGGAAGTGGATCTGCAAGGTCATCGGTTCGGCGGTCACGAAGGCGTTGCGAGGCTCCCCTTCCCCATCCAGCAGCACGACCTTGGTGATCTCGATAGGGCGGTCCCCCTGCTCCCTCCGGTGGCGACCGTTCGGCCCCTGGCGCAGGTCCTGACCGGCGAACTCGGTGTAGTACCGCTCCAGCACCTCGCCGGTGTCGCCGGCGTAGACGATCTGGCCCCGGTGGAGGAGGATGGCCCGGTCGCACAGCTTCTGGATCTGCTCCTTGTTGTGAGAGACGATGATCATGCTCTTGCCGGCGTCCCGGAACTCGTTGATCCGCCGGATGCACTTGTCCTTGAACATATAGTCGCCGACGGCCAGGACCTCATCCACCAAGAGCACGTCGGGGTCCACGTGGGCGGCGACGGCGAAGCCCAGCCGAACGTACATCCCCGACGAGTAGCGCTTGACGGGCACATCAATGAAGTCCCAGAGCTCGGCGAAGTCAATGATGCTCTCGATCCGCTCTTCCACCTCGCGGCGGCTGAGCCCCAGGATGGCGGCGTTCAGGTAGATGTTCTCCCGGCCCGTCAGGTCGGGGTGGAAGCCAGCCCCCAGCTCGATGAGGGCGGAGACGCGCCCCTGGACCTCGATCTCGCCGCTGGTGGGGCGGGTGACCCGGGAGAGGAGCTTGAGGATGGTGGTCTTGCCCGCCCCGTTGGGTCCGACGATGCCCAGCGTCTCCCCCTTCTCGACGGTGAAGGAGACCCCCTTGAGGGCCCAGAGGACGCGCTCCTCCCGCCCGTTGCGGCGGCCCAGCAGCCGCCGGGCGGCAGCCGGGATGGCGTCGCGCAGGCTTCCCCGTCCCCGGTCCAGGTAGTAGGCTTTGTGGACGTTCTCGAAACGAATGACCGGCATAGAGCGTTCTCCAGACCGCGTTGCGTGTCAGATGATGTCGGCGAAGAGGGCTTCGGAGCGCTTGAAATAGGTGTAGGCCACAGCGAAGATGAGCAGGGAGATGGCCGCGGCCGTCACCAGGTAGAAGGGGTTGGGCCACTGGGCCTTCAGGATCACCCGACGGTAGCTGTCAATCAGGCCGGCCATCGGGTTGAGCATGTAGAGGCCCCGAAACCGCTCCGGCACCAGCGTCACCGGATAGATGATGGGCGTCAGGTACATCCAGAGCTGCAGCCCCACGGGGACGACGAACCGGATGTCCCGGTAGTAGACGTTCATCGCCGAGGCCGCCAGCACGATCCCCACCGTGAGGACGATCTGAATGAGCACCAGCACCGGCAGTGTGACAATGCTCAGCCCAACGGGAACCCGGTAGAAGAGCATCATCCCCACGAAGATGAGGGAGGCGATGAGGAAGTCCACGAAGCTGGCCAGCACCGAGGCGATGGGCAGGATCTCACGGGGGAAGTAGATCTTGGTCACCAGGTTCATGTTGTTGACCAAGCTAGAGACCCCAAAGGTGATGGACGAGGAAAGGAAGGCCCAAGGCAGCAGGGCCGAGTAGTAGAAGATGGGGTAGGGAATGCCCCCGGTCGGCACCCGCACGAAGCGGGAGAAGATGATGGCGAAGATGATGGTGGCCGACAGGGGCTGCAGGATGGCCCAGGCCGCCCCCATCAGGGACTGCTTGTAGCGGACCTTGAGGTCCCGTCCCACCCAGGTGATGAGCAGTTCTCGGTACGCCAGCAACTCACGCAGGTCCGTCAGCATCCTCTTCCCTCACAAGGTTGGAATCCACGGCGACCGGCTCCACCGCCGGGGCCACGTCGCCTTGTTGCCCCGTTCCCTCTTCCCCTTCCTCCGCTCCATCCACTTTCCTTCCCACGACCTCACGCCATCCGTCGAGGTCCCATCCCAGCCGGACGTTCAGCATCGCCTGAAGGGCCTCCTCCTCAACCCACCAGCGCAGGCCCCGCTTGACGGCGGGGAGCCGGCCGCTGGCACACCACCGGCGGGCCGTCTCCTTGCGCACCCCCAGCAGGTGGGCAGCCTCGGCCAGGGAAAGGAGCACCCGTCCATCCTCGTGGATGCGCTCCCGGCCCAGCCCCAGGCGATGGCGGATGGGCTTTAGAAAGCTGGTTAGCCGACGCCAGACGCGGTGGGGGAACGAGGCAGCAGCCGCCTCGCCGGTGACCTGGGGAGGGAGGTAGTAGGCGTAGTGGTGCAACGGGATGCGGTTGACGACGACGCCCAGGAAGTTCACCCCTTCCTGGTCCTGCAGCACCTTGATGGCCCGTCGGGCCGCCTGCCGGCTGGTGTGCTCGGCGCTGACGACCATCACCGTCCCGTCGGCCCGGGTGGCCAGGATCACCGCGTCGGGGGCCAGCAGGACCGGCGGGCTGTCCATCACGATGGCGTCGAAGCGCTCCAGGAGCAGGTCCAGCAGCTCGGGGAAGCGGGGGGAGGTCAGGAGCATCGTCGGATCGAGAGGAGGCCGCCCTGCCGGTAACAGGGTCAGGTGCTCCACATTGGTCTCCAGCAGCGCCTTGTCCAGAAGCGCCCGGTACTCGTCCCGCCCGGCGCTCAACAGCTCGGCCAGGCCCAGGACGTTGGGCAGGTCGAAGGACTCGTGGAGGGAGGGAGCCCGAAAATCGGCGTCCACGACCACGGTGCGCATGCCCGCCGAAGCCATGGCCGCGCCCAGGTTGGCCACCGCCACCGTCTTGCCATCCTGGGGGGCCGCACTGGTGACCAGGAGGGTCCGAAAGGTACGACCCGGCTGCGCCAGTAGGATCTTCGAACGGAGCTGGCGGACCATCTCGGCGGCCGGGGAGCGGGGAGCCCGACGCACGATCACCTTGTCGCTCTTGGCGGGGAAGCGCCCGATGGTCCCCAACAGGCGGGCACCGACGATGGACTCCTGCTCGCCGTACCAGTAGATGGTGTCGTCGAAGAACTCCAGCAGGATGACAGCTCCCACCGCCAGGATCAGGCCGGCCACGGCGGCAATGACGGCACTCTTCTTGGGGTTGGGGGCGATGGGGCGCCGGCTGGGGCTGGCCGGTTCCATAATCGTCAGGGTGTTGGGCGATTGGGTGTTCAGCAGGTTGGCCAGCCGCACGTAGTCGGCCCGGTAGTTGGACTTGAGCTGCTCCAACTCGGCCAGACGGGCCTGGGCTTCGGATAGCTCCACCGCCGAGGTCATGCCCAGCATCTTGTCCCGCAGCTCGTCAATCTGGGCCTGGGCCTCCTCGATCTTGGCCTGGGTATCGTTCAGCTCCTTGAGCACGAACTCGCGCTCCACCCCCTCCTGGGAAGCGGGGCTCTGGTGCACCAGCTCCTCGGCCACAGCGTTGGCCAGCAACGCGGCCACCTGAGGGTCGGTGTCGAAGACGGTGATCTCCAGGAGCTGGGCCGTCGGGTTCACCCGGGTCTCGATCCGCCCCGCCAGGTCCCACCACTCCATCGGCAGGTCCAGCCGGTCCACGACAGCCTGGGTGATGGGCCGGCGCTTGGCCATCTCCCCGTAGATTTGGGCCAGTGTGACGGTCAATCCGAAGTCGCGGGAGTTGGGGTCCGGGTTACGGATGTTGGCCCCAACCATCAAGGTGGTGCGGGCGGCGTAGATGTTGGGCTTCCTAGACGCGAAGTAGTAGCCGGTGCCGCCGGCCAGCACAGCGCCGACCACCAGCAACCACCACCACTGCTTCACCAGCCTCCAGATCAGACGCCAGGAGAAGGTCATGGACATCCTCCGTCAATCCCTACCGGGGAAGTCGCGGAAACGGTAGCCCACACCCCATTCGGTCAGGATGTAGTAGGGATGGCTGGGGTCCTTTTCCAGTTTCTGACGCAGATAGCGCACGTAGAGCTTCAGGTAGTGGACCTCGTCGCCGTACTCCGGCCCCCATACCTGCTTGAGCAGTTGGCGGTGGGGGATGACGCGCCCGGCCTGCTGGACCAGCGCGGCCAGCAGCCGGTACTCCGTGGGGGTCAGGTCCACTCCCTTGCCCTCGACCGTCACGAGCCGCCGCTCCAGGTCCACACGCAGGTAGCCGTCGTCAAAGAGCTTGGGTTGGGAATCCTCGGGGCTCATCTCTGTGGCCCGCCGGAGAAGGGCTCGGATGCGGGCACGCAGCTCGGCCAGATCGAAAGGTTTGGTCACGTAGTCGTCGGCCCCCATCTCCAGCCCGCGCACGATGTCCCGCTCCTGCCCCTTCGCCGTCAGCATGATGATGGGAACATTGGAGACCTCGCGTACCTGACGGCAGGTTTCCCAGCCGTCCACCTCCGGCATCATAATGTCCAGCAGGATCAGGTCAGGCCTTTCGTGGGCCAGCTTGCGCAGCCCCTCTCGGCCATTGCGCGCCCGGATGACCTGATACCCTTCCTTCTCTAGGAAGAGTCCCACGAGAGCCTGGATCTCCTCGGAATCATCAATCAACAAAAGCTTGGCTGACATCCGATGCCTCCCACCTGGGCAAGTCGAAAGCGAAGGTACTTCCCTGACCAGGAACGCTCTCCACCCAAATCCGTCCTTTTTGTGCCTCGATCAGCCGGCGGGCGATGTAGAGGCCCAACCCGTGGCTGTATCGGAGGCGGTTGGGCTCGTTGTCCACCCGATAGAAGGGCCGGAAGATAGCCTCTTGTTCTTCCGGCGCGATGCCGATCCCCTCATCCTGCACCCGCAAGGTCACCCGCGCGGCGTCCGCCTCCACGGCAATCCGGATGCAACTGCCTGGGGGCGAGTAGGCGACGGCGTTCTCCAGCAGATGCCCCAGAACCGTTTCGACCTTGGCCCCATCCCCCAGGGCGAAGGGGAGGTCCGGCGGAGCGACCACCTCGAAGTGGTGCTCAGGGGCGAGCAGGGTGAACTGCTGGACCACGTGACGGGCGACGGCCGCCAGAGGAACGGGTTCCTGCCGGGAGTGTGCCTGTCCCTGCCGCAGGCGGATCGCCTGGAGCATCTCGTCGGCCAACTCGTGGAGGCGCAGGCAGTGGGTCTGAACCAGGGAGATCACCTCAGGCTCTAACCTCTCCGGCAGCTCGCCGCTGAGCAGCCAGGCCAGCGGTGCCTGCAGGTTGTTCACCGGCAACTGCAGGGCCTGCGAGGCGATGGCGGCGAACTCCGACCGCAGCCGAGCCAGCTCCACCTCGGCCCGCACATCCCGGAAGATCAAGGCGATGCTCCGGGCATCGCCGTGGCCCTCCGGCAGCGGAACGGCGACACCGGCCACCGGCAGCCGTGTTCCATTGCGACAGGCGATGGTCCAGGCCCCCTCCTCGGCCCACGAGATCGGTTGGTTCTCCCGCAAGGCCCGAGCCGGCAGCGTCTCCGACGCGGACAGGGCGCTCCGATGCCGATGGGGCGTGAAGACCTCAGGATAGAATCGCCCCTGCAGCGTTTGGAGGTCCCAACCCGTCAGGCGCTCCACCGCCCGATTGGCCTGCTGGATCCGCAGATCCCTGTCGAGGAAGAGCACGCCCTCGGCCAAGCTCTGGAGCAAGGTCTCCATCTGGCTTTTAGCCCAGACGATCTGGCGGCCCATCTGGACGTGGTCATACCCCATGGCCGCCTGGTAAGCCACGCTCTCCAGGAAACGCTGATCCGCCTGGGAAAAGGGAAGCGCCCGAGAGCGCTCAACCCCGATCAGGCCGATGACCCGCCCGTCGCGGGCGATGGGGACGATGAGCTGAGCAACGCCCTGATGGCCGTCTGAGGAGGCGTCCGGGTGGACCTGGTCGCTATGGGCTGGATGGACCTGCAAGAAAGGACGGCCCGTGCGCAAGACCTGATCGCAGGGAGCATAGGGCTCCTGACCTCCGCCGCACCGCCGGGTCAACGCGGGCTCTCCCTCTACCATCCAGGAGAGATGTCCCTCCGCCGTGAGCCACCCCACGGCCCCTGCTTCCGCCTTGAGGGCACGAAGAGCCTGTTGGAGGATCTGATAACTGAGCGCCTCTACGTCGGCCTGGTGACTCAACTCGTGGCTGATTCGGTGCAGGGCGACCATCTCGCCCACCTGCCGGTCCAGGCTCAGGGAAGCCTCTTCATAGAGGCGGGCGTTGGTGATGGCGATGACAGCGTAGTCGGCCAGCGTCTGGAGCAGGTTCAGCTCCCGTTCTCCAAAGGTGCGTGCGGACACCAGGTTGTCAACGGCCAGCACCCCCAGCGTCCGCCCCCGGGCCTTGAGGGGCACGGCGACCAGCGAACGCACCAACAAGCCCGTCTTGATCTTGATCGAAGAGCCCTCCAGATTGCCCGTCAGGATCAGTGGCTCACCGCTGCGGACGACCTGACCGGCAATGCTATCCTCCACAGGAATACGGAAAGAGGCGGCTGCCTCCTCCCCCAGGTTCTGGGCAGCCCGCAGGTACAGCTCATCGCCCTCCTCGTTGCACATCAACAGGTATCCCTCTTCTGCATCGGCCACCCGGACAGCCGCCTTCACCACCTGGGCCAGCACCGCCTCCAGATCCAGCAGAGAGGTGATCTCCTTGCTGATCTCCTGGAGCATCTGCAGATCACCCAGCGCCCGTTCCAGTTCTGCGTTGGCCGCCGCCAGACGGCGGACCAGGTCGTCCTGGGCGCTGGCCAGCCGCTCCTCCTGAAGGGCCGCGTAGATGGCCTCCGCCATCTCCTCTGCTGTGAAGGGCTTCAGCAGAACGTCACGCACCCCCAGCCGGAGCCCCCGGAGGGCCGTAGGTTCTGCTCCCCGAGGGGTGAGGAGGATGACGGGCGCGTAACAGCCCCGTTCCCGCAGGGTCCGCAGGAAATCCAAGCCTTCAACGTCGGGCAGGCTGAGGTCGAGCAGGATGAGAGTGGGGTCCCCCTCCAGGGCCTGGAGCAGCCCGTTTCGCGCATCTGCTGCCCAGATCCACTGGTAATCCGGGGGCAAGGTAACGTGACGGCGCAGAGACTTTACATACTCCTGATTGTCCTCGATGACGAGCACGTTGGCAGGGGACAACGTTACCTCCAGTGGATTGATGCCATGAATCCAGCAAGCTTCTCTCTGCCTTCGCTCTCAAAGGGTTGCCCCTCCAAACGCCTGTACACGTTCGTCCACCCCCGCCATGACCATACCATACCAGAGTAGAAAGTCAGTGAGAGGGTTGTTAGAATCGGGTTAGACCAAAAAGAGCCCACGATAGGGCTCCGCTCATCGTCCAGGGACCCTTGGACAAGGGCCACCTCTCCGCTTCAACCGATCCTCAGGGGGAAGGGCCAGAAAAGGATCCGCAGGGACCATAACCGGCTAGACCTCGCTGAAGCGGTATCCAACCCCCCACTCCGTCTGGATGTAGACGGGCTGGGAAGGATTCTCCTCGATCTTCTGGCGCAAGTAGCGGATGTAAAGCTTGATGTAATCCACGTCGTCGGCGTACTCCGGCCCCCAGACCTGGGTTAGGAGGTAGCGGTGGGGGAGCACCCGCCCCTCATTGCGTACCAGCAGGGAGAGCAACTTGAACTCGGTGGGGGTCAGGTTCACCCGCTTCCCTTTGACGGTCACCAGGTGACGGTCGAAATCTATGGTCAGGTAGCCGTTGGAGTAGATTCGGGAGCGGCCCTTGGTTCCACCCCGCCCGTTGTTGGCCCGCCGAAGCACAGCCTTGACCCGGGCGATCAATTCGGCAGCACTGAACGGTTTGACCAAGTAGTCATCGGCCCCTGCCTCGAGTCCGCGCACGATGTCGTCCTTCATCCCCCGGGCGCTGAGGATGATGATGGGCACCGTGGAGAGCTCCCGGAGCCGCTTGCAGACCTCCCAGCCATCCATTCCCGGCATCATGATGTCCAGGATGACCAAATCAGGGCGGACCTGATAGGCTCGCTGCAGCCCCTCTAGCCCGGCATAGGCGACGATAGCCTGGTAGCCGGCGTGCTCCAACTGCATCTTGACCATCTCAGCCAGGTCTCGATCATCGTCAATGACCAGGACCGTCTCGTTCATTGGGGCTTCCTCCGCGCCGCAAGAGGGTACAAGGGCTGACTGCCGGCACTGCCGTGACGTTAGCGGTGCAAAGACCGCCTTCCCTCAGCACCGTCGTAAAGCTGACAGCGCTGAGGCACATACACGACAGATGCGGGATTTGACTCTTCAGCAGTATAGCACAAAGGGGGAAGGCTTTCAATCAGGGGGATGTCAGAAGTGGGTAAGAAAACGGTAAAAGGGGGGATGTACGAAGCAGGTACTCTACACTCCGTGGCGATATGCCCATATCAGCCAGAAACTTCATGCTCCGCTATCTCCAAGGCATAGACGCTCTCTTCCGCTAACATCGCCGCGTACTGCAACGCCTGTCGGATGTCCTCGGCCTCCAAGTACGGATAGGCTTCCAAAATCTCCTCTACGCTCATCCCATTCGCCACCAGATTAACGATCAATGAAACCGTTACCCGCATCCCTCGTATGCAGGCACGTCCTCCCATCACGTTTGGGTCAAATGTGATGCGGTCCAGCCCTACCACAGGGCACCTCCTTTGCTCCCTCACCCCCATCCTGCTTACCGGGAGCGATTCAGCACCCGGCCCGCAGTTGGGGAGACCTGGGGGTAACCACCAGCCCTATTGTGCCTTGGAACACCTGTTTTGTCAAGAAGGATATAGCTTGTCAAGAAGGATATAGCGGTGATTACCCATAAGTCGACGCCGGGCGCTAAACCGCCCGGCTGAGAAAGGGAAAGCCCCCTCCGGGGGCTGCGAGACAGCCCGTTAGGGCTTTGTTTCTCTCAGCCCGGACCTTCCAGGTCCGGGCGGGCCGGGCAGATTCCTGAGATATGGGTAATCACCGCGGATATAGATCCGTGCCCAACCGACCAATCCGCGCTCATCCGTGTCCTATTTTGTCCCTCTCTGCCTAGCCGGGGGAGGCGGCGGACATCAGGCGCGGGCGGAACTTGTAGCCGTAGACGATCACCCCCTCCTCCCCATCCGTCCGCAACCGGCGGGTGACCATCTCCACCGGCATCCCCACTTCCACCTCGTCCGGGTCCACGTCGGTGAGCTGGGCGGTCACCAGAGGCCCTTCCTCCAGGCGGATCAGCGCGACGGTGTAGGGAGCATACTCCTGGAACTCCTCCGGAGCCTGGTAGACCGTGCTGAAAGCGTAGACCTCGCCCAGACCGGCGAAGGTGTGCGCCGTCTTGGCAGGAGCTTCACACTCCGGGCAGACGTCCCGGGGCGGAAAGATGTGCAGCCCGCACTTATCGCAAACCTCGCCCACCAAACTGTACCGTTCGTTCCGATTGCGCCAATACCGTGGTGTTTGCATGATCGTCCTCCTCTCTTCTCTTCTTGGTCGCTCGGTCAGGTGGTCGGGTGGTCATTTGGTCGGGTGGTCAAGTGGTCACTTGGTCGCTTGGTCGGTTGGTCGCTTGGTCGGGTGGTCAGGTGGTCGGATGGAGTCCTTGGTCCTCAGTCCTCAGTCCTCGGTCCGCTGCTAGGCCGCTAGGCTGCTAGGCCGCTAGGTCGGCGGTCGGCGGTCGGCGGTCGGCCTCCCCCAGGGCATCAAGCCAGCCGCTCCAAGATGTGGGTGACGACGGTGGCACCGCTGCCCCCGATGTTCTGGGTCATCCCCAGCCGGGCGTTGGGCAGTTGATTGGGTCCTGCCTCACCCCGGAGCTGCAACGCCGCCTCGACGACCTGGTAGACGCCCGTGGCCCCGACGGGATGGCCCCGGGCCTTGAGCCCCCCCATCGTGCAGATGGGGATGCGGCCTTCCAGGGTGATCTCCCCCTCCAGCGCCAGCCGGACCCCCTGCCCCCGCTCGGCGAAGCCGGCCGCCTCCAGCGATAGGGCCGACATGATGGTGAAGGCGTCGTGCAGCTCGAAGAAGTCAATCTCCTGGGGCGTGACGCCCGCCTGTTTGTAGGCCCGCCGGGCGGAGAGGGCAGCCCCCTCCAGGAAGAGGGGGTCCCGCCGGTCGTGGACGGCCACGGTGTCGGTGGCGATGGCGGAAGCGGCAATGCGCACGGCCTTGTCCGTGTAGGCCCGGGCCTGCTCCGTCGGACAAAGGATGACCGCCGCCGCCCCATCGCAGATGGGCGAGGAGTCAAGCAGGTTGATGGGCGAGGCGATCATCCGGGCTGCCAGGAAACGCTCCCGGGTGATGGGAAAGGGAAACATCGCGTAAGGGTTGTGCACGGCGTTGCGGTGAGCGTTGACCGCAAAGGGGGCGAAATCCTCGTGGGCATAGCCGTACTCGTGCATGTAGCGCTGCATCAGGAGGGCGTTCAGGGCCACAAAGGAGACGCCGTGCAGCACCTCGTAGTCGGCGTCGGCCGCCATTGCCAGCGCCGAGGTGACCTCCGGGCCGGGGCGGTCGGTCATCTTCTCGACCCCGACGACGATGACCACATCGGCCATCCCGCCGGCAACGGCGATGTACCCCATCCGCAGGGCCGCCGCGCCGGACGCGCAGGCGGCCTCGATCTTGACCGCTTCGATGCCCTGCAGGCCGGCGAAGTCGGCGACCAGCGCCCCCAGGTGCTCCTGACCGCTCAGTTCGCCGGAGAGCATGTTCCCCACGTAGAGGGCGTCGGCCCGCTCGATGCCGGCGTCCTTCATCGCCGCCTGGACCGCGTACCAGGCCAGGTGGCGTATCGAGGTATCCCAGTGCTCACCGACTTTCGTCTGTCCGATCCCGATGATGCTGACGTCGCGCATAGGAGACTCGCAGGCGGTTGCTGGAATGGATCACATCTGCAGCTTGCGGCGGAAACGGACGTAAAGGGCGTAGTCCACCTCTTTGCGCCGAGCCACGTAGTCCCGGGTGGCCGGCGCCCGGTCCCGCCGCTCCTCGATGGCCGGGGTGACCTCCAGGGCAAAGGCGTCGGAGCCGGCCCCGGAGCCGAAGGAGACCAGGAGGATCCGATCCCCCGGCTGCGCCACGTCCAGGATGGACGTGAGGCCGATGAGGGAGGAGCCGGCGTAGGTGTTGCCGATGACGTCCACCAGCAGGCCGGGGGCCAGTTGCTCCGGCTTGAAGCCCAGTCGTTTCCCCACCTGGCGGGGGAACTTGGCGTTGGGCTGGTGGAAGACGGCGTAGGTGAAGTCGGCCGGCCGCAGGCCCAGCTCCTCCATCAGCGCGGCCGCCGCCGACTCGATGTGGTGGAAGTAAGCCGGCTCGCCCGTGAAACGGGCCCCGTGGGAAGGGTAGTGCTGGTAGGCCCGCCGCCAGAAATCAGGCGTGTCGGTCACGTAGGAGAGGGAGCCCAGGAAGCGGGCCAGCGGTTCGATCTGGTCGGGCTCGCCCGTGGCGGCTCCCAGCAGGTAGGCCGCTCCCCCGGCGGCCGCCGTGTACTCCAGCGCATCGCCGGGCCGCCCCTGGGCCGTGTCCATCCCGATGACCAAGGCGTAGTCGGCCATACCGCTGCCGATGAAGCCGATGGCGGCCTGGATGGCCTCGGTGCCCGCCTTGCAGGCGAACTCCCAGTCGCCCGCCTGGGTGTAGGGGGTGATGCCCAGGGCCTCGGCCACGATGGTGCCCGTGGGTTTGACGGCGTAGGGATGGGATTCGCTGCCCACCCAGACGGCCCGGATGGCCTGGGGGTCCAGATGGTCGGCCCGAGCCAGGGCGTTGCGGGCCGCCTCGATGGACATGGTGACCACGTCCTCATCCAGGCCGGGGACGGCTTTCTCCCGCACCGGTCCGGGGGCGGGCTCCCCCCGCCAGATTCGGCTGACCTCGGTGGCCGGCAGCCGGTAGCGAGGCACGTAAGCGCCGTAACCGACGATGCCTACAGGACGGGCTGGGCGTAACAGTCGCATAGGGCTCCTCGCGTTACGAGCTGCAGGGTGCAAGGTGCAAGGGACAAGTCGCAAGGGTCAAGGTGCAAGGGACAAGGTGCAAGGGTCACGTTGCAAGGGTGCACGGGACAACGATCACGTAACACGCATCACGCCTCACGCCTAGCGCCGGGCTCCTGCCGGAGGTGACCCAATTCCTCCAAGATGGCCTCGGCCCGGTCGAGCCGGATGTTGCCCTCGGCGACCATACGGTCGGCGATCTGCTGGGCCAGGGCCTCGGGGGCGCCGGCGGCCAGGGCGACCTGGCGGGCGTGGAGGGCCATGTGGCCCCGCTGGATCCCCTCGGTGGCCAGAGCCCGGAGGGCGGCCAGGTTCTGGGCCAACCCCACGGCGGCGACGATCTCGGCCAGCTCCCGCGCCGTCTCGACGCCCAGAAGCTTGAGGGCGACGCGGGCAACGGGGTGGGTCCGGGTCGCCCCCCCGACGATGCCCAAGGCCAGGGGAAGTTCCAGGGTGCCCACCAGGTTGCCCTCGGCGTCGGTTCCCCAGGTGCTGAGGCTGGTGTAGCGCCCGGAACGGGCCGCGTAGGCGTGGGCTCCCGCCTCGACGGCCCGCCAGTCGTTGCCGGTGGCGATGACGACGGCGTCTACCCCGTTCATAATCCCCTTGTTGTGGGTAGCGGCCCGGTAGGGATCGGCGGCGGCGAAGGCCCAGGCCTCGACGATGCCCCGGACGACTTCGTCACCGCTGAAGCCGTCGAAGGCGAGGGCAGCGGCAGGGACGGTACAGCGGGCCCGCGCCAGCCGTCGGTCGGCCAGGTTGCTCAGGATGCGCAGCCGCACCCGTCCGCCCGTGATCTGCTCCACCAGCGGGGCCAGCGCCTCGACGGCGGTGTTGACGGTGTTGGCCCCCATAGCGTCCCGGCAGTCGAAGAGCAGGTGGACGACGAGCATCGGCCCGGTGACCGGGTGCTCCACGATCCGCACCTCCAGGTCCCGGGCGCCGCCACCACGCCGGACGGTGGTGGGGGCGGTCTCGCTGGCCCGTTGCAACAGCCGCGCCTTCTCTGCCAACAGGTCGAAACGGGCGGCCCAGGGATCGGCCAGGTCGAGGACCTGGATCTGGCCGATCATCACCGGGTCGGTGGCGTGGGCCTGGAAGCCCCCGCCTTCCCGGACCAGCCGGGCGGCGAAGCTGGCCCCGGCGACGACGGAGGGCTCTTCGATGGCCATCGGGATCAGCCGGTCCCGCCCGTTGACCCGGAAGTTGACGGCGATGCCCAGGGGCAGGCCGAAGAGGCCGACGGCGTTCTCGATCATCCGGTCGGCCCGCCGGGGGGAGAGGCCGGCCGTCCCCTGGAGCACGGCCTTCTCCTCGTCGGTGAGGCCCGCCCAGGCGGCGACGATCTCCAGTCGCTCCTCCAGCGGTCGTTGGTAGAAGCCGGGCAGCCGTGACGATCGGTCCATGCTCCCTCTGGTCGCGACAAAGGCACGAAAAAGCCTCAACGGATCGTTGAGGCTTCTGGGTATCAGCGCCTGTAGTATACCACGGGGCGACTGTCAAAAACTATCAAGATGGTCGCGCAGCCGTTAGAAATCGGTAAGAGCAGGAAGGGGCGACGCCTCCACCGAGTGCATCGCCCCCGATCGCCCCCAACCGCGCTCTACCCCAACAGGGCCCAGGCCCGCTCCACCACGCTCTCGACGGTGAAGCCGTACTTTTCCATCAGGACCTGGTAGGGCGCGGAGGCCCCGAAGCGCTCGACGCCGAGGACGTCCCCCTGGGGTCCCACGAAGCGCTCCCACCCCAGGCTGACGGCGGCTTCGACGGCCAGCCGGCGCGGGATGGAGAGGGGCAACACGTGCTCCCGGTAGGAGGGCGGCTGGGCCTCGAAGAGCTCCCAACTGGGCATGCTGACGACGCGGGCCCGCACGCCCATCTCGTCCAGCCGGGCCTGGGCCTCCAGCACCAGGGCGACCTCGGAGCCGGTGCCGATGAGGATGATCTGGGGGTCCTCCCGGTCGGAGAGGATGTAGGCCCCCCGGGCCAGTTCGGAGGCCGGGGCCAGGTGGCTGCGGTCCAGGATGGGCAGGCCCTGGCGGGTCAGGATGAGGGCGGTGGGTCCATCCCGGCGGGTGAGGGCTACCTTCCAGGCAGCGGCGACCTCGTTGGCGTCGGCCGGCCGGATGACGACCAGGTTGGGGATGGCCCGCAGTCCGGCCAACTGCTCCACCGGCTGGTGGGTGGGGCCGTCCTGACCGATCCAGAGGCTGTCGTGGGTGAAGACGTAGACGACGGGCAGCTTCATCATCGCCGCCAGCCGGATGGGGGGGCGCATGTAGTCGGAGAAGACGAGGAAGGTGCCGCCGTAGGGACGCAGTCCGCCGTGCAGGGCGATCCCGTTCAGGATGCCGCCCATCCCGTGCTCCCGCACGCCGAAGTGGATGTTCCGCCCGCCGAAGTCGTCGGGCCGCAGCGGCGGGTAGGCTTTCAAGTAGGTCTGGTTGGACCCGCTCAGATCGGCGGAGCCGCCCACCAGGTTGGGGATGACTTCGGCCAGGGCGTTGAGGACCTGACCGGAGGCTTTGCGGGTGGCGATGGGGCCGTCGTCGGGCCGGAAGGTGGGCAAGGCAGATTCCCAGCCGTCGGGGAGTTCGCCGGCCATCATCCGCTCCCAGGCCTCGGCCAGGTCGGGGTAGGTGCGGGCGTAGTCCTGGAAGAGGGCCTGCCACTCCGCCTCCCAGGCTGCGCCCCGCTCCAGGGCCTTGCGGAAGTGGGTGAGGACCTGGTCGGGCACGAGGAAGTGGGCGTTGGCCGGCCAGCCCAGGCGCTCCTTGGTGAGCCGGACCTCCTCCTCGCCCAGGGGAGCGCCGTGGGCCACGGCCTTGTCCTGCTTGTTGGGGCTTCCGTAGCCAATGTGGGTTCGGCAGAGGATGAGGGAAGGGCGCTCCCGCTCGGCCCGGGCGGCCTGGAGGGCGGCGGCGATGGCCTCTCGATCGTGGCCGTCCACCCGCTGCACGTGCCAGCCGTAGGCCTGGAAGCGGGCCGCCACGTCCTCGGTGAAGGTCAGGTCGGTGGGGCCATCAATGGAAATGTGGTTGTCGTCGTAGAGGTAGATGAGCTTGCCCAGGCGCAGGTGGCCGGCCAGGGAGGCGGCCTCGTGGGAGATGCCCTCCATCAGGTCGCCGTCGGAGACGATGGCGTAGGTGTAGTGGTCCACGATGGGGAAGCCGGGGCGGTTGAAGTAGGCGGCCAGCCAGCGCTCGGCGATGGCCATCCCGACGCCGTTGGCGAAGCCCTGGCCCAGGGGGCCGGTGGTCGTCTCGACGCCCAGGGCGGGGTCGTACTCGGGGTGGCCGGGTGTGGGGCTGCCCCACTGGCGGAACTGCTTGAGGTGGTCCAAGGTAAGGCCGTAGCCGGTGAGGTAGAGGAGGCTGTAGAGGAGCATCGAGCCGTGGCCGGCGGAGAGGACGAAGCGGTCTCGGTTGGGCCAGCGGGGGTTGGCCGGGTTGTGCTTCAGGAAGCGGGTCCAGAGGACGTAGGCCATGTCGGCTGCGCCCATCGGCATGCCGGGATGGCCGGAGCGGGCCTTCTCCACCGCGTCCACGGCCAGAAAGCGGATGGTGTTGACGCAGAGTTGGTCCAGGTCTTCGGAAGGGATGGTCTGTGGGGTCATCGCGGGCTCCTTCAAGCGTGGTGTGTATCACGTGACGTGTGATGGGTATCGAACGAGAGGTGGGTCTGGGGGGGAATTATACTCCGAAGGGGGGGAGTTGGGTAGGGGAGCATACCTCGGATGGGGAATACTTCGGATGGGGAATACCTCGGATGGGGAAATGCACGATGGGGAAAGGTACGATGGGGAAAGGTGCGATGGGAGAATACCTCGGATGGGGAAATGCACGATGGGGAAAGATGCGATGGGAGAATACCTCGGATGGGGAAATGCACGATGGGAAAAGGTACGATGGGGAAAGGTGCGATGGGAGAATGCCTCGGATGGGGAAATGCACGATGGGGAAAGATGCGATGGGAGAATACCTCGGATGGGGAAATGCACGATGGGGAAAGATGCGACGGGGAAAGGTGCGATGGGAGAATACCTCGGATGGGGAATGCTTCGGATGGAGAAATGTACGATGGGAAAAGGTGCGATGGGGAAAGGTACGATGGGAGAATACCTCGGATGGGGAATGCTTCGGATGGAGAAATGTACGATGGGGAAAGGTGCGATGGGAGAATGCCTCGGATGGGGAAATGCACGACGGAGAAATACACGATGGGAAAGGGCATGATGAGAGAAGCGCAGGCATCGTGTATTTCTCTATCCGCGGTTTTCTCCCTTCACGGAATCCGCACCGGACGCACGTCCAGCCGCTTTCCGTGAAAGTTGGCCAGAAGGCCCAACTTCTTCCCAAAGTAGTCCAGATAGCGTCGCATCCTAACGGTGAAGGCCGGCGACATCTCCCGCACGGCAAAGGCCGCCACGATCACTTTGTCCTCCACGATCAACAGGCGACACTTCCGGGTGCTCAAGTACTGTCCTTCGTAAAACACCGGTATCTCACGCACAAACTCGTAGGAGATGCCTTGTTCATTCATCTCCACTTGGGTAGCACGACGGTAGACGTGGTGGAAGAATCCAGGGCCAAGCTCGTGGTGCACGCGATGCAGACACTCGTATAAGCGTCCCACGAGATCAGGATAGAGCAGAGCGCGGTCGGTCGGGGGCTGCGGTCTCCAGGAGAAGTCGGGCCGGCGTTGAGCATAGACGTGGGTATAACGCTCAATTTCGACCCTGGGACCGCCAAAGTTGACCAGCAACCCTACATCGGCACCGGTCACACGCAGGTAGGAGAGAAGCTGAGCGCGATGGAGTCCCGTCAAGGCCGGTTGAACCTTCAACTCCAGGACTACCTTGCCATCCACGAAGAGATCGCAGTAGTACCGCCCAACCTCAACGCCACGGTAGTGGACGTGGAACTGCTCCTCCAAGGAGTGAGGGATTTCTCGCCGGGCAAGGCCGATGCTAACAGCCCGCTGGAAATCTGCCTCGGGCAGGCCCGGCCACAAGTGGTTTCCAACGTGGAACAGCACCCCTCGGATTTCGTAGGTCAAGTCGGCGTGGAGGAGCCCGGTATCGTCGTCAGACATCTTGCTCCTGCAGCAAGGTCGGGGCAGCCCCCCAGGACAAGCGGAGAGCTGCCCTACAACCATTTCCGCACCGGCCGGGACTACTTGTTGAAACAGTCGGGCACGGGAACGTAGAGCTTTTTCTCGACCACCTGCCCATCGCCGGAGACGACCTTGCCGGTGCCGATGATGGCATTGCTGGTAGCTCGGTAGAGCTCAAAGGTGTAGCTCTCGCCGGTTGGGCCGGCCATTTTCTCGCCGTTCCAGTAGTAGGTGTAGACGCCGTTACCCCCTCGACCGGCAATGTAGACCGTCTGGTACCAGTTGATCCGGTCGCACCGGGCCAGGCCGGGGAGCACCCAGAGGTCCATCTCCAAAGGAGTCACAGGCTGCGCCTCGGGAACAGAAGGAGGTTCCACCGGGGGCTCCAATGCAGGCTTCACGGGGAGCGCCTCGAAATCACCTGACCAGGCGAAGCGGGGAGCGTAGGCAAAGCCTTCTACGCCCGATGAGTTGCGAACGTAGAACCACCGACCTGCGGCGGAGCGGCCCAGCACGGTGACCTGTTCGCCTATCCGAACAACCGCCAACTCCCGTGAGTTGGCATCAGGTGCCGCAAAGATGCTGGCCGATTGGGTCGCCGTGGCAAGGTTGCTCGGGGTAGGCGTCGGCGTCGGCGTCCGGGTAGGTGACGGAGTAGGCGAAGGGGTGGGGGACGCCGTAGGGGACGCGGTTGGTGTGGCAGAAGCGCGGGGCGTGGAAGTCGGTGAGGGTGTCGGCGAAGGGGTAGGGGTTGGCCTCGCCACCGTCGGCGTAGGTGTAGAAGAAGCGAGAAAGGGAAGGGATCCTTTGAGCGACGCCGCCGCAAAGAGGCTGGCGAAGACGGCGAGGATGAGGGTCGCAACCCAGTTGGCCACCAATTCTCTCAGGACATCCGCAAAGAAACTCCTCAGCCTTGTCCAGAACGTGGGTCTTGGTATAAAAACCGGCTTAAGCGATTTCGGATACGAAGCACGAACCGCCCGAATCTCCTCAATATCGGCCGCAGGACGCTGGTACAGCCTTTCACACAGGAGGTCATACTCCTCCAACCACTTGTCTATGAGCTCCCACTCGTCCTTAATCCTCTCCCAATAGCGGGCCTTGCTTTGGGGATCATCCTCTCCCACCAGGTTCTCCTCATACTCCCGGATGATCCGATAGGCGTCCCGGATCCTTTGCTCCAGGTCCTGTTTGCGATCAATGGGTTCCATTTGCCCCCTCCCTGCCATTGAGCACCCGGCCGCCCACTGAGGGGCCTAACCCGGCCAGGTTGCTGTGCACGTTATGACTGTTCACCCCTCTTGACAGAGAAGACACCTCCATCATAGCACAAGGGCCACCCCACAGGGTAACAGTCCCGTTACAAACAGGTTACTGCCTCCAGGGCACCTGAGCGTGAGCCAAGCAGGTATACCACTTCCACAGGGAGCGCTTCGAGATTGCCTGATCCTGGGAGCACTCCTCTCCGTTCAATCCGCTTTCCTAATCCGTTGATAGCAGTCCGCTTGGGAACGGACGGCTGTCAGCGGATTTGAGAAGAGCGTGACCAAAAGCTGTTGAATCACTGAGCAACTGAAAGAAATGAGTTCACTGAGGAGTTGTGCGCCCCCTCCCCGCCGTCAGGTCACGGCCCCGCCGACGACCTGGGCCGCCCTTGCCCAAGGTTCAGTGTCTTCACCTCCTTCAGTGCCTCAGTGATTCTGAGGGCTTGGTTGGCGGACGGACAAGCTGTCAACGGATTGGGGAACGGATTGAACGGATGGGGGGCTGATGCTCCCAAGAGGGCTTGTCCAGACCTTCGCACCGCTTTGTGCTCTTTGAGCTCTTGGTGTCCTTTGTGTCTCTCGCCGTGGCCGGAGCGGACGAGCTGTCAACGGATTGGGAACGGATTGAACGGATTTGGAACGGATGGGGTGGTGCTCCCAAGAGGGCTTGTCCAGACCTTCGCACCGCTTCGTGCTCTTTGAACTCTTGGTGTCCTTTGTGTCTCTCGCCGTGGCCGGAGCGGACGAGCCGTCAACGGATTGGGAACGGATGGGGTGGTGCTCCCAAGAGGGCTTGTCCAGACCTTCGCACCGCTTCGTGCTCTTTGAACTCTTGGTGTCCTTTGTGTCTCTCGCCGTGGCCGGAGACTGTTGGGGGAAAGATGCAGGGGCGTTGCGCTTCTACCGCCTCCAACACATTTTGGTCCCGCTCCTTGTAATGTACCCTGTAATGTACCCTCTTTTTGCGCCGATGTCAAGCAGAGTGGCCTCCATCCCGCACCCTCCCCCGGTTGACACCTCCCCCCCTTTGCGGTATACTTCCCGCGCCAGATCGCCGGAGGCTTCCGGCCACGCAGGAGGATTCCGACCTTGAGCACTCCGACGCGACAACCGGCCCGGGTTCTGCGAGCAGGAACAGCACCGGTGGCTGTTCCCTTCTCCCAAGCCCTGACCTATGGCTATGCTCCAGACCTTTGGGGACGCCCAAAGGTCTTTTTTTGCGCCACCCTCCTCACAACGTAACGGTTCACCCTCCCGCAGGTTAGGCGCGTTTCCGACGCGAAACCGTGCTTCCAATAGCCCACCGGGGCTGAAAGCGCCCTCGACCGGGGACCTGCGGGAGGGCAAGCTGACTACGCTTTACGAGGTGCCCGATGAACCCTCTCGCCGGCCGTGACATCCTGAGCATCACCGACCTGACCAAGGAGGAGATGGAGCAGGTGCTGGACCAGGCCGCCCGCTTCGCCCAGGCCCTGGCCCAAGGGCAGCGGCTGGACCTGCTGTCCGGGCGCATCCTGGCCACCCTCTTCTACGAACCCAGCACCCGCACCCGCCTCAGCTTCGAGAGCGCGATGCACCGGCTGGGCGGGGCGGTCATCAGCGTCGCCCAGGGCCGGCTCAGCTCCTCCGCCGCCAAGGGGGAGACGGTCGCCGACGCCGCCCGCGTCGTCGCCGGCTACGCCGACGTCATCGTCCAGCGCCACCCCGCCATCGGCTCGGCCCAGGAGGCCGCCGACGCCGCCGACGTGCCGGTCATCAACGCCGGCGATGGGGCCGGCGAACACCCCACCCAGGCCCTCCTGGACCTCTACACCATCCGCCGGGAGAAGGGGCGGCTGGACGGCCTCCACGTGGGGCTGGTCGGCGACCTGAAGTACGGGCGCACCGTCCACTCCCTGGCCCGCGCCCTGGCCCACTGGTCGGTGACGATGACCTTCGTCGCCCCGCCCTCGCTGGCGATGCCGGCCGAGATCACCGCTGCGCTGCGGGAGCAGGGCTGCACCGTCCACGAGACGACCGACCTCCGGGCAGCCGCCCAGGTCTGCGACGTCCTCTACGTCACCCGCATCCAGAAGGAGCGCTTCGCCGACCCCGACGAGTACCGGGCCCTCCGAGGGAGCTACGTCGTGGACCGGGCGCTGGTCGAGGCGGCCAAGCCGGGCATCACCATTATGCACCCCCTGCCCCGGGTGGACGAGATCGCCCGCGACGTGGACCCGCTGCCCAACGCGGCCTACTTCCGCCAGGCCCACAACGGCGTGCCCGTCCGTATGGCCCTCCTCGCCCTCGTCCTGGACGCCGTGTCGTAGTGGCATTTGCAATTTGCAATTTGCAATTTGCACAAGGTGCACGGATGTTTTTGGAGAAGCTGATCGCTGCTCAACGGCAAAACCGCTCCTGGCTCTGCGTCGGGCTGGACCCGGTGGGGGACCGGCTGCCCCCCTCGGTGCGCCGACAGGAGGCCCCCCTCTTCGCCTTCCTCAAGGCCATCGTGGACGCCACGGCCGACCTGGTCTGCGCCTACAAGCCCAACCTGGGCTTCTTCCTGGCCGAGGGCACCGCCGGCATGGAGGCCCTGCGGCGGATCATCCGCTACATCCCCGACCCCATCCCCGTCATCCTGGACGGGAAGTTCGGAGACATCGCCCACACGGCGGCGGCCTACGCCCGAGGGGCCTTCGAGACGCTGGGAGCCGACGCCGTGACCCTCAGCCCCTACGTGGGGAGCGAGGCGGTCCGCCCCTTCCTGGCCTATCCCGACCGGGCCGTCTTCGTCCTGGCCCGCACCTCGAACCCGGGCGCCGGCGAGTTCCAGGACCTGGCGGGAAGTCCGGCCGGGGAGGACGGCCCTCCCGTTCCCCTCTTCCTCCAGGTCGCCCGGCAGGCGGTCCGATGGGCGGCCGAGGGGCCGGGCACCTGCGGGCTGGTCGTTGGCGCCACCCACCCCGCCGACCTGGCCCGCCTGCGCCAGATCGCCCCCACCCTCCCCTTCCTCATCCCGGGCGTTGGCGCCCAGGGGGGCGACCTGGAAGCGACCGTCCGCTTCGGGCCGACCCACGAGGGGATCGGCCCCATCGTCAACGTTTCCCGCGCCGTCCTCTACGCCTCGACGGGGGAGGATTTCGCCCGGGCCGCCCGGACCGTCGCCGAAGGGCTCCGGGCGACCATCGCCTCCCTGCAAGGCCCGGCGTAGACGCTGTAGGAATCGCAAGGAGAGCCCGATGAACGTCCAATCCCTTGTCCTGGACCTCCACCGGATCGGTTGCATTCAGTTTGGGCGCTTCCGGCTCAAGTCGGGCCTCATCTCGCCCATCTACCTGGACCTGCGGCTGTTGATCTCGGAGCCCCGGCTGCTGCAGGCGGTCGCCGACGCCCTGGCCGGCCTCATCCGGGGCGACGAAGGGCGCCCGGCGCTGACCTTCGACCGGCTGGCCGCCATCCCCTACGCCGCCCTGCCCATCGGTGTGGCCCTGGCCCTGACGCTGGACCGCCCCCTGATCTACCCCCGCCGGGAGACGAAGCCCTACGGGACGGAGCGCCCCATCGAGGGCCACTTCCAGGCCGGCGAGCGGGTCCTGCTGCTGGACGACCTGATCACCCAGGGGGAGAGCAAGCTGGAGGCCATAGCCACCCTGGAACGGGCCGGCCTGGTCGTCGAGGATGTGGTGGTGCTGGTGGACCGGGAGCAGGGGGGCAAGGCGACGCTGGCCCAACGGGGGTATCGGCTGCACAGCCTCCTCCGGCTCAGTGAGATGCTGGACCTGCTGGCCGAGGCCGGGGCGATCACGCCGGACCAACGGGACGAGGTGCGCCGGTGGGCAGTCCGCAGTCCGTAGTCCACGGTCCGCGGTCCGCAGTCCACGGTCCGCGGTCCGTAGTCCACGGTCCGCAGTCCACGGTCCGCGGTCCGTAGTCCACGGTCCGCAGTCCGTAGTCCGTAGTCGGCAAGCCTCCTTCGAGGGCTATGAGGCAACCCGCCGCAGGGGCAGCACTTGTGGCTGCCTTCCACGTTCTCACAACGGCACGCACACAAAGGAGCGAACGATGGCCCTCAATCGGTACAGGCGCGTAGCTTTTGGTCTGATGGTCGGCGGACTGGCCCTGGTCGGGCTCTTCCTGCTGCTGAACGGGACCCGCCGGACGGCCCGTGCCGCCTCCGGGAGTCTGTTCGTCTCACCCGGCGGCAGCGGCACCGCCTGCTCCCAGGCCGCCCCCTGTAGCCTCCAGACCGCCCTGGCCCAGGCCACCGACGGCGATACCCTCTACCTGGCCGAGGGCACCTACACCGGCACCGGCGCCGCCGTCATCACCCTCACCAAGAGCGTCACCCTCTACGGCGGCTGGGACGGCTCCCCCACCGGGCCGGTGGTGCGCGACCCGGAGGCCCACCCCACCGTGTTGGACGGCGAGCACCAGCGACGGGTGATCTGCCTCCAAGGTGGATCGCTGAACCCCATCACACCTACCGTGGACGGCTTTACCATCGTCCGAGGCAACGCCACCGGCGCCCCCGTAGAGGCCAACCGAGGCGGCGGCATCTACGGGTTCTACGCCACCCCGCTCATCGCCAACAACCTCATCACCGGCAACGTCGCCTCCACGGGCGTCGCCAACGGCAAGGGCGGCGGCATCGCCCTCACGGCCCCCCAAGGGCCCGTGGTGATCACCGGCAACCGGGTGATCTCCAACGCCGCCAACCTGAAAGGCCTTGGGATCGGCGGGGGCATTGACCTGGTCGGGACCGCCGAGGCGCAGGTGGTGAACAACGAAGTCCTCAGCAACACGGCAACCCTCTCCGGCACCCGGGGCTACGGCGGCGGCATTGCCGTCGAAGGGGTCAGTGCAGATGCCCTCGTGCAGGACAACCAGGTGGCGTACAACGTCGCCATCAGGCAGGGTGACGGCACCCGGAGCAGCATGGGGTATGGAGGCGGCATTTACGTGGGAAGCCACTCTGTCGTCCTCAGCGGCAACGTGGTGCTCAGCAACACCGCCATCATCACCGGGGGGAGCGGCAACGGCGGCGGCATCGCCGTTATGGGAAGCGACGACGTCATAGTCAACGGCAATCGGGTGGAGTACAACATAGCCCAGCAGGGTGCCGTCGGCATCCCCAGCAACCGTGGCGGCGGCCTCTACTGCTCCTACAGCGACAGCCTCTCCATCCGGGACAACCTCATCCGCTCCAACACCGCCAGCATCCCCTACACCGGCAGCGGGGGAGGGGTCTTTCTGAGCGGTTGCGGACAGGCCATTGTCCTGGGCAACACCATCGAGGCGAACCAGGCTTCCGTCAACGGGAACGGTTACGGAGGCGGCTTCCACGCCTACGCTTCGCGGGGGCTGCTCGTCGCGGCCAACCGGATCATCGGCAACACCGCCACCGACGCGCCCTGGGGAAGGGGTGGCGGCCTCTACTTCTCCCGGAAGACGGCTTTCACGATGACCAACAACATTGTGGCCGACAACGACGCGACCCAGGCGGGGGGTGGCGTGGCTTTCGAGACCGGCGCAACGCAGCCGGTCACCGGCACGCTGGTCCACAACACCTTCGCCGCCAACGACCGGGGCGAGGGCGAGGGACGCATCGCCATCCACCTGAACGCCCCCTACGTCACCCTGGTGCTGACCAACAACCTCATCTACAGCCACACCTACGGCGTCTACGCCACGGCCAACAGCACGGCCACCCTCTACAACACCCTGTTCTACGCCAATAGCGACGGCGACACCGGCGGGGCCGGGGCCATCACCAACACGAACCCCATCACCGGCCAGGACCCGCTGCTGACCGCCGACGACCACCTGCGCGACGGCTCCCCGGCCATAGACGCGGGGGTCCTCGTGCCCTGGGTGACGACGGACGTGGACGGCGACGCGCGGCCCTCCGGACCGGCCCCGGACGTCGGCGCCGACGAGCTCTGGCTGCGCAAGGTCTACCTGCCCCTGGTGATGAGGAGTCCTTGAATCCCTGAATCGCTGAGGACGATGAGGCCACTGAGCTGAGAGGACCCGGAGATCCCTCTGCGCCCTCGGCGGCTCTGCGTTTCAGGGCATCCGTAGGGCGGGTTTCGTACCCACAGGGGGCTTGTACAGACTGTGCTGAGGTGCGTCAATGGATCCACGTATCACCGAGACCGCTGCAGCGGTGGTCGCTCTCCTCACACCCTACCTGGCCGAGGGAAGCCAGGCGGCAGCGCAAGAGGCAGGAGAGGCCATCATCGCCGCCCTGGAACGGCGGTTCCGGGGCCGGCCGGCCGCCCAGGCCCTGGAAGACCTCAAGGCCGACCCCCTCGATGAGGACAACCGGGCGATCCTGGAAGCGCAGCTCAGGAAGGCGCTGCGGCGAGACGCCGACTTCCTGGCCGAGTTGACCCGGCTGCTGGAGGCTGTGCAACCGCAGGTGAGGGCCGGCGAGCGCGGCGTCGGTGTAGGACGGGATGTGCGCGATAGCGTCATCATCACCGGCGACATCATCACTCCCACTCCCTCGCCCCCCGGCCCCTCCCCCGCCGACCTGCGCACCGCCTACCTCAGCCACGTCTACGAGAGCGCCGGCGTCCTCTCCCTGGCCGGGATAGACCCCAAGGCGGCCAGCGAGGCCGAGGCCCGCCTCGACCTGAGCGCGGTCTACACCGCGCTGCTCACCCTGACGCCGGAGGAGCAAGAGGGGTTGGAGGGAACGGGGCGTCGCGCCCCAGGCCGGCCCGAAGGACGACGGCTCTCCGCCCTGGCCCACCTGGACCGGAGCCGCCGACTGGTGCTGCTGGGCGACCCCGGCTCCGGCAAGACCACCTTCGTCAACTTCGTCGCCCTCTGCCTGGCCGGGGAAGCCCGGGGGCGACAGGAGGCCAACCTGAAACGCCTCACCGAGCCGCTGCCCGCCGACGATGAGGACGAGAAGCCAAAGCCCCAACCCTGGTCCCACGGACCGCTGTTGCCGGTGCGGGTGGTGCTGCGGGATTTCGCCGCCCGCGGCCTGCCCCCCGCCGGCGAGCGGGCCACCGCCAAACACCTGTGGGACTTCACCGTCGCCGAACTGGAAGCCCACACCCTGGACGAGTACGCGCCCCACCTGGAGCGCGAGTTGCGGGAGCAGGGCGGCTTGCTCCTCTTGGACGGGCTGGACGAGGTGCCGGAGGCGGACCGCCGCCGGGAGCAGATCAAACAGGCGGTGGAGGACTTCGCCGCCGTCTTCCCCCGCTGCCGGATCCTGGTCACCAGCCGCACCTACGCCTACCAGCGGCAGGACTGGCGGCTGCACGGGTTCGACGTGGCGGTGCTGGCCCCCTTCAGCGATGGGCAGATCCGCCGTTTCGTGGACCGCTGGTACGCCCACATCGGCCAACTGCGCGGCCTCAACCCCGACGACGCCCAGGGGCGGGCGGAATTGCTCAAGCACGCCATCTTCAAAAGCGACCGGCTGCACGGCCTGGCCGAGCGGCCCTTGCTGCTCACCCTGATGGCCTCCCTCCACGCCTGGCGCGGCGGCAGCCTGCCGGAGAAGCGGGAGGAACTGTACGCCGACGCGGTGGACCTGCTGCTCGACTGGTGGGAACGGCCCAAGGTGGTGCGGGATGCCTCGGGCAACGTGGTGATGCAGCAGCCCAGCCTGGCCGAGTGGATGCGGGTGGACCGGGCGGAGGTGCGGGCGCTGCTGAACGCACTGGCCTACCAGGCACACCAATCCCAGCCGGACCTGGTGGGCACGGCGGACGTGCCGGAGGGGGAGCTGCTGAGCGGGCTGATGCACCTGAGCCGGAACCCGGAGGTCAACCCGGCTTTGTTGGCCGGGTATCTGAGCCAGCGGGCCGGGCTGCTCTTGCCGCGCGGGGTGGGGGTCTACACCTTCCCCCACCGCACCTTCCAGGAATACCTGGCCGCCTGCCACCTGACCGACCACGACTACCCGGAGAAGGTGGCCGACCTGGCCCGGAAGGACCCCAACCGCTGGCGGGAGGTGGCCCTCCTGGCCGGGGCCAAGGCGGCCAGGGGCAGCGACTTCGCCCTGTGGGCGCTGGTGGAGGCCCTCTGCTACCGAGACGTGGAGCAAGATGGCATCCTGCCCATAGAAGACGTGTGGGGCGCGTTGTTGGCCGGGCAGGTGTTGGCAGAGAGCGCGAACCTGGAGCAGGTAAGCGAGCGCAACCGGCCCAAATGGGAGCGGGTGCAGAACCACCTGGCCTACCACGTCCTGCGGGCGGACGGGCTGGAGGGCCGCCCGGCCCTGCCCCCCGTGGAGCGGGCCGCCGCCGGCCGCGCCCTGGCCCGCCTGGGCGACCCCCGCTTCCGCCCCGACGCCTGGTTCCTGCCCCACGATGACCTGCTGGGCTTCGTGCACATCCCTGCCGGCCCCTTCCTGATGGGCAGCGACGACGACGACGAGATGGCCTGGGATGACGAAAAGCCCCGGCACGAGGTCCGCCTGCCGGACTACTACATCGGACGCTACCCGGTGACGGTGGCCCAGTGGCGGGCCTTCGTGGAGGCGAGCGGCCACAAGCCAAAGGACGAGGACAGCCTGCGTGCCCCCGACAACCATCCGGTGCGGTACATCACCTGGTACGAAGCGGTTGCGTACTGCGACTGGCTGACGGAGCGGCTCCGGGAGTGGGAGGGGACGCCGGAGCCGCTGCGGACGCTGCTGCGCGAGGAGGGATGGGTGGTCACGCTGCCCTCGGAGGCAGAATGGGAGAAGGCGGCGCGAGGGGGGAGGGAAGGGGTAAGGGGCAAGTTGCAAGCCACAAGAGGCAAGGGGCAAGGAGCAAGGGGCAAGGG
>Ga0256830_1000166_pt1 | contig 59931 bp, 63 predicted proteins | sample 128326metaG_FD_190537 | JGI IMG/M metagenome (GOLD analysis project Ga0256830, IMG submission 190537) | Hydrothermal vent microbial communities from Lau Basin, Pacific Ocean - 128-326 | ecosystem: Environmental > Aquatic > Marine > Hydrothermal vents | place: Pacific Ocean: Lau Basin | collected... | reverse complement strand
GGAAAGCTGGAAGAGTGGAGGAAATGGTTTAATGAAAAGAGGTATCACAGAGGGGTTAATGATTACCCAATTAATCTTTATGTTAAGTTATAAAGTGGACTTAACACGACCAAAAACCTTTTAAACCAAAACTTCATTTATTTTTTGAACAGAGAAAGAAAAAGTTAAATTTATTATAAATTTCTCTAAACAATAAATAAAAATGAACAAAAAACAAGTATTTTCTTGTTTAGAAACATTCAGATAAAATGGAAATGCCTACAGATATCCAGCATCAGGCAATGGGCTATGACAGAACTGCAACAATGTTCTCTCCAGAAGGCCATTTGCTGCAGGTGGAGTATGCTGAAAAAGCAGTCAGGCTTGGAAGTGCAAGCATTGGAATGGTATGCAGCGACGGTGTGCTAATAATTGCTGACAAAAGGCTTGATGACAGCCTTATAGTGAAAGAATCTGCAAACAAGATATATGAAATTGACTCCCATATAATTCTAAGTGTGGCGGGAATAGTGGCTGATGCAAGGGTCTTGGTTGAGAGAGCTCAGGTTTTGGCGCAGCAGCACAGAGTCACTTATGATTCTCCAGCAGAGCCGGAACTCATAGTTAAAGAAATATCAAATATAAAACAGCAATTCAGCCAGTACGGAGGAGCAAGGCCTTTTGGAGTTTCCCTGATGATTGCAGGAGTAAGGAATAAAAAACCAGAGCTTTATACAACAAGTGTAACTGGAAATTATTTCTCTTATCATGCAAATGCCATTGGTGAGAATGATGAAAAGATAAAAGAAAAACTTAGGGAAAAATACAAAAAAGAGCTGACAATAAAAAAAGGAGTCCGGCTTGCTTTAGACATATTTAAAGAAATACAAAAAGACAAATTCAATCTTGAGAGATTTGAGCTTGCTTATATCAAAAATGATTCTGAAGGAATAAAGAGATTTGAAAGCGGAAAATTAAAGGAGTTTATTAAATAATGGTTCAAACAACAGCAAGAATAAAGCAGTCAGGAAAACATTTTGAAATTATTGTTGATTTGGATAAAGCAATGGCATTTAAGAGGGGAGAGCCAGTGAGTGTTGAAGACTTTCTGGAGATTGACAGGATATTTACTGACTCAAAAAAAGGGATGGCTGCACCGCACTCTGACTTAAAAGAGGCCTTTGGAACAGAGGATGTTCTTGATATTGCAGAAAAAATTGTCAGAAACGGAGAGATTCTCGTAACTCAGGAATACAGAGATGCAGAAAAAGAAAAGAAATTCAAGCAGATAGTTGATTTCCTGGCAACCAATTCTATTGACCCTCAAACAGGAAACCCTCACTCTCCTGAGAGAATAAAAAACGCCTTAGAGCAGGCGCATGTCAATATAAAGAATGTTCCAATAGAAAACCAGATTAAAGAGATTGTTCAGGAGATAAGCAAGATAATCCCGATAAAAATTGAAACAAAAAAGGTAAAGGTGACAATACCTGCAGTACATACAGGAAAGGCATATGGAGTCATAAGCCAGTATAAGGAAGAGGAAAACTGGCTTTCTGACGGGAGTCTTGAAGTTATTGTAAAAGTTCCTGCTGGAATGATTATTGACTTTTATGATAAATTAAATGCAATAACTCACGGAAGCGCCCTTACTGAAGAGATTAAAGAAGAATAAAAAATGGCGAGTGAAAAAAATTCAAAAGAAGGAGAAAGAAAAATAGTAATTCCAGGAGAAGTTATTGTTAAGGGAAATGAGTATCTTCCAGGAGAGGGTACAGAAAGAAGAGGGGAGGAGATTGTTTCAGTGAAGTACGGCCTTGCTGAAGAGCAAAACAGGCTCGTAAAAGTAATCCCTTTGTCAGGAGTCTATCATCCGAGAAGAGGAAATGTTGTTATAGGGAAAGTTGACAATATCACTCCGAATGGGTGGATTATAGATATTGACTCTCCTGAAAGCGCATTTTTGTCTTTAGCAGAAGTTCCAAGATATGTAAACAAGGATGGGCTGGAAGAAGTCATGGATATTGGAGATATGATTGTTGCAAAAATATGGAGCATTGGAAAAAGAGGAATAGACTTAAGCATAAAGTCAAGAGGGCTTGGAAAGATAGATGAAGGAATAATCCTGAGAATAAACTCAAACAAAGTTCCAAGAGTCATAGGGAAAGACGGGAGCATGATAAAACTTATAAAAGATGAAACAGATTGCAAGATCACTGTCGGGCAGAATGGCCTTATATGGATAAAAGGAGACAGAGTTGAAAATGAGTTGTTTGCAAAAAGAGCAATATTATTTGTGGCAAAAAGGTCTTTTGTCAAAGGCCTGACAGAAGAAATAAAAAAATGGTTTGAAAAGGAGAAAAAATGAATGCTGAGAAAGAATCTGGAAGAAGATGGGAAATTGGAAAGCTAAGAATAGGGATAAAAGAGGGAATCACCAGTGAAAAAATAGAAAGAAGTGTTTTTGCCGCATTATCCAGGAGAGGTTACTCTATAAGAATAATCGGAAAATCTTACGACCATTCAAGAGGAATAAAAAAATAAAATTAATGATAGGAAAATGACAAAAAACTTTAAAAGACCAGATGGAAGAAAAGCTGATGAGCTTAGGCCTATGAGCGCAAAAGTAGGGGTTGTTCCAAATGCAGACGGAAGCGCTATGTTTTCCTTTGGAGACACTGTTGCAATAGCTGCTGTATACGGACCAAAAATAATGCATCCTCAACACAAGCAGAACCCTGAGAAAGGAACATTAAGATGCAGCTACAACATGATAAGCTTCTCTGTCACAGACAGAATAAGGCCGGGGCCAAGCAGAAGAAGCACTGAGATAAGCAAGATAACAGAGTGGGCTCTTGACCCTGTTGTTATGCTGGATAAGTTTCCAAACATGGTTGTTGACGTGCATATAAACATTCTTCAGGCAGATGCATCAACACGATGCGCTGGAATAAATGCCGCTTCTCTTGCTTTGGCGCATGCAGGCATCTCAATGAAAAATCTTGTTTCAAGCATCTCAATAGGGAAGCTTGACAATCAGCTTGTTACTGACTTAACAAAAGAAGAAGAGGACTGGGAGGAGGGAGAAGGCGCCACAGATATTCCAATAAGCCTTACTCAAGACGGGAAGATAACTCATATTCAGTTAGATGGAAAAATCAAGAAAGAGCAATTAAAAGAAGCAATAAAGCTCGCAGAAAAAGCAACAAAAGAGATTTATGAGATTCAAAAACAGGCACTAAAAGAGAGTCTGAAAGAGGATAATGAATAAAATGGAAAAAGTACTTACAACACCAGATCTTACAGGAGAGAGAATCAAAAGGTATCTCTTAGACGGGAAAAGGTTTGACCAAAGAAAAGAAGATGAATTCAGAGAGATAGCAATAGAAACAGGAATCTCAAAAAAAGCAGAAGGATCTGCAAGAGTGAAAATAGGAAAAACAGAAGTTATTGTAGGCGTTAAAATGGATACTGCCGAGCCTTACCCAGACTCTCCTGACAAAGGAAACCTCATGGTAACTGCAGAGCTGCTTCCCTTAAGCTCTCCAAGATTTGAGGCAGGGCCTCCAAGATTTGAGGCCATTGAGTTGGGAAGAGTTATTGACAGAGGCATAAGAGAAAGCAAATTAATTCAGCTTGACAAGTTATGCATAAAAGAAGGCGAGAAAGTATGGAACATATTTATAGACATATATTCAATAAATGACGATGGAAATCTTATGGATGCTGCTGGAATTGGTGCAGTAGTTGCATTAAAGACCGCGAGAATACCAAAATACGACGACAAAGAAGAAAAAGTCCTGTATGGAGAGTTGTCTGATAAAGAGATTCCCCTGTCAAAAGAAATTCCCCTCTCTCTTAGTGTTCATAAAATAGGTGACCACTTGATTGTAGATCCTACACGGGAAGAGGAGGACATAAGTGAAACAAGAGTTACTGTATGCATCTCAAATGGAACAATACACTCAATGCAGAAAGGAGGGGAAAAAGAGTTAAGTATAGAAGAAATGGAAAAAATATTAAATATTATAGAAAAAGTATCAAAAGAGATTACTTTAAAAATAAACAAATATTTAAAGTAAAATGGAGCAAGAGCTGACAAAATATGAAATAGCAAGAATTATCGGAGCAAGAGCTCTCCAGATAGCCATGAATGCACCATTACTAATAAAAATAAGCCAGGAAGATCTTGAAAAAATAAAATTCGATGCTTTGAAAATAGCTGAGATTGAGTTCAATTCAAACATTCTTCCAATATCTGTGAAGAGACCTCTTCCAAAAAGAAAAGAGGAGGAACTGAAGAGAGCAGTAGAGAAGATCAGTGATAAAAAAATTGAAGAAAAAGAGGCTGAAGAAGAAGAGGACATTGCAAAAGAAGGAGAGATTATGGAGCTTGCAATCCCTGAAGACGAGCAGGAAGGAGAGGTTGTTGGCGAGGAAAAGCTTGAAGAAATGTAAATTTATTCTGTTCCTTTTGAATTATCTTTGAGGCAGGGATTATAGTATTTCACATATACAAACCTATTTAAATCAGAGATTTCTACTTGATTTATGACTGTAATAAAGAGAGTCACAGCAAAAAGCATTCTTGATTCAAGAAAAGAGAAAACAATTCTTGTAAAAATCAAAACATCCAGCGGAAAAAGTTTTTCTTCATCAGCACCAAACGGAAAATCAAGAGGGAAGCACGAAGCAAAACCATATAGAAAAAGCCTTGATGATGACATAAAAACACTAAAGAAATTCAGTGATTATTTTTCAGAAGAGATTATAGAGAACTTTGATGATTTAAGAAGGATTGAGGACATAGTTGACGGACACATAGGGGCAAACACTCTTTTTGCCCTTGAATCTGCAGTTTTAAAAGCAATGGCAGAAGAGCAGAAAAAAGAAGTGTGGCAGCTTATTAATCCATCTTCTAAAAAGCTTCCAAAGCTCGTTGGAAACTGCATAGGAGGAGGAAAGCATTCTCAGATAAGCAGCTCTGCAAAAAAACCCGACTTTCAGGAGTTCCTTCTTATTCCTGATACGAGATCTGTGTTACAGGCTTTTGATGTTAATCAGAATGCAAAGCTCAATGCCAAGATTATTTTAGAAAATGTTGACAAGGATTTTAATGGAAAGGAAAATGATGAGAAAGCATGGATAACAAGTCTTGATGATAAAAGGGTTCTTGAGGTTCTGAAAGATTTAAAAGACAACATATGGGATGAAAGAAAATTATATTTGGATGAAGGGTTTGATGCTGCTGCTTCTGGCTTTTTTAAAAGAAAAAAATACCATTATGAAAATCCCATGATTGACAGAAATACTGAAGAGCAGCTTGAATACCTGTCAAACCTTATTAAAAATTTCCATCTGCTTTATGTAGAAGATCCATTTCATGAGGAAGACTTTGAAAGCTTTTCAAGGCTTTTAAAAAGATTTCCGGACAGGCTCATTGTCGGAGATGATTTAACTGTAACAAATTACAAAAGACTGAAAAAAGCAATTGAAATGAAGAGCGTCAATGCAGTCATTGTAAAGCCAAACCAGAACGGCTCTCTTCTGGAAGTCAGAGAGGTTTGCAAGCTTGCCAAAGAGAACAGCTTAAAAATAGTCTTTTCCCACAGAAGCGGAGAAACAGAAGAAGGCATTCTTGCAGACCTCGCATTCGGATTTGGCGCAGATTTTCTCAAGTGCGGAATTAGCGGAAAAGAAAGAGAGGCAAAATTAAGAAGGCTTATTGAAATTGAGTGCAGTCTGAAAATTTAATTATCTGACAATTCTTTTTCCAGTTTGCTTATTCCGTCAAGACAGTCAGTGAATTCCTATATTGCAAGGATTATCTCTTTATATTTCTCCCTGCCTAATGCCTCTTTTTCCATAAATGCCATGGACAAGATTTCTATTTAAAGAGTGTCATAAGATTGCATGAGAGTCAAGAGTCTACGCAACCTTTTTAAACATATTTTTCTCTGATTTCTCATGACTAAAGAAAAAAGCAAAAGCTCTGAAGAAGAAAAAGAGAAAAAAGCTGCTTCAAAAAAAGAATCCAAAGAAAAAAAGGAAAAAAAGTTAGAGAAGACTGCAGAAGCAGAAGTTCAGAAATCTGAAAAAGAGCTTGGAAAAGTTCCTAAAAAAGATTTGATGAAAGCTGCAGAAGAAAAGGCAAAAAAAGCAGAAGAGCTGGAAAAGAAAAAGAAAGAGCTTTTAGAAAAAGCAAAAAAGCTTAAGGAGAAGGTGTCTGCTGAACCAACAACTGAAGAGCTTAAAAAAGAAGTCAAAATAAAAAAGAGAACAGACATGCTCATTCCTCTTGAAGAGTATGTTAAGTCAGGAATATATCTTGGAACAAGGGCAGTAACACCTGACATGAGGCCTTTTGTTTACAGAAGAAGAGCTGACGGGCTGGCAATATTCAATACAGACCTGATTGATGAAAAGCTGAAAGAAGGAATAGAATTTCTGTCAAAATTCAAGCCAGAAGATGTTATCCTTGTATGCAAAAGAGAGGCAGGATGGAGAGTGGCTGACATGTTTTCACGCCTCACAGGAATAAGGACATTCACAAAAAAATATCCTGCAGGAATTCTTACGAACACAAAACTTCCGGATTTCTTTGAAAATGAGCTGACAATAATAACTGATGCATGGCTTGATAAAAATGCATTAAATGACACTTTAAAAGTAAATAAAAAAGTTTTAATGATATGCTGCACAAACAATTTCTCTAAAGGAGCTGACCAAGTTATAATTGGGAACAATAAAAGCGCAAAGAGTCTTGGAGTTATTTTTTATCTTCTGGCAAGAGGATACTGCAGGGCAAGAGGGCTTCCAACAGAAAATATTCCTGACCTTGAATGGTGGACAGGAGAGATTGGGGAATAAAAAAGGAAAGTGAAAAAATTACGCCCTGAAAAACAGCCAATATTTCCATTTATTTCTTTCTTTTCCAAATTTTGTTTTCAGCAAGACATATTTTCCTTTCAGTTTTTTCCCATGAAGATGAAAGACGATTTTTTCAGATTTTTTGCTATCTAAAATGTATGTTCCTTTATCCCAAATCTTTACTTTTCCTGCACCATACATTCCTTCAGGAATTGTTCCTTCAAAATCTTTATAGGATAAATCATGGTCTTCTGTCTGAATTGCCAGGCGTTTGATGTTTTTAGATTTTGCAGGCTCTTTTGGCAAGGCCCATGATTTCAAAACTCCCTGCATCTCAAGCCTTAAGTCCCAATGCAAATGAGTTGCATGATGTTCATGAATGACAAAGATTGGCATAATTAGAACAAGCAATTGATAATATTTAAGCTTATAGAGAAAAGAAAGGGCTAATGCACTCAATCTCTAAAGACACTGGCAAAAGATTATATGTTTCAAATCATTTATTACACAAAGGTAAAGAGTAAATAATGGCTCTTTATTGACAGAAATATTTATAAAGGGGACATTTTTTGTATTTCTAACTAAGATGAGTACTTTAATGAGAGTAAACCATATCTTTATTGAAATTAAAGTATGATGTATGCAGAAGCAATCATCTAGTTGTAGTTCTAATAATAAGCCAATAGTAGGAGATGTGTGAAGTGTTTTCCTTATCTTATAGAGGAAAATGCGGAATTGAGATTGAGAGTGTCTGAGAAAGATACTTACAATCTATGAAAATTCTTTAAATCCAGTTGATCCTGCTGGCGGCTGCGGCTATCTGGTTTGCGCTTAGACATGCAAGTTTTTTCCTTAGTTCTTCGGAATTGGGGGAAGGCGAACTGCTCAGTAACACGTAGCTAACCTACCCTTAGGTCAGGAATAACCTCGGGAAACTGAGGCTAATGCCTGATAGGAGATATACCCTGGAAAGATTTATCTCTGAAACTCGCGCCTAAGGATGGGGCTGCGGCGGATTAGGTTGTTGGTGGTGTAATGGACTACCAAGCCTGTGATCCGTAAGGGCTCTTAGCGGAGAGGCCCTGAGAGGGAATCTGAGACACTATTCCCAGCCCTACGGGGTGCAGCAGTTAGGAATATTCTGCAATGCGCGAAAGCGTGACAGATTGAGCCAGAGTGTCCTTCAATTGAAGGACTTTTGCCAAATGTAAAAAGTTTGGCGAATAAGGACCGGGTAAGACTAGTGCCAGCCGCCGCGGTAATACTAGCGGTCCAAGTCGCAGCCATCTTTATTGGGTCTAAAACATCCGTAGCTTGCTTTGTAAGTCTCTTGTGAAATCTGGCATCTCAAGTGTCGGGCGAGCAAGAGGTACTGCAAAGCTAGAGACTGGAAGGCGTAGGAAGTACGTTCAAAGTAACGGTAAAATGTTTTAATCTTGGACGGACTCACAATAGCGAAGGCATCCTACGAGGACAGTTCTGACAGTAAGGGATGAAGGCCAGGGGCGCAAAACGGATTAGATACCCGTGTAGTCCTGGCAGTAAACACTGCACACTAAACATTAGTGCCTCCTCGAGAGGTATTAGTGCTGAAGGGAAGCCGAAGAGTGTGCTACCTGGGAAGTATAGTCGCAAGGCCGAAACTTAAAGGAATTGGCGGGGAGACACTACAACGGGTGACGCGTGCGGTTCAATTAGATTCTACACCGTGAACCTCACCAGGAGCGACAGCAGAATGAAGGTCAGTCTGAAGGGCTTACCTGACACGCTGAGAGGAGTTGCATGGCCGACGTCAGCCTGTGCCGTGAGGTGACCTGTTAAATCAGGTAACAGGCAAGACCCACATGCATATTTACTACGCGTACTATATGCAGATTGCCCTGGTAACAGGGATGAAAGCGTGGGCTACGTTAGGTGAGTACAGCCCGAATCCCCTGGGCAACACGCGCGCGTCAATGGTGGATACAACGGGACGCGACTCTGAAAGGAGAAGCTAATCTCTTAAAGTCCATCTCAGTCCAGATCGAGGTTTGCAACTCAGCCTCGTGACGCTGGAATCCGTAGTAATCGTTTGTCATCAGCGAACGGTGAATACGTCACTGTCTCTTGCACACACTGCCCGTCAAACCAACCGAGTTTAGTTATGGTGAAACCCTTCGGGGGAGAACCTTGGCTAGACAAGGTAGGTTAAGTCGTCACAAGGTAACTGTAGGGGAACCTGCAGTTGGATTACCTCCTATAAAATTATAATTAGAATGATGATCAGCGAGGTTGCTTCTGCATGCTTTTTAGTTGCATAACAGATTGCTGTTAATCAGCAAACTTATATTACATCAGCTTAAATTAACAAGCAACATATTGAAGATTAACAGAAAAAATTTAAAAAGCCGGAACGGGTTAAATAAATATCTTCAATTTACAGAGGATAAAAAGGGAGAAGTTTAACATCTCTTTGAAAAACAACTGCATAAGGGCCCGTTGTCCAATGGCTTAAGATACTTCCCTTGCACGCAGAGCCTTAGAAAGGTTCCGCACCTCCAAAAAGGGTGCGTGTCAAGAACGGAAGAGATCCGCGTTCGATTCGCGGCGGGTCCATATCTATAAAGGATCCATAAAACCTTATTGGAAAATGCCGACAACACTTGAAAAGATTACACTTACAGGAGTGATAATAGGGTTTGCCTGCATTGGAATCGGTGAAATAATGGAAAGCATAATGGAAAAAAATAATTACTTTCCTTATATTGGGGCAGGAATATCCTTTTTATCAGGAGCTGCCCTTGCTTTAACTTCCAGTGAAGACAATAATGGAAATAAATATAATAATTACCAATAAAAAATAAATCAAAATGGAAACAGAAGATGGTCATAAGCAGAAAAAGAAGATTAGAGATAATAGTGGATGGTATGACAATAAAAGCAATAAAAGTCACAAAGAGAAATGGAGAGGATGGGATATATGTAAGGAGCAGTGATGGAAAAAGAGAATATATTCCTGTACTATCAGACAAATTGGATAAAATATTCAAACAGGCATATCCAAGAAGCAAGGTGGAAATAAAAGTAAAATATGGGTAAAAACCTTTAAAAACTCTCAAAAAAGAGAGATTATACAATATTTTGCCAAATAAACTTAAAGAAGCTTAAAATCGCAATAAACAAAGTTTCAATCATCCGCAAAGAGGAGAAATCCCTTGACATTAGAAATCATGCTCAATTTAGAGATGGTGCAATAAGCAACTTATTGTATCATATTGAGAACATCATGTTCAATGAAATAAGCACCAGAAGAAATCCCACTTAATATGTTTAGAAGATTCAGAAAATCGTAAACATGCTACTTTTTATGCTGTCAGACGGATAGCTTGGTTTTGGTTTTGATGAAGGACGTGGCAAGCTGCGATAAGCTTGGGGGAGCTGCATGCAAGCTTTGATCCCAAGATTTCCGAATTACACAGAGATGTGGAGCTACGCCGGGAATTGAAACATCTTAGTACCGGCAGGAAAAGAAAACAATAGTGATACCCTTATTAGCAGAGAGCGAAAAGGGTGCAGGGCAAACCGAATCTCCTTGTGAAAACAAGGCAGAGATGTGGTGGAGATAAGCAACTAAGTCAATGAGTCAAACTTCACTGGAATGTGAGGCCTTAGAGGGTGATAGCCCCGTAGATGAAGTTGATATGTTGCTCTCCGAAAGAGTAGGGCTTCCTGGATTGGAGGTCTGAATATGGCAGGATTAACTGCCAACCCTAAATAAAACCAAAGTCCGATAGCGCACTAGTACCGCGAGGGAAAGCTGAAAAGAACTTTTAGCAGAGAGTTAAAAGACTTGAAATCTGGCAGCTACAGTTGGTTACTGCTTCTCCAATGTTTCGCATTGGATCAGGAGTTGTAACGTACGTTTCGAAGAACGGGCCAGGGAGTTTTTCTATGTGGCGAGGCTAACCTCTTATGGAGGGTAACCGAAGCGAAAGCAAGTCTGAAAGGGCGTCAGTCACATGGATAAGACCTGAAGCCAGATGATCTATTCATGGGCAAGGTGAAGTCTTCCGAAAGGAGGATGGAGGCCTGAACCGGTGTTGTGGACATGCACTCGAATGACCTGTGAATAGGGGTGAAAAGCCTATCTAATCTGGCGATGGCTGGTTCCTGCTGAAATATGCCTTCGTATAGTCTTGTCTAGCTTGTTAACGGTGTAAAGTACGGATGGAATTTGCAGGGGCTAATGCTTACGGAATTCTTTCCAACTCAGAAACTGTTAACTGCTTAAGACAGGAAACAGGGGCAGTATGTAAGATACTGTTCCGAGAGTGGAACAACACAGACCAGAGTTAAGGTCCCAAAATTTATGCTAAGTGTATCGAAAGGTGTCTTGAACCTGAGACACTGGGGATGTAAGCCTAGAAGCAGCTATCATTTAAAGAAAGCGTAACAGCTCACCCATCGAGGTTCAGGGCCCTGAAAATGGACGGGGCTAAGCATAATACCGATACTCTGGCGGCTCTCAGACGAGAGTTCGGGTAAGCAGGCGTGCTTTTTGTGCAGAAGGTTTTCCGAGAGGAAGGCTGGAACGAAAAGCAATGAAAATCCTGGTAAGAGTAGGATGTGATTTTCCTGAGAATGGAAAATGTCGAAAGAGCAAGGTTTCCTTGGCAATATATGTTAGCCAAGGGTTAGTCAGCACCTAAGTTGTGCCTTAACTGAGTACAACGATGGACAACAGGTTAATATTCCTGTACTGGTTGAATCTTACACAGTGTGATTTGTTTCAGGATAAGCGAGCACTCGAAAGGGTGTTTCAGCAAAGAAATCTGCCGAGCGTAATGCAAAGACACAGGTGAATTTGCTGGACAAAATCGCTGAGTCCAGGAACCCGTGAAAAGTCGCGCTGTTAAACGGATTCAATTAGCTGTACCCACAACCGGCACTGGTGCTCTGGCTGAAAAGGCTAAGACATGAAAGGTAAAACCAACTAAGGGAATTCGGCAAGTTAGCCCTGTAGCTTAGGCTGAAGGGGTGTCTATCTTTGTGCACTTCAGAAATGTGTGTGCATTGGTAGATCACAGTAACAAGGACGGCCCGACTGTTTACCAAAAACGTAGCCAAGTGCTAATCCGAAAGGACTTGTATACTTGGTGAGACCTGCCCAGTGATGGTGTCTGAAACTCCTTTTCAAGGGAGCTAAGGTCCATTAAACGGCGGGGGTAACTATGACCCTCTTAAGGTAGCGTAATGCCTTGTCATCTGAATGGTGACGTGCATGAATGGTTTAACGAGGTTGTCACTGTCCCTAGTTGGAGCCTTCTGAACATACCTCGTGGTGAAAAGGCCACGGACGCCTAGTGGGAAGCGGAGACCTTGTGGAACTTTACTGCAACTTGTTGTTGTGATTTTGAGAGAAATGCATAGAATAGGTAGGAGCGTCGAAGCCCTAATTTCGGTTGGGGTGGAGCGTCTGTGTAATACTACCCATTTTTTTCAAAATTGCTTACTCTTTTAGAGGACAGCAGCAGGCGGGCAGTTTGACTGGGGCGGTGCCCTGCCGAAAAGATATCGGTAGGACCCAAAGACAAGCTCATCCAGCTTGGAAATCTGGAGTTGAGTGCGAGGGCAAAAGCTTGTCTGACTGCATTCTGAACAGCAAGGAATGCAGGGGCGAAAGCCGGGCCTAGTGAACCCACGTGCTCTTTTAATAGGAGCCGTGTCTGATAGAAAAGTTACCCCAAGGATAACAGGCTTGTCGCCCCCGATAGTCCGTATTGACGGGGCGGTTTGGTACATCGCTGTCGGCTCTTCCTATCCTGCGCGTGCAGAAGCGTGCAAGGGTGTCGGAGTTCACGCATTAAAAGGGATCGTTAGCTGGGTTAAGAACGTCGCGAGACAGTTTGTATGATATCTACTAGGCGTGTTATTGTCTGAGTGGAACGAGCTTCTAGTACGAGAGGAACGGGGCTCGGGTGCCTCTGGTGAGCAGTTGTCAATGGCAGGCTGCATAGCTACGCACTGTGTGGATAAGAGCTGAATGCATCTAAGCTCGAAGCCATCCGCAAAACGAGACAATTAAGGCCGTCATAGAAGATGACGTTGATAGAGTTGCTGTGTAAGTGCCAAGCTTCGGCGAGGTATTCAGCAGACAACTACTAAAAGCCTCATTTGTAGCATTTGATTTTCCGGACTTCTCAAAAATTAAGTGTGTTTCTTCTGGTGCTTGTTGATTTGTTTTTTCTGTATTGAAAATCAGATGCTTAATTCCCTAGATTGCTATGGAAAAAGAAAAGAACTCTAAGATATTTATGCACAAACCAGATAAACGAAACTAAAGCTTATTTTATTCTGCAGGAAATAGTGCATTCAATTCTATATTCAAAAAGGCAATGCCAACAGGCTTATTTAAAGCCCAAAACTTTCAATAAAATCCTCTATAATTTTGTATTCCTGAAGAAACTCGTGGCCTTTTTTCGTCAGGACAAATGCTTTTTTCTCTTTTTTATCAACCTCCAGCTTGATGAATCCTTTGCTTATCAGTTCATTTATGTAATCCTTAAACATCTGCGGAGAGAGATTGGATGCATACAAAAGCCTTGTAGGCTTTATCTGCTTATTGTCTCTTACAGCTCTCAGAATATCCCTAATCACATCCAGCCTTTCCCTTTTCTTCGCCATTTTATTTTATTCTTTTTGTTGCCTTGATAACTCCATACAAAAACAGTAAAAAAATTGCCACATTTAAGATATAAACAACTATTAACACTCCTTGATTCCACCTCAGCCAGATAGATGCAAGTGCATTAAGCATCCATGCAGTAAAGCCTGAAAGCATTGCAATAAAATAAAGCTTCAGGAATCCGCTGTTTTTACCCTTTTTTACATAATTCATGAAGCTTATGATTGACATAATCAAGAACAGGATAATCTGTGATGAAAAAAGGAAGTAATAGGAATTCCATAAGTAATCCAAAAGAACTATTATGAATGCCATTGCATAAAATAGGGAGATTTTTGAATTGAACAGAGAGCTTGCTGGTTCTTCTTCAGAGTCATCTATCTTTCCCCATAAAAGGCTGTAAAGCAGAAAAAACCCTCCCATAATCATGAAATATTCGAACATGAAATTTATTGCTGCATTCCCTATATCTATGAATTTATAAGAAGAGATTGCTCCAAATATATACCTTATTATTATTGCTATGCCGTAGAACAGAAAAGCGTTTCTAAAGTATCTTATTCCTTTATACATGCTTATTCTAAAGAGCCTGTCTGTTTTTATAACAATAAATGCGCAAATAATTGCAATTGCTAATGCATAGACAACTTTAACTAATTCCTTATTCTGTATGACCCATGTTAGAAAATACATGAAACTACAATTTTTTTTGGTTATTTAAGGTTTTATATATGGGAATATATATTGAATTTGGTAATTGTTTTTTCAGCCGCACTATAAAAAACTTAGGAGCAATGCTTTAAAAAACATAGGACTTCTATATATTCCCGGTACTTATCTTTGCTTCTTACGGTTTATAAAGAAGTTTTGTCTGGATTAGGTATAAAAAAGAGGAGTAGACAAATGCTCTTCCATAAAAACCTTTAATCACCATCTGACCCCTTAAGAAACAGAGGTTTTGCAGTGCAGAAACACATATCTGCCTTGAGCAAAATCTCTGTTTCACCATAATCTCAGAAATTCATCACGCTCAAAAAATAAAAAAGAGGAAAAATGGAACAAGATCCCCCATAACATCAAGGCATAAAAAAGAAAACCTCTCAGAGAATCTAGTGAAGTGAGAATTGTTCCCTCTCTAAAAGGGAAAACGCCAACAGGGTAAAGACTTTTTCTTAAAGTTCCTTGTATCTCACGAGCTTGTATATCTCTCCAACCACTAAAATGGATGATGCTATAACGCAAATCATTGCAAATTCCCAGAAGCTCAATCTTGCAAACTGGAAAATTCCGGATGTAAACGGAAGGTATATAACGCCAACCATCATTAAAAGCGAAGAGGCAATTCCAATAGTTATCCACTTATTTGAAAAAAATCCGATCTTGAAAAGTGATTTTTTTAAAGAGCGCATGTTCAGGACATTGAAAAGCTGGAACATAGACATTGAAACAAATGCAGCGGTTCTTGCCTTTTCAATTCCATATGGAAGAAAGTAGTTAAACAAAGGGATTGTCCCTAAAGCCATCAGCCCTGCAGTAAAAACAAGAAAAAGAAAAACCTCTTGATTGAGTATCTTCTCTTTCCTATCTCTTGGGGGCTGGCTTAAAACATCATTATGCCCCGGCTCCATTGCCAAAGCAACGCCATTGAATGTGTCTGTTACCAGATTCAGATAAAGCAGTTGTATAGGGATCATAGGAAGAGGAGAGCCCATTGCCAAAGAAGAGATAATTGTAACAGCTTCCGCAACATTTGTGGTTATCAGGAAGAAACTTGTCTGCCTCATATTTTGGAAAACAATTCTCCCTTCCTCTATAGCATTTACAATAGAAGAAAAATTATCATCGGCAAGGACAATCTCAGATGATTCTCTCGCAACATCTGTCCCCATGATTCCCATAGATATTCCTATATCAGCCCTTTTCAGTGCAGGAGCGTCATTCACTCCATCTCCTGTCATTGCCACAATTTCCCCTTGTTCCTGCAGATACTTTATTATCTTTGACTTCATTTTTGGAGTTACTCTTGCAAAGATATTCACCTCTTTGACAGCCTCCTTAAACTCAAGAGAAGACATTTTCTCAAGCTCTGATTCTGTAAGAACCCTTTCATTTCCCTTAGCCAGCCCTATTTCTTTTGCAATTGCAAGCGCTGTCTCTTTATGGTCTCCTGTTTTCATAATCACTCTTATCCCGGCCTTTTTCGCTTTCTCAATGGCTTTTTTTATTCCATGTCTTGGAGGGTCTTTCATGCCTACAAGACCAACCAAAACCAAATTGCTTACAAGATCTGCAGAAACAGAATTAACATGCTTTGGCAAATCCCTGTATGAAAGAGCAAGAACTCTCATCCCTTTTTTTGCAAGCCCTTCTGCTTTTGACAAAAATTCCTTTTTTGCTTTTTCATCAAGCTTCGCCTTTTTAGCATCTTTCAAAAAATACTTTGACTTTTCAAAGATAGTCTCAAATGCCCCGACAGAATAAAGCTGCTTTTTGCTGCCCTGTACAAGACTTGCCCTGAACTTTAAATCAGAGCTAAAGGCAAAATCTTCAAGGAGCTTCTCCTGAATCTCCCTGTTGTGTATTCCTGCTTTTTTTGACAATACAAGCAGTGCAACTTCTGTAGGATCTCCAACAACCTCATACTCTCCATTTTTCCTAATCAGGTTTCCCTTGTTGCAAAGTGCGGAAATCATCAGGGCTTTCTTCAGAGAAGGAATTTTATTTGGATTAATCAGCTTTCCTTTTCTATAAAATCTCCCTAAAGGCTCCCATCCATTTCCAGTTACGTCAATCTCCTCATTAAAAGTGATTATCTTTTCAACAGTTATTGAGTTTTTTGTCAGGGTTCCTGTTTTGTCCGTTGCAATGACTGTTGCCACTCCAAGAGTCTCAACTGCGGGAAGGTGCCTGATCACTGCATTTCTCTTTGCCATTCTTCTCGCACCTACAGCTAAGACAACAATCAGCACTGCTGGAAGGCCTTCTGGAATTCCAGACACTAATGAGGCAATTGTGAATAAGAATATTTCAAAAAATTCCATTTTGTTAAGGAAATATCCCACTATAAATATGAGAGAGGCTCCTAATGATGCGAAAATCGCCATCTGAAACGCAAGCAGATTTACCTTTTCATTAAAATGCATCTTTGGCTGGACTATCTGCTGAATTGATTTTGCAACCTGCCCTATTGCAGTATTTTTTGCTGTTGCAACAACAACTGCCTTAGCCTCTCCTGATGCGACAAAAGTGCCATGAAAAACCATATTTGACCTGTCTGCAAGAGGAGTTGACTCGTGAAGAACCTTAAGATTCTTCTCAGAAGGAAAAGACTCTCCAGTCAAAGAAGATTCCTGTGTCCTGAAGTCGCTCACTTCAATGAGCCTCGCATCTGCAGGAATTTTGTCTCCCTGCTCCAAAAAGATAATGTCTCCAGGAACAAGCATTTCTGCAGGAATTTTAATCTCCTGCCCATCCCTCAGGACTTTTGCATAAGAAACAACCATTTTCTTCAGGGCATCAATGGCCTTCTCAGCCTTTCTCTCTTGAATGAATCCTACTGCAGCATTAATAAAAACAACAGAAAGAATCACATAAGCATCTATCAGGTGCCCAAAAACAAAAGAAATAATTATTGCCACAAAGAGAATATACACCAAAGGATTTTTAAGCTGCTTGAGAAAGTTTACTATTTCCGGGGCTCTTTTCTCTTTTACTATTCTGTTTGGCCCGTATCTCCTTATTCTCTCAGCGGCATCCCTGTTAGTTAGCCCTTTCTCAGAAGTTTTAAGTTCATCAAAAATCTCCTCTTTTGTTTTTGAATGGTAATTTCCCCCATTATTACCCATATAAACAACATTGCAGAAGGATTTAATAATCTAACGAATAATGCTTTTTCAAGGCAAGCCGAAGCGTTTAAGACAGAGAATCATAGGCAATTCCCAAAGGATCATTAATTTAAAAAATTTACTCAATGTTTTTAGCCACAAATGTCGCTTCAGAGTGGGACAAAAAGTTTAAAAGATAAAACAAATTTTCATCCACACTTAAATTTGAGGTTTAAGATGGAAGAAGAAACAAACCAAACAGAAGAAGCGCCTGAAGCTGTTGAGGAATCCTCTGAACCAAGTGATGAAACCTCTGAATCAGAGGAGGAATCATCTGAAGGAGAGGAATCAGAGAGTGAATCGGACGAAGAATCTGAAGAAGCTTCTGAAGAAGACGCTCCTGAGGAAGAATCCTCAGAAGAAGATTCTGACTAATCACGCTTAAACTATTTCTTTTTATTTTTTATTTTTATTAATGCTTGAAATATCTGAGCAAGATATTGCAAATTAGAATTCTGCGTGCAATATCTCCAAAAAGAAGAGAGATATCAGCAGCATCACATTTATATAATTATGTGACATCTCATGGAAATGGGATTAAGAGGTTTTTTCAGCATTGTATTTGTCTTGATTGCAGCATCCCTGATAATCTCCTATTGGTTTGTTCCTTTCAGCATGACTGAATTCATGCAATTATCATACAACTCAAATTTCAGTTCAAATAATGAAGAAAGCAAGATGCAGTTTTATCCGAGAATGAGATATCCGGAACAGAGCATTTCCTATGAGATCGAAGAATGCTCCCTGCAAAAAAAATACAATATGGAGAGGGCATTTGAGCTGATTTCAAATAAGACAGTTCTGGAGTTTAATCCTTCAGGCACTGATGCAGAAATATATGTAACATGCGATAGCAAGAACAGAATTGAGAAAGGATTGTTCATTGCAGGAGAAGGAGGTCCTGTAAATATAACAAAAACAGAGAGATTCAACATTATCTTAAACAGCGAGATTCTTCTTATAAGAGAGTCAAAGTGCGAGAGACCAAATGTTGCATTGCATGAGCTCCTGCATGCATTAGGGTTTGACCACTCTTCCAATCCAGACAATATCATGTACAGCATCAGCAAATGCAGCCAGCTTATCGGAGAGGATACAATAAATCTTATAAACGAACTTTATTCAGTGCCAAGCCTCCCTGACCTTGGTTTTGAGAATGTTTCAGCGATAATGCGTGGAAGATATCTAAATGTAAACATGAGTATCAGAAATAACGGACTTAAAAAATCAAAGAATTCTACTGTAAAAATATATGCTGATGATAAGCTCGTAAAAGAAATCGGATTGCTTCCTCTGGAGATAGGATATGGAAGAGTAATCTTTCTTACAAACGTCTGGATTCCAAAAATGAATGTAAAAAGGCTGAAATTCCAAATAGCCTATGCCTCAGAGGAACTGGAAAAAGAGAATAACATTGCCATTCTTGAAGTAAAAAAGACTGCTAAAACATTTTAATTGAAATAAAAAATAAAAAAGAATAAATGAAGAAAAAGATTAGTCATCAAGATCCAACGAATCAATTTCAGAATCGATTTCGTCATCTAAAATCTCATTTTCAGAGATTTCGTTAAAACCATCCTCCATTGTCTAACCTCGTTTTTATTGCTTCATAAAAATGACATGAGTTTTTAAAGATTTCTATACATGAAAATATCTTCTTTAAGAAGAATTATGAATGTGGAAAATCATTCAGTCCAGAAGTATAAAATAAGAACGCCTTTTTACAGAGGTGAAAAAAGAATCAAAAGAACTTATTTTGAGTGATTCGGTTGTGTTTTTTAACCCATCCAGAAAATACCTCCATATCCCACTTTCCTGAATAAAGTTATACGGCGCCACTGGGAATCGAACCCAGGAGCCCAAAGGGCCACGCTCTCCAAGCGTGTGCTATACCACTAAGCGATGGCGCCAGTTTTTATGAATCCTCTGAGATACAGTCATATCCCACATCTATATTAGAAAATATCTTATTTATAAAATGTCCCTTAAGTATGCTAAAGCTTAAATATGCTTATTACTATGATCTTTTATGGAACACGGAGTAGTTAAATGCCAGAAATGCAGAGGCACTGGAATAGTAAAGGAAAATGAAGGGGGTGTTCATGTCTGCTGGGACTGCTTAAAAGAGGGAAAACTTGATGTCCACTCAAAAAAGCTTCCTGATAATAATATAAGATTATGATTATAGGTTTTATTTTCTGTTTTGGAAAAGCAGGAGAGAATCAAGATGCTTTTTTGTCTCTTCAAAAACCCCTTCAATAGATGGTGTTGAATCAATTATTTTTATGTTTTCTTCAGGCAGCCTTTCTGGCAGTTCCAAGTAATTTTCCCTCAGATTTTCCTGAAATCCAAGATCCCTTTCAAAAACATCTGTCGCTCCCTCTTTTCTTCTTCTCTCAAAAGCAACTTCTGCAGGACAGTCATAAATCAGCGTCAGATCAGGAACTAAGATTTCCTTATTGGAGTGCATCTCAACCAGCTTTTGAAAATCCATTCCCTGTGTGTGCTGATATGTTAAAGTTGAATGCTTATACCTGTCGCAAAGCACATGAGTCCCTCTTTCCAGTGCAGGAGAAATATAATCCCTGCAGTGGCTTGTTCTGTCTGCAATAAACATCTTGGCATACCACTCCCTATCATCCAAGACATTCTTTCCTTTTTTCATTCTCTCCCTTATTTGAGAAAAATCTCTTGTCGGCTCTCTTGTTGTTAAAATGTCTATGCCCTTGCTTAAGCCCCATAAGTAATTGTGAGCAAGCTTTAGCTGAGTCCCTTTTCCGCATCCGTCAATTCCTTCAAATACAATAAACAGCCCTTTTTTTGTTTTTTTCATTTTATCTGCTTAAACAATCCTGTTTATTCCATACCTGTTTCCCCAGTGGCATCCCCTGCATCCATTTGGAGTGCATTGAGGTTTTCCTGTCGATAACATCTCTTTAATCTCTTGGTCATGCTCTGCATAATTCAGTGCAGTTTCCAGAGTGTTTTCCATTATCTCGTACTGGGCATGACCGCACAGCCTTAATGTCATTTTTGATATAAAATCCTCCTTTATGCCTCTCTCATTTACTCTGACTAACTGCGCCTGTGGAAAATCTGATTCAGCAATCTCTCTTAAATCCATTATCCATTCGGCCCTTAAATGTCTGGGAATTATGTCTGGAATAAAAAATCCAAGTGGAGCCTCTAATTCTGTTCCTCCAGATATGTTATAATTAATTGTCCTGTGCCTATGTGCCTGGGCAAGCCCAGCAAAGCTCATTAAATAAGAAGTGGAATATGCCTCTCCGAATTTTTCTTCAACAATCCTGTCTGACAGGAAGGAAAGTTTTCTTCTTGTCTGATTTTCGAGACCGTCCACTTTTAGCCAGTTTACTTGGTCTAAGAATCTTTCCATATAAAAGCTTAAGTAATTATTAAAGGAATTTCTCTGGCTCTTTTCACGGAATCTCTCAAATTCATAGATTAAAAAATTAAGCTGTCTTAAATTAACTGTATGGACCATTTTTGTCGGAGTGAAAACAGAAGTCATGTATCTTGCATTTTCCTGAGCCAGTTTTTTAATTGATTTTTCTCTTTCTTCACTATCTTTTAGCCTTGGAAATACTCTGCCTATTTCTGGAATAAGTATTTCCATCCACTTGTCATATTTTTCTTTCTGTTCAGGCTTAATGTCTGACATTTGAGTATATCTGGCAGATTTTTCAGAAGTCGCATACTGCTTCTCATTATTGAGAATCATTGCAAGAATTTTCGGAATACCTTTAATGTAGAATGTTAAGTTAATATGTTCAAATACGCTATGATGGCCCGATTTAATCATTCTCTCAATCAATTCCATATTTAATGGCTCTTTTTCAATATCAGCATAATCTTCTTTAGAATAACACACTCTTGCGCAATTTTGTGAAAACTTCAGCATCTCTTCAAGGGTTTTCATATTTCCTGTAGAGCCGATTAATTCAAATTTCATAAAGAAAAACAAGAACTCTGCTTTATAAAAAAATATATCCTAAGAAATATATTTCAAGAATTATAAGAACCAACAACCAATCCACAATCAATCCTTTATTTCAATCTTTATGTTGACATTCTTCGGTATCTGAAGCCTCATTATATGATGCAGGACTTTTTCATTCGCAGGCATGTCAATCAGCCTTTTGTGAATTCTCATTTCAAAATTGTCAAAAGTTGCTGTTCCGTCTCCGCAGGGAGACTTTCTTGTGGTAATTCTCAGTTTTTTTGTCGGCAATGGGACAGGCCCTCTGATGGCTATCCCTGATTTAGATGCTATCTCTTTAATAGTATTGCAAATGTCATTGATTGTGCTTATATCTGTGCTGTTGAGCTTTACCCTTACTGTTGGCATTTCATATCTAAATTAGATAGTTTAATATGAAATAGGATTTAAGAATAGTTTAAAAACCTTTTTATATTAGCTTTTTTATTTATGTAAAAAGAGGATAATCGAGTCTAAAGCGTTTAACTCCTAAAATGCGATAAAATGGAGCTGTTTATTGAGATTGGCCTGATTTTGGTAATAACTTTGTTAGTTGTTGGAATACTTAGGATATTTAAGCAGCCTATGATTATAGGATACATCATAGCAGGAATAGCTCTTGGTCCTTATTTCCTGAATATTGTAAGTTCTGTTGAAACCCTGAGTGTCCTGTCTCAGATAGGAATTGCTTTGCTTCTTTTCATTGTTGGTCTGAGCCTTAGCCCAAAAGTGCTGAAAGAAGTTGGAAAAGTATCTATTATAACAGGACTGGGGCAAATTATATTCACATCTGTTATAGGATTTCTTATTGCAAAATTCATGGGATTTACGACAACAGCTTCACTATACATAGCAGTTGCCCTTACATTCAGCAGCACGATTATAATCATGAAGATTTTATCTGATAAAAAAGACCTAAACACCCTGTATGGAAAGATTTCAGTCGGATTCCTTATTGTCCAGGATTTGGTTGCAGTTATAATATTGATCATTATATCCTCTCTTCCGGATAACGGAACAAGCCTGTCCAGCGTGGCTCTTGGAACAATCTTTAAAGGAGCAGGGCTTTTGGTGATGCTGTTTTTAGTAAGCATCTATGTTATTCCAAAAACAATAAGATTCATTGCAGAGTCTCAAGAGTTATTGCTCCTATTTTCAATTACATGGTGCCTTGCTCTTGCATCCCTCTTCCATTACTTTGGCCTCTCAATTGAGGTGGGAGCATTGCTTGCGGGAGTAAGCCTTTCTTTAACAAATTACCGGCATGAAATAGGATCAAAAATGAAGCCGCTTAGGGATTTCTTCATAGTGCTTTTCTTTATTCTTCTTGGATCACAAATGGTATTTATGAACATAACTCCCTACATTCTTCCAATAGTTGTGTTTTCACTATTTATTTTAATTGGAAACCCCTTGATTGTAATGATAATCCTTGGATTATTCGGACATACAAAAAGAAATGCTTTTTTATCTGGATTGACTGTTGCACAAATCAGCGAGTTTTCACTTATTTTAATAATCCTTGGAGTAAAAATGGGGCATCTGACAAATGAAATACTCTCAATGGTGACTGCAATAGGGCTTATAACAATTGCCGGGTCTACTTATATGATGCTCTACTCCAATACCTTGTACAGTTACCTGTCAAAATACCTGCAAATCTTTGAGAGAAAGCATGTCAAATATGAAAATTCTGTTAAGGAGAATTACAAAGCAATACTTTTTGGATATAACAGAATAGGCTTTGGGATTCTCAAAGCTTTAAAGAGGATTCACAAGAAATACTTAGTAGTTGATTTCAATCCAGACACTGTTAACAACCTGTCTAAGCTTGACATCCCATGCGTTTACGGAGATGTCTATGATTCAGAGTTTCTTGAGAGCCTGGACCTTGAAAAGCTTGAATTGGCTGTTTCAACCATTCCTGACGTGGAAACAAACATTCTTTTAATTGAAGAAATCAGGAAAGTCAACAAAGATGCGATAATCATTGTCAGAGCGCATCAAATAAGAGATGCTCTTGATCTCTATAAGCAAGGAGCAACCTATGTCCTCACTCCGCATTTCCTCGGAGGAGAGTATGTATCAAAGATGATTGGCACAATTAAAACTGACAAAGAGGGATACAAAGAGGAAAGAAAGAGGCATATAAGTATGCTTATAGAAATGTTAGAAAAAGGAAAGGAGCATCCTGAGATAGAAAGAGAGCACGATTAAAAGCAAACAATAAAAAGCCTAATGAAGATCTGAAGATGGCTCATTGTTTGCAGGTGTTTTTATTGCCTCTGATTCATAAATATTGAGGAAAGAGAAAATAAAATCAAAAATCCTCATGATTGTTTCAAGAAAGATAATAAATGCAAGATAAATTGCTATTTCACTGAAAAACTGAGGGAGCTCTGCAAAATTCCCAATTATTCTCTCAATATTGAAAAACCTGGGATTAAGAATTGAAACTGCGAGAAGAGTAAAAGGAAGAAGCTTTGCCACATCCCTTGCAAGTTCTTCGCTGTAGTAAGATATCATTCTTATAGACGCAATTACTGTTGCCGAGATTATAAGAAGAGCATTGACTGTAAGATTTTCAGTCAGGAATATAAGGAAGAGAGTGAATACTGAGAACCAAAAGAAAATCAGAAAAGGGAGTATTAAAATGTATTCTATGAGGAAAAATATCCCTGCAAGCAGTTTAACTGAGAGAGGATGGCTTGACTTATTGTATTTGTTTAAATTCAGCTCAAGGATGTTTTTTGTTGATATAAACCTGTAGAATTTCCATATAAAAACAGAGTAGAGAACAACAAGCATAACAAGAAAAAACAGGTTAAGAAATTTCTGGGCAAATGGCGGAAGAGGATAGACTATCCATTGGTAGATGCTCAAGATACTGGAACCAACCACCTCCGTAATCCCCATAAACTAAATTGGCAAAGATTGTTTTTAAAGTTATGGCAAATTGAAAAATATTGCAAGAGATTTAAGCTGTTTGCATGCATTGTTGCATTAAAGGGAGTTAAATCGTAAAATATTTAAGCAGAAGAGTGATTAGCATATAATGGGAAAGAATAAAAAAGAATCAAGAAAAACAGAAAAAGTTGAACGTCCTCATGCAGCCAAAATTATTAATTACAATAAAGAACCGTGGTTAACCGATATCATCATATATCAAAAGGGTTCAAGTAAACATGCCCATATGACTCTCAGTGGAGCACAAATTCTCTATTTAAGAGACGCAGAAGATAACGAGGTTATCAAAAAAGATTTTTAGATCTTACTCAACTTAATTAAATCCAACCACTTATTAACTCCTAGTTTTAATTGCGGTATTGCAACTTCAGCAGGAGTTTTGCCGCCTAAAGCTAAATTCTTTCTTACAAAGTTATAATTTATCTCTAATCCTTTCATGATAGCATATGCAGACTCTAAACTACCATGAAATCCCCGCATAACTTTTGTTCTTTTTCTTATTGTATTATGTAATCTCTCAATTGGATGATTAAAACCTCTTTCAGAAGCAATAACAACATTATGAACTATTTTGCTTTTTGTTCTAGATGAAGCATGATAAGGCGATTGTAAACTAAATGTTTTTCTTAAAACTTTAAGGTAACCTAATAATCCATCTGTTGTTACAACCTCTACTTGCTCACCAACCTTAAATTTAGTTTTCTTCATAACTTTTATCAAATTTTTATTTGTTCTACTTTTCATATATTCACCTGTTATCATAAATCTTGTTTCAATATCAAAAGTATCAACAAACCAATTTTGTTCTCTACCTTTTTGATTTTTGCTTATTCTTCTATAATATTCCATTTCATCACTCATTATTTCTCTTTTGCATTTAATTTGCAAATTATCTGTAAATTTACTAATTATCTTTGAGTATTTTACTATCCAGCGATAGATTGTAGAATAATGAGCGTTTTTGGGATAAAATGCTTGCAAATGTTCTTGTAATTTTCTAAATGAAACTCCTTTGTAATATAAATCCATACAGAGAGTTATCTTCTTTTCATGATTTCTCATTCTGTAAAAACCTTCATCAAGAACAAATCTAAAATTACATTCCTTACATCTATATCTTTGTATCTTCCCCCTGTATTCTGTTTTTCTTAATCCATCTTTTTTAATATTTTTACCACCACATTTAGGACAAGATACTTTTTTATAGTTCTTCTCTTTTTTATTTTTGGAATTCATTTTGGCTTTAACGGGCTGATGGAGTCTAATGAGGGTGTTCGCGCACCCTCTACCTATAAATACCTTTTAGGTATAACCTATAGAGTAGGTTAATCTATTTAAACCTTTTGGTTACAAGGTATAACCTAATAGGTAAATTTATAAAGGATTGAATTAATATATTATTATGGCAGAATTTAAAATAGAAGTAACCGCATACAAATGTGATAGATGTGGGCATCAGTGGATCCCAAGAGAAAAAGAAAAACCGACAATATGCCCAAAGTGTAAATCACCTTATTGGAATAAACCTCGTAAAAACAATAAAAAGAGAAAATGAATCATGGAATAAATCCAAACGAGGCATTAAGAAAAGTTGAAGAATATATAAAAAAAGTTGATGAACTTCTAAAGAAGTCTTATAGAGAAGGATCTGATGAGAAAGAAGAGTTAATTACTTTAGTAAAAAGTTTTATTAGAGCTACCTTTGTAAATGATGAGAAAAAACTAGGTGATTTTAAAAAGGCAAGACCTTTTTATATAGCTATTGTTGGTAAAGAAGATACTGAAGAAGAAAAGCAAGATTACTATATTTCACATCTTAAAAGAATAAGAAACCATCTTCTTGCATTTAAAGAGGAACTGAGTTTAATTATTTCTTCAGAAAAAGATTCAAAAATTATCAATGAGTTAGAGAAACAAACGAATGAATTAGAACTTGAAGCAAAAAGACGCTCTGCTGTTGCTGAGGAAAAAAGATGGGGGGCAATGATAGAATTAATACAGATGCAGAGAGAGGAATTAAAAAAAAGAGGGTTCTTAAGCCAAGAGATTATTGGTATTAAAAAAGAAATATCTGAGATAAAAACAATTTTAATGGAATTAAAGGGGGCAGTAGGGTAGCATGAAAACAACCCATAAAATAATCTTAGGAGACGCTTTGAAAGTTTTAAAGACAATTCCAGATAACTCTGTTGATTTAGTATTTGCAGATCCCCCATACAATATGTCCAAGAAAAAAGGCTTGGGATGGAAATATAGCAACCATATAACAATGCAAGAAGCTTGGGATATATTCTCTAAGGATGAATTTTTTGAGTTTAATTTAAAGTGGATTTCTGAATGCCTTAGAGTTTTGAAGCATGGTGGTAGCCTGTGGGTCTCTGGAAGTTTTCATAACATATATCAAATCGGTTATATCTTGCAAAATATGCCGGAAGTTAAGATAAATAATAGTATAGTTTGGTTCAAACCCAATGCACAGCCGAATATAACTTGCAGATTTTTTACAGAAAGCACAGAACACTTAATTTGGGCTTCTAAAAATGGGGATGGTAAAAAATGGAAGTTTAATTATAAGTGGAGTAAGCAAATAGAAGATCCTCTTAATCCAAAAGGAAAGCAAACAAGAAATGTCTGGAGCATTCCTTTAACTCCAAAAAAAGAAAAGTGGGCTGGAGCTCATCCAACGCAAAAGCCATTTGAATTATTAAAAAGGATAATTCTCTCTTGCACAGATGAAGGAGATTTAGTATTAGATCCATTTGTTGGTTCTGGCACCACTTCAGCAGTGGCTAAATATTACGGGCGTAATTCAATAGGTATAGAAATAAATAAAAAATATATAGATATCATAAAAAAAAGATTGCAAAAAGGACAAAAAACCTTATCTGGCGAAGAGCCAGAGATAATTTTTGAAGAGTTTAAAGAATAATTACCTTCCGCCCACCTGTGTAGCTTTAGAGACTATTACGAATATTTCTTCTTCATTTATCATCGCATCCATTAATTCCTTAAAAACTCTTGCAGGATTATCCTCAGGAGTATTCTTTTCCATTTTTATCATTAATTCAATTAGATGACCTATGAATTCGACAGAGTATTCTCCGTATTGATTTAATTCTTCAAATGACTTAAGTTTCTCTTTTGTTGTTTCTTTTAATTCACATCTATCTCTTTCTTCCTTGCTCCTAAAACCAGGAACTCTATCATACATGTCTCTTAAATATTTCAAGAATTTGAGAGAAAGCTCCCTGTTATGCTCTTTTTTAATCAACATATCAATAACCCAATGAATATGTTTAGGAGTTCTTAGTCTTTTTCCATCTTCTTGATATTTTATTAAAATATCATGATCAGGGTTATATCCTCTACTCCCAGGAAAAACCCCAATAGTAACTCCATCTAATCTTATTTCTTTGATTGCGGTTAATCTTGGTTTTCCCTTTGGTTTATAAGTCATTACCATATTATATGGTTAGAATTTTCTTTTTAAAAATCTTCTGAAAACTCCCGCTTATGCAACAATACACTGTTTGCAGAAGTTTTAAATATAAGATTTCTTTGGTCTGATTATGATTGACATAAAGCTGATAAGGGAAAATCCAGAGCTTGTTAAAGAGAATATAAGGAAAAAGTTTCAAAATGAGAAACTTCCTTTGGTTGACAAAGCAAGAAAGCTTGACGAGGAGTGGAGAAAAATAAAGCATCAGGAAGACTCTCTAAGGAGTGAAAGAAACAGGATTTCTAAAAAAATCAATGAATTGAAAAAAGCAGGAAAAAATGCTGAAAAAGAGATGAAAAAGGCAAAAGAGATTCCGGAAAAGATTGAGAAGCTGGAGTCAAAGAGGAAAAAGATTGAGGATGAGATAAGGAAAGCAATGTACAGAATACCAAATATAATTCACGAGTCTGTTCCTATAGGCAGGGACGAGTCTGAAAATGTTGAGGTCAAGAGAATTGGAAAGCCTGCAGCTCCAAAATACGAGATATTCAATCATGCAGAGCTTGCTGAGAGGCTTGGAGGAGTTGATTTTGACACTGCAAGAAAAGTCTCAGGAAAGGGATTCTATTACCTTAAGGGAGAGCTGGCTTTGCTAAGCGCTGCTATGATTAATTTTGCAAAAGACTATATGGTAAAGAAAGGGTTTGAGTATATAGAGCCTCCTTTAATGATAAGAAAGAGAGTTGTTGAGGGAGTTATGAGCTTTGAGGAAATAGAAAACATGATGTATAAGATTGAAGACGAGGATTTGTATCTTATAGGGACTTCTGAGCACTCCCTGATTGGGATGTTTATTAACAGGACACTGAATGGAAAAGAGCTTCCTTACAGGCTGACTGGATTTTCTCCGTGCTTCAGAAAAGAGATTGGAGCCCATGGAATTGAAGAGAAGGGATTTTACAGAGTTCACCAATTCAATAAGCAGGAGATGGTTGTTGTATGCAATCCAGAAGAGTCTTACAAATGGTATGACAAAATGCTGAAATGCACTATTGATGTTTTCACCACATTGAATATTCCTGTGAGGGTTTTGGAGTGCTGTTCAGGAGATTTGGCAGACTTAAAGGCAAAATCATGCGATGTTGAGGCTTGGAGCCCGAGGCAAAAAAAATATTTTGAGGTTGGCTCTCTGACAAACATGGAAGAGGCCCAGGCAAGAAGGCTTAATATAAAAGTGGAAGGCAGGGGCCAGAGGTATTTTGCCCACACCCTTAACAACACTGTCATAGCAACACCAAGGGCACTAATCGCACTTATGGAGAACAACCAGCAGAAAGATGGAAGCATTGAGATTCCGAAGGCTTTAATTCCTTACATGATGGGAAAAAAGGATATAAAGGTTAAAAAAACATGAGAAGAAAAAAACAAAAAGGACAAGAGAGAATAAAGTCCATTAATGGGGCAATTTTATACGGGCTTGATTATTTAAGAAAGACCCATGGATTGGATATTGAGGCTGACCAATTAGCAAGGTATCTTGAAACAGAGAGAGTTCAAGAAGAAATAGAAAATTACACTTCAAATCCGAGATTTAGAAAATTAGCTCAGAAAAAGCAATGGCAATCCCTTCAGGAACATATAGTAAAATATGTGATTGAGAGGAAACCCTTTAATGAAAAGGGAAAAAGGCTTTTGGAAGGAAGTTTGGAAGCGATTGTTGGAAAGTCGAGGCAGTCGTGGCTAAGAAAAATTCTGGGAATTGAAAAAAGAGGCAATAGTTCTGAAGAATACTTGAGCAAAAAAGAAACTGCCGGAGCACTGCTTGAAGAGATCGGCAAAAATCCGGAACTTATGCAGTTATATCCTGAAATGATGGAGACTGCAAAAGATGTTCAAATGGGAAGGCAATACGGGGCGTTTGCAGATATTCTCTATTCTAATGAGGAAATTGGAAAAGATACTTATAAAAAAGTAAAACAAAGAACTGCTGATGCCTATGATGCAATGATTAATCTTGCAAAAAAAAGCCTTGAAAAATATCTTGCGACGCCTCAGGCCACAATTATTTTTGGGCTTCTTGGGATATCAGTGATTTTTGCAGATAAAAAACTCATGAGCGGAGCAGTTGTCGGAGCAAATGCTCCCCTATCAGTCTTATCTTTAATCGGAATTGGATTACTTTGCATCTCTGCCTCATGCCTTTTTTGGCTGAAGAAAACAAAAGCAAAATAAACCAAAATGTCAAATGGAGAACAACCAGCAGAAAGATGGAAGCATTGAGATTCCAAAGGCTTTGTGGAAGTATACAAGCTTTAAGGAAATTAAAGCCGGGAAGTGATGTTATTTCTTCTTCAAAATTATTTTTGACATGAGGCAGGAGTTATTCTGCTGACAGTATCTTTTTTCGAATTCATAGTCCTTTTGGAATTTTAGATTGACGACATCATAAGGGCACTGGATTATCTTTCCACCTATGAGATAGTTGGCAAATCTGCATTTGTTTTCAGCAGGAGTTGTTGTGCTTTCAAAGACCCCTCTTTTGGAAACATGGATTTCCATTTTCCCATTATACATCTTTAAAAACTCATGAACAAGCTCCTTATAATTAAGAAGGTTCATTGTTATTTCTGTGTCATCAAAGAATTCTTTTCTCGGATTATCCAGCTCTCTTATGCTTGAGATAAAGAAAGCTCTGCAGTCGTAATTCTTTTCCATATGCTCTGCAGTTTTGCACATCTCTTCTAAAGAGGTTTTTCTTGAAACCATGAAGCAGGCCTCAATTGGAATGTCTGTTTTTGGAAGGTTCCTGACGCTTTTAATGTTTCCAATTTCGCAGTATAGTGAAACCCTCAGTTTTACATCTTTAAAATCCTCTTTTGAATACCTGTCCATAAAATACCCATTGGTGTATATTGTTGTTTTTATTTTCCTCTCCCTGTTTAAGTGAAGAATGCGTCTTAAGTTTGGGTGAAGAAGAGGCTCTCCTCCAAGCAGGTTAATCTGCTTTCCGCCTTTTTTAAGAAATTCTGACAAAACATTCTTATATTCCTCTATTCCCATATGAGGATTGTTTCTTTCAATCGCAGACTTTGCGAAACATCCGCTGCATTTAAGATTGCATGAGTCGGTTATAAATACCTGCAAAGTATTTCTTCTTTTTGAAGGAATCTCACTGTATTTATGCCACGGAAACCTCATTTTTTTACCTCCAGAAAGATACTAATTCAAGAATTATTTTAACATAACGTTTAATAAAATATAAACCAAAAAGTTTAATAAACCCGCAATATGATTATCAAAATGGCATTCAACCTCATTATTCCGGAAATAAATAACAATCCAAAAAATACAAAAGACGCTGTAATCAGCATTCTTGCAATAGAGTGGCCCCTTTCAGCAAAAAAAATATTCTACAGGATAAAGAAGCAGTACAGATACTCTCACACCTATCAGTCAGTGCACAAAGCGCTGAAGGAGCTTGCTGAAAAAAGCGTTCTGAAAGAGAAAAATGGGGAGTATGAGATTAATATAAGCTGGATAAAAAACCTTCAGTCATTTACAGACATTGTTGAGACAAATTATTATGCGCAAAAAAGGCTGAATGACATTTCCGGACTGAATGAGAGCAAGCACGGAGAGGACATGATTATGCTGGGCTTTAAAAGCCTATTTGATGCAGAAAAATACCTTTATTATTTCATGAAAAGCGAGCTGTTTAAAAAAAGAAACCAAACAGTCTGCTATCAGGTGCGCCATGACTGGAGGCCTTTATTTTACTTAAGGGCAGAATACAATTATTTTAAGAGGCTGAAAAAGAAAGGCCACCGATTTTATTTTCTTTCTTACGGAAGGTCATATCTTGAAGAGATTTCAAGGAATTTTTACCGAATGGTTGGAATAAATGTCCTGAAATCCAAAGAAAGTTCTATGAGCAATGTGCTTGTTTTTTCAGATTATTTTATACAGATATTTATTCCAAAAGATGTTGAAAACAAGATTGGAGCCATGCTTAGAAAAAAAGACATTCTCGGCCTTTTAAGAGTTTTAGATGAAAGTAGCCCTGTAAAGATAATTATGCACAAAGACCGATCTCTCGCTGATGAAATGAAAAAACAAATTATCAAAAAGTTTTAAATACAATGGTTTTTTGATTATTTAAAAGAAAAAGGAGGTTAAATGGCTGGAAAGAAGTCTGTTTCAAAAAGGGTTGTTGGATTAAAGTATGCGAAACTCAATGCTGTGAAGTTTGGAATGGCTGGAGGAATCGTAGCGGCATTATGCGTGTTTTTCACAACTCTTGCGGCAACAGGAGGATACGCTCCTGCCTACACAAAGATACTTCTTGACATATATGGATTCGTCGGATACAAGATAAGCTTTTTTGGAGCAGTCTTAGGGGCATTTTACAGTTTTATTGACGGATTTCTATTGACATTTTTGTTTGCCTGGATATACAACAGGCTGCTTTAGCATTATTTCCTTATTTATTTTTTAAGATATTTTGCTTTCATGGCAAAATTTAAAAATGAATTTTCACAATAATTTTTTGTGATTAGATGCCTCAGTGGTCTAACGGCTATGACACTTGCCTGTCGCGCAGGTAACCCGGGTTCGACTCCCGGCTGGGGCGTTCATACTTAAAAACGCTGTTTCCTGCAGGAGGCGTTGAAAGAGAAATTACCATATCCTTGAGAGAGTGTGAGCAAAAATTAAATGGAAACAATCTGTTGATTATCTAAATTCTTATAAATATCAGGATATATTTGCTTTAATGCCGGAAAATTTTGTTTCAGTAAGCGGAATTTCTGACAGAAAGCAATTGGCAGGGATAAAAAGGATTTGTAAAGGTGAAAATTTCCATTTTCCAGTAGTTATAGGATACCAGGTATCAAATAAAAGCATTAATCAATTAACTCAAAATTCAAGACAACCAAGATTTGCAGAATTAGGAGAGTTAGATAGGGAAACAAGAGAATATGGGCTAATAACTGCTATTCATTATTATACTAAAAATAACAAAACAATTATTGGAGATTTGGAAAGAATTATTGACGCTGGCGTAGAGCCTTCTTCAGCCTTACTTCAGTTCAATACCCTGCCTCCTTCACTAGAGGTATTAAAGAGTGTCAATGAAATGGGATTTAAAGTAATATTCAAGGTAGCTGTTTCGAATAAGCAATCTCCTCAAGGAGGGTATGCAGTTTGGAAAGGAGAGGATGTTCAGGATGTCAAGAATGGAGAAGCCATGCCTTTGGTTAATCAGGTTTATGAGAGGAAAGATTTTATTGACTATATAATGTTTGACCCAAGCCATGGAACAAACCTGGATTTGGATTTAGGTGAAAATAGTTTAGCTATAAGATTTGGAAAAGAAATTGTAGCAACAAGAGATTTAGACAATATTGGATTAGTATATGCAGGAGGAATAAAGCCGGCCAATGTTGAAAGATTAACAAAAACTTTAAACTCATTTTTTCCTAATAGAATTAGTGTTGATATTGAGAGCGGAGTAAGAATAAATGATAAACTGGATTTAGATTTGGTCAGAAAGTATCTTGTTAAGTATAAAAGTGCTTTTGAAAACTAAAAAGCAAAACATAAAAAATAAATAAACTCCAACGACCTCTCATCAAAACAATAATAAAGATCAAATTCATACAAGCAGGGGAAAAGACAAAAGATACCTCCTTTCATGAAGGCCATTAGAGATTTTGATGCCCTGTCTTGGGGTGCCTAAAGAGAAAAGAGACAAATTCAGCTCTCTGTCGTGGCTTTTAATCTTTGACATACTTCATAACAGCCTTAGTTATCATAATTGCAGTGCTGTAGCCAACAGCTATTCCAAAAAAAAGCACAACCCACTCATACATTCCCAATGGAGCTATATGAAAGAATCCATTTAGGGGGGAATAGATAATCGCTAATTGCAAAAAAAGTGAAAAAAGAAGTGCGCTGAGAAGCCATTTGTTTGACATCCAGCTTAATTTTTCCTGATGCCTTATGCTTCCTATTCTGACAAATTCATAAAGAATAAATCCTGTAAATAACACTGTCCGCGCTTTTTCAAATCCAAGGGGCAAAACAATAAAAAAAGTTGCAAGAAGTATTATCATCTTTTTAATTCCTATAAGCCAGATCATCCACCCAAGTTTCCTGTCTATTATTGGCTCATCCTTTTTTCGCGGAGGCTTTCTCATAATGTCTTGTTTCGCTGGATCAACTCCGAGTGCAAGTGCTGGAAATCCGTCTGTGAGGAGATTTATCCATAAAAGGTGTATTGGCAGAAGGACCGGCTCTTTAAGAGTTAAAAACAAAGTAGCGAAAAGCAAAACACCCACTTCAGCGAGATTAGAAACAAAAAGATAGTTGATGAACTTTCTTATGTTGTCAAATATTCTTCTCCCTTCTTTAACAGCAATCCTTATGGTGTCAAAATTATCGTCAAGCAGAATCATATGGCTTGCCTCTTTTGCAACTTCAGTCCCCATGATTCCCATAGCTATTCCTACATCTGCTTTTTTCAGGGCAAGAGAATCATTAATTCCATCTCCTGTCATTGCAACCCTGTTATTTTTCTGCAAAATTTCAAGAACGCGAAGCTTATGAAAAGGGGAAATTCTTGCAAAGATGTTTGTTCCTGAATGCAGCTCTTCCTTAAGCTTTCCATCCTCCATTTTATCAAGCTCTTTTCCGGTTATGACTTTTTTGCTTTTCAAACCTATTTCTCTGGCAATTGCAGATGCTGTTAAAGGATTATCTCCGGTAAGCATAATAACTCTTATTCCTGCATTCCTGCATTCTTTAATGGCTTTTTTAACTTCTTTTCTTGGAGGGTCTGTCATTGCTTCAAGACCGATCCATACGAGGTTTTTTTCAATATCTTTTTCCATATTTTTTAATTCTCTAACCTCTTTGGGATTTTTAAGATGCCTGTACGCAAATCCCAAAACCCTCAGCTCTTTTGATGCAAATTCAGTGTTTTTCTCAAGAATCTGTTTTTTTATGGAAGATGTAATCTTTACTGCTTTCCCTTTTATGTAAATTTCAGAGCATTTTTCCAAGAGAACTTCTGCAGCCCCTTTTGAGAAAATAAAGTATTCTGACTCCCTTTTGCATATTACACTCATCATTTTTCTTTTTGGTGTAAATGGAATCTCGCTGATTCTTTTGTATTCTTTTTCAAGTTTTTCCTTCTCCATTCCGCATTTTTCAGACATTTTTCTTATTGCAATTTCAGTAGGGTCTCCTGTATATTTTCTGTTTTTGCCTTCATCATAAACAATTTCTGAATTATTGCAAAGCGCTCCGCATAAGAACATTCTCCTGATTTCTCTAAAATTTTTTTCAGGTGCTTTTGTTTTATTTTTGCATAGCTCATCTGCATCAATTTCAGTGTTGTTAAGAAACAGTTTTGTAACATTCATTTCGTTTTTTGTCAGTGTTCCTGTCTTATCTGTGCAGATGATGTCTATTGCTCCTATAGACTCTGTTACAGAGAGCTTTCTTATAAGGGCGTTTTTTCTTGCCATTGTTTTTGCCCCTATTGACAGGGTTAGTGCTATTACTGCTGGAAGGCCTTCTGGAATTGCCGCAACAGCAAGAGATACAGACAGAAGCAGGGAGTGATACATGCCGTATTTAGAAAGGCCAATGAAGAATAAGAGGAAAGCCACTGCAAGTATTGTCCAGAAGACCTTTTTGCTTAATATTGAGAGTTCTTTTTGAAAAGGTGTTTTTTCCTCTTTTATTGATTGAAGCTTTCCCGCTATATTGCCTATTTTTGTTTGCATCCCTGTTTTTGTAACAAAAGCCCTTGCGCTTCCTGTATTTACAAAAGTATTCATAAACACGTAGTCTGATGTGTCTTTTCTAACAGGTTTTGATTCTCCTGTTAGAGCTGACTCGTCAACCATCAAACCAAAGCTTTTAATAACTTTTGCATCTGCAGGAATCATCTCTCCTTCTTCAAGAACTATTAAATCACCCTCAACTATATCCTCGGCATTAATTATTCTATCCTTGCCCTCCCTTATTACTCTTGCCTTGGGGACAGCCATTTTCTGCAGCTCTTCTATTGCTTTTTCGGATTTGTACTCCTGAAAAAATCCAGAGATTCCAGAGATAAAAACTATCAATAAAATCAGGAAAGTATCAATGATTTTTGATTCCTCTCCCGGAAGAAATCCTATTGCCCATGAAATAATAGCTACTGCTATCAGGAGAGCTATTAAAGGAGAGGTAAATTGCGATATGAGTATTTTCCATGGATTTATTTTATGTGTTTTTGTTATTTTGTTTTTCCCGTATTTTTTTAAACGCCTTTCTGCCTCTTTTTCTGTCAGCCCTTTTTTATTTTCCATTTTAGGTTTCATATTTGTAAGATGGTCTCCTGTCAAGACATCTTTTATCTGCCGGTTTGTGATACTTTTCGGTTCTTCATCCATCTGACAATGAGATTTGAGAACAATAAAGGAACAAGAAAGGTAAATATTATTGTTGATGCAAGAATAACAGAATAAATCTCAGTAGTTATTAAATTATTTTCTAACAGTATTTTTATTATAACTATTCCTGTACTGAACCTTACAGAGAGCCCTGTTCCAAGAAGAATGGATTTTTTTGATCCAAGTTCTTTTTTCCCAATAATGTAGCTCCCAAGAATCTTGGCGCTGCTTGAAACAGCCACAATTGCAAAAACAAGCAAGGGAGATTTAATAAGATAGTTAAGGTCCATTTCTGAGCCTATCCACAGGAAGAATATTGGAACAAAAAACCCATAGCAAAAAGTCTTTACACTTGTTTTAACTTTTCCCATCCTGCTGTCAGGAATAAATGTATTAAGGGCAACTCCCGCAAGAAGGGCTGCTATTGGGGAGACATGAGCAAACTCTCCTATTCCGAGGAACAAAAACAAAACAAAAAGAATAAGAAGGAACAGATTCTCAATAGGCAGGAATTTAAACTCTCCTTCATGCTCTTTCAGTTTTCTGAATCCTACTGCTAAAAGAAACAGCACTCCTATAATGCTGAAGGTTATGAAAATATTGAAGTAGGAAAAAGATTTTGTGCCGATTAAGACTCCTATCAGAATCAGGAGAATTATCTCTATTATATCATCAATAGTCCCGATTCCGATTATGCTCTGTCCAAGTTTTGTATTTATTATCTTAAATTCATCAAGGATTGGAACAAGAATAGCCTCTCCAATAGTCGCAAAAGATAGTGCAATCAGAAAAGAAACAAGCCAGGAATACTCAAAAACAAAACGAATCAGCAAAGAGCCAAATACCGCCTCAAGAAAAATAATGAAAAACGTTGCCTTGAGTATAAATCTGCTGCTTTTTTTTATTTCTCTAAGATTTATCTCAAATCCGATAATAAAAAGGAGAAGATACATTCCGAGTGTTGCCATAAATTCAAATGCAGGGGAAGAGGTTACTGGCTCAAATGGGTTGTATACTGACAAAAAAGAGCCTATCAGAAGAGCAGCAAAAATCCATGGAACTCTTATTTTTTCAAGCACTCTTCCTATCAAAAAAGTCAGTAAAAATGCAATCCCTAAAAACAGGAAAATGTTTGCCATCCTCTTTTATTTTTAATAAAACATCTTTAATTATAAAGCTTTACCTTTTAGCAGGATAAGGCCTGTTAGTTTCAATCGTTTGGAGAATTAATATTTTGGGACTGGCTCACCTTATTGTTCCTTACCAATAAGCTCTTCGAGCTTTGGAGAAAATCTTGGTTTCCAGTCATTACATGGCATATCATAATACTTTCTTACTTTTGGAGAAAATCCTTTATATCTGACTCTAGGTCTATCACCTATTGTATTAGCATCATAATCTGGGTCAGATTCTTGACAATACAATCCTGATGTTGCATCTTGTGCATCAATAGTCTCTCTTCCAAGTTTTACACAGGATTGGCATCCCCCTTCAGAAGATTCTCTGTAAGCATGAATAACGCTTTTCGCAGATGATAAATCAATACAGATTGAAATATCTTTTCCATTAACTTCATATTTTCCTGTTTCAATAACTGCTAAAACTTTTGTTAAGTCAGCATCTACAAAAGAAGGATATACTCTGCTGATATCAGCTTGTACATCTCTCAACATCGAAAGTACCGAATTAGGAGATATCTCTTTCAGTTCCCTTATGCTTGTTTCATATTTTACTTCTGATAATAATGTCATGTAAATAGGTATTAATCAGGATTTTATAAATATTATTGTAATCCATCCCCTTATTTGAAAAATATAGTCCCAACGACTTTGGGTTTTTCCTCCCTTAGCTACAGAACATTGCATAAAAATCAATCCTTCCTGTTGGTCAGGAGAATATAACAGCCATTAAAAGACTTCGCAACCTTGCATGTTTCTCTGTCCAATTTTTTGCTAACACAAAAACTTCTTTTAACAGCATATGTTAGCAGACATGGATTTTATAAAGCAAAGCGCGGATTTGTTGTTAACAGTATTTATAGACAATTCTGATAATTAGAATAATAATGCAACAAGAGGCTCTGCCGGTGCACAATAAACCCCTGTGCACTATGCACTTATACACAATTATGAAGCTGGCTTAACATTACATAGAAAAACTATTTAAATGAAAAAATATACCTCTATCACATCTGAAAAAGAAAAAGAGTGTGATAAAATGGTGTGGCTGGAAGTTGAAACAAAAGTTAAGCTTGATGATTCTGAAGTCCCTGCATTAAGAGAGAAAATTAAGAAGATAGCAAAATTTGAGAAAAGTGGAAAAAAGGAAGATGATTATTTTGCAATTAAAGGAAGATTCAGGAGAAATGCTTATCCAAAAAAGGCCTTTAGAATCAGGGCTATGAAAGACGAGTTTGAAGTTAACTTCAAAAAATGGCTTACAAAACTGTGGACAAAGGACATTGTTGTAAAGCAAGAATATGAATTTAAGCTGAAAGGGGCTGAAGAAGTTAAAGATCTGCTGGCATTATTTGAGGATCTTGGCTTTGAGGAGTGGATTAAAAAAATCAAGGAGAATGAAACCTACAAATACAAAAAAGACAAACGGCTTTCTATTGAAATAAACAAGGTAAAACATCTCGGTTATTTTATGGAAATTGAATATCTTTGCAAAAGACACGAGCTGGAAAAAGCAAGAAGAAGAATCCGCGAGGTGCTGAAAATTCTGGACATACAGCCATACCAGATTGACAATACTGGATACACAAAAATGCTGTGGTACAAAGGAACTAAAGAAAAAAGGAGATTTATTGATAACGGTTTTAAGTAAAATGCCTGAAAAATATATTGTTAAGAAATCCGGAGTTTATTGGCCGTCTAAGGCTATGAAAGAAATTGCCTATGTAAATTCAGAAGAGATATACAAAGAGGCTGCAAAAGACCCTGTGAAATTCTGGTCCAATCTTGCTGAAACAGGGCTATTGTGGGAAAAGAAGTGGGAGGATAAAAATGCTTATGTTGAGAAAAGGCCTTATTTCTGGTGGTTTAAGGGAGGAAAGCTAAACTTTTCTGTAAACTGCCTTGACAGGCATCTGGATGACAGGGCAGACAAGGACGCAGTTATATGGGTCCCGGAACCGTTGGATGAAAAGCCTGTGAAACTGACTTATAAGGAGCTCTACAAAAAAGTCAATAAGTTTGCAAATGTTCTTAAAAGCCTTGGAGTAAAAAAAGGGGATGTTGTTGGAATTTATCTTCCGCTTATACCTGAAGCGTCAATAGCCATGCTTGCCTGCACGAGGATAGGGGCAATACACAGCGTTGTTTTTTCAGCATTTTCAGCTGATGCCCTTAAAGCAAGACTAAAAGACGGGAAGGCAAAAGTCCTGATATCTGCTGACGGATATTACAGGCGCGGCAAGAAAGAAGATCTGTTTGAAAAAGCAAAAAAGGCAATAAAAGGAACCCGTGTAAAAAAAGTTGTTATGGTTTCAAGGCTTAATAAAAACAGAAAGTATTCTGGAAAATTCCTTTCATTTGAGAAACTCATGAAAGATGCCCCTGATTACTGCCATCCTCAGACAGTAAATTCAGAAGATATAATGTTTATCCTTTATACATCAGGAACAACAGGAAAACCAAAAGGGATAATCCATGATACTGGAGGATATGCAACTCAGGCCTATTGGACAACAAAATGGAATTTTAATCTTAGAGATAAGGATGTAATGTGGTGCACTGCAGACATCGGGTGGATAACCGGGCATACATATGCCACTTATGGGCCTTTGTTAAACGGCTCTACAACTCTAATCTACGAAGGAACTCCTGATTTCCCAAGACCTGACAGATGGTGGAAAATAATCGAGGAGTTCGATGTAAGTGTTTTTTACACAGCTCCGACAGCAATAAGGATGTTCATGAAAGCAGGAGAAAAGTGGGTAAAAAAGCATAAATTAAACAGCCTGAAAATACTTGGAAGTGTTGGGGAGCCAATAGATGAAGAGGCGTGGGAATGGTATTTGAAGAATATAGGAAAGGGAAGATGCCCGATAATTGACACTTGGTGGCAGACAGAAACAGGAGGGACTTTGATTAATGTTCTTCCTGGAATTGGCCCATTCATACCCACAGTTGCAGGAAGGAGTTTTCCAGGAACAAGCCACTTAATACTTGATGATTCTGGAAAGCCAGTGAAAAAAGGAAAAACAGGATTTTTAGTTCAGGAAAGCCCTTTTGCTCCAGGACTTTTGCATGGAGTTTACAAAAATCACAAGAAATATGTAAAAACCTATTGGAAGAAATTCAACAACAAATATTATGATACGAGTGACGGGGCTTATTGGTATAAAGGGCTTTTAAGGATAACCGGAAGAACAGATGATGTGATGAAGGTTGCAGGACACCGGCTGGCAACAGCCGAACTTGAAAATGCAATAGATGACAGCAAGATTGTAAATGAGTCTGCAGTTGTTCCGATTCCTGACAAAATTAGGGGGCAGGTTCCTGTTGCTTTTGTTGTGTTAAAGTCCAAAGAGCCTGTAGACAATGCCGCTGATTTGGAAAAACAAATCAAAAAGCATGTTGATAAAAAGTTAGGGCCGACATCAAGGCCTGCAAGAGTATATTTTGTTGAAGATCTTCCAAAAACACGTTCAGGAAAAATAATGAGGAGAATTTTAAAAAACATTCTCAATAAAGAAGAGCCGAAAGGCCTGATGACCCTTGTCAACCCTCAATCTGTTGAGAAAATAAGAAAGATTGTCTGGGGGAATTGAAAGAATCAGGCAATTAATTCTCTGCCATGAATTTCAAGAATAATTAAAATTTATAAGCATTTATCTCCTGCAAAATATATGCGAAAACCAAAAAACATAGAAAAGACCATGAAGATTCTCATTAAAGAGTATCCATCAAATGAAAAAACAACTCTAAATCGTATGAGGAAAAAGCCTGATGCATTTAAGATTTTAATTTCCTGCCTGCTAAGCTTAAGAACCCAGGACAAAAACACTGAAACAGCTTCAAAAAAGCTCTTTGCTGTTGCAGACACTCCTGAAAAGATTGTAAGGCTTCCTGTAAAAAGGCTTGAAAAATTAATTTTTTCTTCTGGGCATTACAAGAAAAAAGCCAGAACCTTGAAGCATGTTTCAAAGGAAATTTTGGAAAGATTCAACAGAAAAGTCCCTGAAACAAAAGAGGAGCTTTTGAGCATAAAAGGCATTGGCCCGAAAACAGCGAATATTGTCCTGGCTTTTGCTTTTAATAAAAATGTTCTTCCTATTGACACCCACTGTCACAGAATTCCTAACAGGTTGGGATGGATTAAGACTAAAACTCCTGAGCAGACAGAAGCTGAACTGGAAAAAATACTTCCAAAAAAATACTGGAACGAATTCAATGCTATCTTTGTCCAGTTCGGGCAAACAATATGCCACCCGATTTCTCCATGGTGCAGCAGATGCCCTGTGGAAGAATACTGCAAGAAAAGGAATGTTGAAAAGAGGAGATGACTACAATATCTCAACAATTTCCCCTATATTCTTCTTTAATGAATAGAGCATAGGGGGCCTGTGAGAAACATCTTTTTTTATTCCTTCTTCTTTCAGAATATTCAGAGAGAGCAGTTTTTTCTTGAAGTTTCTTTTGTCAAATTTTTTATTAAAAACTATCTCATAGATTCTCTGAACATGGCTGATTGGAAATTTTTTAGGAAGAAGTGAAAATGCGACAGTAGTGTATTCAAATTTCCATTTAAGCCTCTTAAGGGCATAATCAAGGATTTTTCTATGGTCAAAGGCCAGAGATGGAAGCTTTCTTACTGAAAACCACTCTGCCTCTGAAGCATCGCTTGCTGCATGAAGCTTAATCCTGTCAGAGTTTACAAGAGCCATATAAGTTACAGTTATTACTCTTCCTCTTGGGTCACGCTTTGGATTGCCAAAAGTGTATAGCTGCCCAAGATAGACATCCTTAACTCCTGTTTCTTCCTCCAGCTCGCGCATTGCAGCATCTTCCAGAGACTCACCAATCCTTACAAACCCTCCCGGAATTGCCCATTTCCCCTTAAACGGCTCAATGCCTCTATTAACAAGAAGGACTTTAAGCTCATTATCCTGAATAGTAAATATGACTATATCAACACTCACAGAAGGCTTGTCAAATTTATGAATGCTTTTTTCTTTCATAGTGTAAACAAAACATAAAAGTATTTAAAATCACCCTTTAATCTGATTTTGTCAGACAATCCATAAAACAACAACCTTTAAAAACCATTTTCTCTAAATTTTTACTATGAAACGCTCATCAAGAAGGTGGAAGAAAAAAAGGCAGATGCGCTGGAAATGGCAGCGTAAAAGGCTAAGAAAAGAAAAGCACAAGAGGAAAGTAAGAAGAGCCAGAAGCAAGTGATTTTAAATATATTTTTTATGATAACAATCTATAAAAAGAAGCCCTTAATAAAGGTAACATGGATTATGATTTGGAAGAGATTGCAGATATTTTTGATGAATACATAAGCCTCTCGGCAAAAATTAAGGGACTTTCCCTGAAAGAGCTGCAGGAGCTTCCTGAGGACTACAGAAAATTTATCAGTTTAGGCCATTATCTGGGAGAGCTTGTATTAACAGGAGATGAGGTTATAGGTGTTGTTGAAAGGATAACTGATTCTTATTCTAAAGAGCATAAATCCCTTGAAAAAGAGTTAGAAGAGGGAAAGAAGGAAACAGAAATGGAAAGAGCAAGGGTTATGAAGCTGGAAAGCGAGTATGAAAAATTAGGAGCAGAGTATGGGAGATTGTCTGATTTTTCTAAAAATCTTAGAGATAAAAACAGGGAATTAAGGAAAAAGGCGGAATTGTTGGGGGCAAATGATTCAAAAATAGGAAAAATAGAGAAAATCATATCAGGGAAAAAGGGAGCCATTATTGATGAAATAAAGGGGATTTTAAAGGCAAATTCTGAGATTTAAAATGCCGGCAATCATAATCAAGCATCAAAATATTTATAAGCAATTTGTAATCTAGTATTGTATGGCAAGCGAAATCTGGACTGAGAAATTCAGGCCTTCTCAATTCTCTGAAGTTGTAGGGCAAGACGGCATTGTAAAAAGAGTTGAATCCCTGACAAATTCAATGAACATCCCTCATCTGCTTTTTGCAGGGCCTGCAGGGACAGGAAAGTCCACTCTGGCGCTAATAATTGTAAAAAGTTTGTACGGGAAAAGCTGGAAAGATAACTATCTTGAACTAAATGCCAGTGATGAAAGAGGGATTAATATTGTAAGGGAAAAAGTCAAGAATTTTGCAAGGACAAAATCACTTGGAAACGTGCCATTCAAAGTCATATTTCTTGATGAAGCTGATGCTCTCACTCCAGAGGCTCAGCAGGCGCTAAGAAGGACCATGGAGAATTATTCATCAACATGCAGGTTTATCCTGTCATGCAACTACTCGAGCAAGATTATAGACCCGATTCAATCAAGATGTGTCATTCTAAGATTTAAGCTTCTTGAAAGAAAAGATATTGAGAGAGTGATTTACAGAATTGCGGAGAATGAAGATCTGACAATCGCCCCTGACTCAATAGAAACATTGTATGAAGCAAGCGAGGGGGACTGCAGAAGATGCATCAACATACTTCAGTCAACAGCCTCAATCTCTCCTTCAATAACTTCTGAGCTTGTTTCAACAATAATCTCAAATACAAGGCCAAAAGACATCAGGGTTGTTCTTGATTATGCACTTTCAGGTGATTTCCAAAAGTCAAGGGAAAAACTTCTTGATATTATGCTTAAAGAGAGCATCTCAGGGCAGGATGTAATTAAGGCAATCCAGAAGGAAATCTGGAACCTTCCTGTAGAGCCAGAGATAAAAGTCAGGCTGACAGAAAAAACAGGAGAGGTTGAATTCAGAATTGTTGAAGGATCAGACCCTTTCATACAGCTTGAATCTCTTCTTGCAGGATTTGTGCTTGCAGGATTGGGGAAATGAATCTGTTTATTCAAGACGTTTTGCCTGATAAATAAAGCAACTCATTATTAAAATGCCATGGACTGAAAAACACAGGCCTAAAATTTTTGATGAAGTTAAAGGCCAGAGTCCCGCAGTTGGGAAAGTTATGGAATTTTTGAGAAACTTCCCTTCCAGAAAAAAAGCAATAATTCTTCACGGCCCTCCTGGAACAGGAAAAACAACTCTTGCACATGTTGCTGCAAATGAATCAGGAGCAGAAATATTTGAGCTGAATGCTTCTGATTTTAGGGGAAAAAACAAGCTTGATGAAGTTCTAAAGCCTGCGCTTGAGCAGCAGCCATTGGTTAAAAAAGGAAAAATAATTCTTGTTGATGAGGCTGACGGAATCTCTGGATTTGAGGACAGGGGAGGGATTTCTGAATTACTGAGGCTGATAGAGCTGTCAAACTACCCTATAATTATAACTGCAAATGATGTCTGGCAGAAAAAACTCGCTCCACTAAGAAAGAAGTCAGAGCTTGTTCAATTGAAGGAGATTGACTACAAGACAATAAAGAGCATTCTTATTGGTATATTAAAAAAAGAAAACAAATTCATTGAAAATGATGTTCTAACAAGAATTGCAATTAATGCGAAAGGGGATTTGAGAGCAGCAGTAAATGACCTGCAGACAGCTGCCGGGATAGAGAAATCTGAGATTAGCAAAATCTCTTTTGATGAAAGAAACAAGGAAATAGACATATTCAATGCACTAAGAGCAGTTTTTAAAGGAAATCCTGTGAATGATACTTTAAGAGTTTTTGATTCAGTAAACATGCCGATAGACGAGATAATCTTATGGATAGAGGAAAACATTCCTCTCGAGTACAAGGGAGAAGAGCTTGCAAAAGCCTATGATTTACTGAGCAGAGTAGATATTTTCAAAGGAAGAATTTACAAGCAACAATACTGGAGATTTCTGGTTTATGAAAACATCTTATTGAGTTACGGAATTTCAGCTTCAAAAAATCCTTCTATAATCTCAAGAGGGAATTTTACAAGCTACAGAAAGCCGTCAAGAATTCTGAAGATATGGCTCAATAACCAGAGAACAGCAAAGAAAAAATCAATAGCCATGAAATACGCCAAATATGTTCATATTGGGGAAAAGCGAGCAATGGCTGAATTTCCAATAATAAGGCAGATAATAAAAAGCAATCAGAAGATACAAAAAGAGCTAAAGCTTGATGAAGAAGAGATTGCTTATTTGAAAAAGCATTAATGAAACTAATTCAAAGGATGTTTCTTAAAAAACTCCCAGATAGCGTCATTTGCAATTATATCGCTGTCTAAAGGCCCTATGGCCTCTTTCCATCTTCTGCATACATAGCCATTTGGCCTGGTTCTGCAGGCATCTATCTCATAAGTCTTTTTTCCAGGCCATGAGTGCCCAAGCCCGTTTATAGTGCATAAAGTTACATCTGCATTATCAAGGCATTCCTTATAAGTTATGCATATGGCATTTCCGTTGCTGTAGGTTATCTCTGTCTGATTTGAGCATCCGTTCATCTTTCTAAGGTCCTCAATAAAATCCAGAACAGCAGGACATTTCCACGCATAAGACTTTATTCTAATCCCTATACTTCGGAAGAATTTCTGAAGGCATACTCCGCAAACCTCTCCGCCTTCATAAGGGCTGCAATTATCTTCTGTCCCCTCAAAGTGCATTACTGGAAAAGGCTTTGAAGCATTGCATTCTTCCAGAGGCAAAAGAGAGAGTGCTGGAGCAATTGCAGCAATTTTATCAGGCATGTCGCATGCGACGCGATAGGCCATCTGTGCTCCATTAGAAGCGCCTGTTAAGAAAATCCTATTTTCGTCTATATTGAATTTTTCCTGCAATTTTTCAAGCATCTCTGAAATAAATCCTGTATCATTAACTCCATCGGTTCCGCAGCACTCTCCTGGATTCCAAGATGCAAAGAGCTTTCCTCCAAAGCTGTTTCCTGTTCCCTCAGGATAGGCTATTATGAATCCCTCCTCGTCAGACTTGCTGTTTAATTCAAAATAATCGACAGCAGAATCTGCATTTCCACCTCCGCCATGAAAGGCTATTATTAAAGGAGTCTCCTTATTCATGTCATAAGACTCTGGAACATGGACTTTGTATCTCCTTATTCTCCCCTCATGAAGCAAGGAGAAATTATAATCTCCAGGTCCAAGCTCGTAAAGAGAGGCTCCTTCCCCATTTGTCTCTGCATTTTCAGGGCTCTTATTTTTATTCACCTCCACAAATTCCACTTCCCCGACAATCTCTTCTCCTGAATCTGATTCCGAGACAAGTGCAACTGAAACAACTTCCAAACCAGAAACATTCAGCTCTTCAAGCCGAATTTCAAAATCCTTTCTCTCAAGCTCTTTTAAGCCCGCATCCATTTCTATAACCTCTGTATTCATTCCATCGCTGAAAATGAACTTTACTCCTTTCACATCCCCTCTTCCTGAATTCCTCTTTAGAGTCATTTTCACCTCATTTGAAGTGCCGTTGAGGCTTATTTTCTCTATTTTTGCACTAAGAACAAGTTTGTTCAGGGAAACATTCTCTGCTCCATCCTGCACAATATTTTTTACCACAATCCATACGAACCCTATTGAGAGAAGAGAGACAGAAATTATTATGAGAGTGGTAATTACTGGTGAAAAGGCTTTTTTGCTTTTATCCATGTTCTTAAAAAGAATTTGAGTTTTAAAAGATTACTTTTCTCAAAAGACTGCTTTAAATAAGACTTAGCCATCTCTTTAATTACCTTTTTGAAGGAAGAGAAAGGCTGTGCTATGCTTAAATGCATTCAATTAATGAAGAAGGTGGAAAGAAGGGTGTTTCTCTCATCTCTGTTGCAGGATAGTCTTTAATATGCCATCTATCTCTTAAGTTATTTTTCCATGGTCGATGAGATTATCAAATTTCATGGCATTTATCCTTATTTTGAGATGATTTAAATATAAATTCCCTTAAATTGCAAAACAATTAAAAACATCTTTGCCTCTTTTTAATCATGCCTTATGACATAATAATCGGGAGAGATGAATCTGACAAAAAAGCACTTGGAAAAAATGGCCTTGTTTTTGTAGGGAAAGGGTATGTGAGGATGGGGCATTATACTTCTTTAAGCAACAATATTTTTATGGATGTTGCAAAGAGCCATGTTATTCTGGTGGCTGGAAAAAGAGGGTCTGGAAAAAGCTATACGCTTGGAGTGATAGCAGAAGAACTTTCAAATCTTCCAAAAGACATAAGCCAGAATATTGCATCAATTATTTTTGATACAATGGGGATTTACTGGACAATGAAATTCTCCAATGAAAAAGATAAAGAGCTTCTTCGGGAATGGAAGCTAAATTCAAAAAATCTTCCTGTGAAAGTTTTTGTTCCGTTCGGACATTATGAAGAATATCTTGAAAAAGGAATTCCTGCTGACGAGAAATTCGCACTGGATGTTGCAGAACTCAATCCTGAGGACTGGATTATCACCTTCGGACTTGATATGATAAATCCTGTATCAATTATTATTGAAAGGACGATCAGCGAACTAAAGAAAAAAAGCAGCTTTGGGATTAAAGATATAATAAATATGATTGAGAGTGATGACAAAACTTCAAGAGATGTTAAAAATGCCGCAATAGGAATGTTTGAGGCTGCTGATTCATGGGGAATATTTGCAAGAGGCAGTGAAGATGCAACAAGAGTAAATGATCTTGTTAATGCAGGAAAAACATCAGTCCTGGATTTGAGTGTTTATAATTCTGTAGGAGCATTTAATGTAAGGGCCCTTGTTATAAGCTTAGTGTCAAAAAAGATTTTTAATCAGAGAATGGATGCAAGAAAGAAAGAAGAAATTGAATCTGTATCAAAAAACCTTGATTTTCTATCTCTGAATGAAAAAAAGGAGAACCCTCTTGTCTGGATGTTCATAGATGAGGCTCACGAATTTCTTCCTTTGAATGGAAAAACAATTGCAACAGATGCGCTTGTCCAGTTGCTCAGAGAAGGAAGGCAACCAGGAATCTCGCTTGTTCTTGCCACGCAGCAGCCAGGACAGATTCATAGAGATGTAATGACTCAGTCAGATATTGTCATGGCGCACAGAGTTACCAGCCAGCCGGATCTTGAAGCTTTGAATTACATTATGCAGAGCTATCTCCTTGAAAGCATTAAAAAATATATGGATGACCTTCCTGCGCTGAAGGGGTCGGCAATAATTCTTGATGATAATTCAGAAAGAATCTATCCTATGAGGGTAAGGCCGAGATTTACCTGGCATGGCGGAGAGGCTCCTACAGCTGTAAAGGGAGAAAAAAGGCTTTAGAAAAGTTTAAATACTGTAACTATGTAGTGGCAATATGGTGGAAGAATATTGCGAAGTGTTTAGAGATGGAAAGAAGGTACGAAGAGAAGTGTATGGCGATAAGAAGATTCTCAGATGCTATGCAGAAGAATGCGGGTATGGAAATCAAAAGGAAATCGAATGGGAAGGTGATGAAGCAACTCTCTGTTTATCAGGAGGGCTTAAGAGGAATCAGGAACAGTTAAAAAATTTAGAAGAATTAAGAAGAGAAATTGATGTTTTTTGTCCTAAATAAAAACATTTTACAATGAAAGTATTAACAGCAATAATTGATGCAGATTCTATAGAAGCTGAATTGCAGAAAAACATTTCTGAACATAGGAGAGAGTATCTGACAGGAATTCTTGATAATATCTCAGGTATAAAGAGGAGTTGCACTGAGATTATTGAAACATCTTTTGCAGATGATTCAAGCTGGGAAGAATTCTATTGCAAGGCAAGCGGATATGAATTGGTCAGGATTTGCGGAGCATATCTGGAAAGGTGTATACAAAGCGCAGAGAAGACTTTAAGGGAAAAAGGAATTCCGCCAGAGATAATTAGGGAAGCAACAGCCAGCGCCTCTGATAACTTATGAAAAAGAGGATTCTTATCCTTTTGAAATATTTCTTAGAGCAAAGTATATTCCGATAAAAGGCGTCCACTCTTTCCAGTCAAATCTCTTAATTTCTTTTTCTAATCTGTTTTCTTGTTTCATGCACTTTAAGGCTAACCTGATTTTATAAATATTCCATAAGGGCCTGGAATAGCAAGATTTATATACTCTTTATTAGTGGTTACATTATGGACAGAGAGTATGATGACGGGAGAGATGGCATAGGCCGAGAATGGAAACTGGCAACACCGGAAGAGAGGGCTGCTGCCAGAAGAGCTTTGAAAAATATGGACAGAAGCGACATATCTCAGATAATTGGGGATGCTAAGTGGATGATTGAGCAGAAGGAATTAGCAAGATACCATACTGCAGGACTTTTTTTAAGAGAAATAGGGAATTATGTTAAAAAAGGAAACTTAACTCCAGAAGACAAAAAGAGATTGTTAGAAACTTATGGAGGATTTTCAGACACTAAGGGAGATTTTACAAAAAAAGTCCTTGAAGCAAAGAAAATAGTCAATTCATATAAAGAATAATTTTTTATATTTCTCTTTACATTATTATTCATGGGATTAAACATAAGGGATATTATTCCCAGAAAGGAAATAGAGCTTTCAGACCTGAAAGGAAAAACAATTTGTGTTGATGCATTTAATACTCTTTATCAGTTTCTTTCCACTATAAGGCAGCCTGACGGAACGCCTTTAATGGACAGCAGGAAAAGAGTAACAAGCCACCTCTCAGGGATTTTCTACAGAAATATAAATCTTCTTGCAGAGGGGATAAAGCTTGTTTATGTTTTTGATGGCGAGCCTCCTGAACTGAAGTGGAAAACTCATGAAAAAAGGGCAGGAATAAAGGAGCTTGCAGAAGAAAGATATAAAAAAGCAAGACAGGAGTCTGATTTAGAGGCAATGAGGAGATACAGCAGCCAGCTTGCAAAGCTTGACAGTGAGATGATTCAGGAAAGCATGGAGCTTTTAATGGCAATGGGGATTGCTGTTATTCAGGCTCCAAGCGAAGGAGAGGCAGAGGCAGCATATCTTTGCAGGCATAATGAAAGCATTTATGCAAGCGCAAGCCAGGATTATGACAGCCTGCTTTTTGGAGCCCCAAGGCTTATACAAAACCTTACTTTAGCAAGAAGAAGAAAGACTTTTTCAGGATGGGTTGAAATAAAGCCAGAGCTTATAGATCTTGAGAGGGTTCTGGATGTTTTGGAAATAGGCCTTGACCAGTTGATTTGCCTCGGAATCCTTGTAGGGACAGATTACAATCCTAAAGGAATTCCAGGAATTGGACAGAAAAAAGCCCTTGAAATAGTGAGGCGCTACAAACAGCCTGTGCTAATCTTCAAAAGCGTTGAAGAGAAGCTTATGAGTCTTTCTGAGCAGGACAGGTTTGACTGGAGAGAGATTTTTGAGATGTTTCACAAGCCGAAAGTTGAGGATGCTGAGATTAAGTTTGAAAAAATTAATGAGGAAAAAATAAAAAGAATTCTTGTTGAGGAGCATGACTTTTCTAAAGAGAGAGTTGAAAAACAGCTTGAAAAATTAAGAGAGATTCAGGAAAAAGCAAAACAAAAAGGCCTGGATGCCTGGTTTTGACTAATTTTCAGAATTATAACCTACCAACTATTTTCTTTTTTTCATTCTCCTATATTCCAGCCTGTCTTTTTTCTCACCCCATTTCATATTAATTTCTCTGGCTTCCCATTTCCAGAGAATACCTGCAATAACAAGAAAGGCTCCAATAAAAATTGCTGTCCATGATGCATAGACTATTTCAAGAAACCCTGCACTTCCAATTAATACTCCTGCTACCAGAAGAAAATTTGAAAAACCTATTTTCCAGATTAAGTATCCTGCTCCAATAAGAAGAATGATTGGCAATAGTGAATATAAAAAGTCTCCAGAAAATCCGAGCTCATAAACAAAGCCTTCAATATCAAAGCCATTTTTGTTTACCCAGTAAGTTATAAGCAATGAGAAGACAAATGATACAACTGCAGAGACAGGCTTGTTGTCTTTGAAATATTTTGATGCAGAAAAGTTGATGAAGGCAAAGGAGATTAGGAATATTGCCCCTAAAATCATTGTTGATTGGTCAATGCTGTCCAGAAAAGAGCTTAATGAGAAGCTTCCATAATAAGAGGCGCTTACAAGATTAACAAAAAATAATCCAAAGAAAAACGCAGACATCATCTTTCTCTTTTGCATGCTCTTTTTATGGATTGGATTTTTATAAATCTTCCTAATGCTTCCACAACTTTTAATAATTCCCCCGATCTCTTCTTTTAATGGAAAAGAGAAATCCAAGGGCATTTGATGTTTTAGGGAGCATAGCAATTGTTAATTTCCCTGAAGGGTTTAAGCAAAAAGACAAAAAAAAGTTCGCTGAAAAACTTATGAAAGAGCAAAAGCAGATAAAGACCGTGCTTGAGAAAAAAGGAAAGATTAAAGGAAGGCTTAGAAAAATTTCCACAATGCATATTGCTGGAGAAAGGACAAAAGAGGTTTTGTACAGGGAGAATAACTGCATTTTCAGATTTAATGTGGATACAACCTATTTCTCTCCAAGGCTGAGCAATGAAAGAAAGGAGATTGCTTCAATGATAAAAAGGGATGACATAGTTTTGGTTATGTTTGCCGGAGTTGCCCCATTCTCAATTGTTATTGCAAAGAATTCCAAAGCAAAAAAAGTCTTCTCAAACGAAATAAACAGAGAGGCAAACAAATATGCAAAGCTGAACATTGAGATTAATAACCTTGAAGGCAAAGTTGCTCTTATTCCAGGGGATATTAAGAGAATTGCAAAAAGACTTTCAGAGGAAAAAATTAAGATGGATGTGATTGTAATGCCGCGCCCTCAATTAAAAGATACTTTCCTTAAAGAGGCATTTGCCCTTTCAAAAGGGGGAAAGAACGGAACAAGAATCTATTATTATGATTTCTGCAGAATCGGAGAAGAGGATTTGATTGTTGAAAAGATAAAGCAGGAGGCTAAAAATTCAGGGAGGAGAATAAAGATTCTTAGGATGAAAAAGGCAGGAGAGATAGCCCCGTATAAAATAAGAATTCGCGTAGATTTCGTTGTTATTTGACTTAGCAAATCTCTTTAAGGTTCCATTTTTTAGCTATAATGTGGTCTGCTCATTGCCAATAGATTAAAGATTGGCAGGGATTTAGGTGTAGCTTTACTGAATAACTTCAGCTTTGATAATCTTTATTTCTTCTAAAGGCCTGTCACTCCCGTCTGTTTTAACTTTTCCTATCTTATCAACAACATCCATTCCATCTATGACTCTGCCAAAAACAGGATGCCTGCCGTCAAGGTAGCTGTTATCTGCAAGATTAATGAAAAACTGGCTTCCACCTGTATCAGGGCCTGCATTTGCCATTGCTATTGTCCCTCTGCTGTTTTTGTCCAGTTCAGAATTTGTAAATTCATCTTTTATGGTATAGCCAGGCCCTCCTCTTCCTGTTCCTGTCGGATCTCCTCCCTGAATCATAAAACCATCAATGACTCTGTGAAATATGACTCCGTCATAAAATCCTTCTTTGACAAGTTTCTCAAAATTTCCTGCTGTAATTGGCATATCTTTGGTGTATAATTCAAGAGTTATGTCTCCAAGGTTTGTTTTAAGAAGGACTTTTGCATTTTCTGAATCCTCTGATTTAACAGCATCTCCCGTCATTTTATACACTCCAATTCCAACAAACAGCAATAATATTACTATAAATACTGCTATTTTGTTTTCCATAGCAAGAGAAGAACATTGCCGTTATTTAAATTTAATGTTGCCGGTTTTGCAGCCATAACTATCTGATTATCAGGTGGACTGGCTTTAACGCGCTATTGCCATTATTCCATAATTTTTATTTCTTCTTCCAGAAAAAGAATGCCTCTTCTTTCTGTATCTGTTATTTGTGCCTGTAGAGAATTTTCCTGTTTGCCCTTTTTTCTTAAAAACTCTCTTGTTTCTTTGGATAAAAACCCTCTCAATTTTAGGAAGGTCTTTTTGCTCTATTTTTATAGATTCATTTTTCAGAACATTGCTGAAGTTATTGTAATCCCCTTCAGCTAAAATATTAATGGCTATTCCTTCCTCTCCTGCTCTGGCTGTTCTTCCAATTCTGTGAATATAGCTTTCACTGTCTCCAGGGAGGTCATAGTTATACACGTGGGTTACATTCTTAATGTCCAGCCCTCTTGCCGCAACATCTGTACAGACTAATACATTGACTCCTTTTCCGTGAAATTCTTTTAGTACCTTAAGCCTCTTACTCTGGACCATTCCTCCATGGATTGCTTTTGCATTAATTCCCAATTTTCTGAAGTTACCTGTAACAAAATCAACATTTTTTCTTGTGCTGCAAAATACCATTACTAAATTAGATTTTTCTTTTCTCAATAAGTGAGCAAGCAGTGAGAATTTCAGGTTTGCAGGAACATTATAATATACCTGTTTTAGTTTTGAATGGTCAATATAAGACTTGACTGAAATCCTTTCTGCATTTTTAGTGTATTTCTTAGCTAAGTGCTCTACATCTGCAGAGAGGGTAGCAGAGAAAAGCATTGTCTGCCTGTTTTCAGGGCAGTTTTGAATTATTTTCTCAACATCTCTGTAAAAGCCCATGTCAAACATTCTGTCAACTTCATCAAGCACAAGAAATTTAACATAATTAAGCTCCAATGTTCTTCTGTTTAAATGGTCTAAGATTCTCCCTGGAGTCCCGACAACAATGTCTGCAGATGAGATTCTTCTTATTTGCGGATGAATATCAACCCCTCCGTAAACTGCCAAAGCATTGAAATTCTTGCTCCTCGAAAAATGAGTGATTGATTTTGCAACCTGTTCTGCAAGCTCTCTTGTTGGTGTAAGAATTAATGCCTGAACTTTCCCGTTGGGCTTTAGATTCTCAATAATGCCTGATGAAAATGCTAAAGTTTTTCCGCTCCCGGTAGCAGATCCTCCAATAATGTCTTTTCCAGCCAAAGCCAGGGGAATTGTTCTCTCCTGAATTTCTGTCGGCTCTCTAAAACCCATCTCATCCAGCACATTCAATATATCTTTGCCCAATCCGAGCTTTTCAAAGTTTTTCATTTTAATAATAGATATTCAAGAAACCAATCTTGAGCCACAAGCCCTTTAGAGACGCGCTCAAGGACTTACCGATAATCCGATTTTCTTAGTTTTATTGATTTACTATGTAATCTGATGATAATCTGGGTTTTTAAAGTATTGGGTTAAAAAACTAATCTATTATTTTACCTGTAAATTCTTTTGCCAGCCTGTAGTATTTTTCGGTTTCTGATTCTGTCAGAGATTTCCTTCCAGAGTATTTTTCATAAAGATGCTCTATTTCTCTTATTTTATCAGCAGGAAGTTTAAGATTGTTTATGCATTTTTTGTAATCAAATATAAGCTCGTTATTTTTGAAATAATTCATAATCTGCAGCTTTCTTCTGATATGGGAAAATAACGCTTTTGTCAGTTCAAAATTGCTTATTTCTTTAAAATACCCCTTTAATTCAAATTCATCTTTTTTTTCTATAAATCTCTTAATATCCTTCTTAGAAGGAGGGGTTTTTCTTAATTGCTCTCTTACTTTTTCAAATTCAGGAGTTGAATACAGGGTTCTAGAACCATCTTTGGAGACTATTGTAATGTATGTTGAAAAACTTCCTCTTTCCTCGATATAATAAATAACGCTTCTTAAACTAAATAAATATTGTATAGAAAATCTCTCTGATTTTAATGCATTGCACAAAAATTTAATTTCCCCATCTATATTTAATCCTCCCTGTTCCTTTAGGAAAATCATTGTATCAATATCTGACATCCCCTCCTTAAACTCTCCAGTATTTGCAGTTCCAAATAATAAAATTCCTGCAAGGTTGCCTTTGTATCTTTCCAATAAAAATTCTCTTATCTTTGTTAAAGATTCTTCCAGTGCCATTATTTTCACATTTTGGATATTTAATAATGAGGCAAAAAGAGAATAACATTATAAAATGCTTTCTTAATAATAAAGAAATTTGCTATTTAAGTTTTAAGAAGTTTTTTATTTTTTATTGAGGAGAAGATATTTGATGGTTGATAAGAGTTATGTTGGAAGATGGGGAATATCAGAGATGGCCCTGCCTAAATTTTACCGCGCACTTTCCTGCTTGAATATCTTTTTAAAATGATTTGTTCAAATCCAAAGGAGAATATGGGGCTGTAAGCCCCATTTACGCCCCGACCGGGATTCGAACCCGGGTCGCCACCGTTCTCCAAAGAGCGGTTGCATTGAGATGCATAGACCTTTTCTCTCTTCGAGATTAAATCACCCCTCTTTCTTTCTTAATTTGAGAGGGTGGAATCCTTGGCCTCTAGACTATCGGGGCATCTATTAAAGGTCAGGAAAGAAGTTTATAAATTTTTATGAGCCTCGGTTATCAATTCATCTAAAATCCTTCATTTTATAATTAATAAAATTCAGTAAGATTTTAATACCCTTTTTAATAGGAGATATTATAGCCCTGTAGTACAGCGGTCAAGTATGCGAGACTCTGGATCTCGTGACCCAGGTTCGAATCCTGGCAGGGCTATTCCTCAATTGTTCCCCGAAACATTTTTATATTTCTCCTTCTTTTGAAAGAAATGGCGATTGGCATTACTCTCATAATTATTTCTGTTTTAGTAATAGCAATATGGATACTAATAGAAATAAAAAGGCTGAAGCACAAATTATTTGCAATATTTCTGATAGCCCTAATAATTTTTACTTACCTCAGTTTTAGCGTGACTTTAAAAGGAAGAGATATTGATATTAAAACAGTTCCAGGACTTATGAAAGCAACCAAGCTTTATTTTTCATGGCTTGGCACTGTTTTCAGCAATATAAAAGACATAACGGCTAATGCAATACAGATGGACTGGAAGCCTGAAGAAGGAGCTGAAGAAGGCCCTCTGTTATTTAATTTGTCTTACAAATAAAATGAAGGCATTAATGCTTATTATAATGTTCTTTGCAATTGGAGCTTTATTTATAATTGAAAACAATAATCTTCAGATGTACGAGAAAAGAGACTTTGCAGAATTCTCAAGGCTTTACACTGCCTGGCTTAATCAGATTTACAAAAATGCCCAGTTCTTAACAGGAGAAGCAGTCAAATTAGAGTGGCTTTTAAACGAAGAGGATTTTGCGCATGAAAAAAACAAGAGCAATCTTTAAAAATACATAATTACTTATATAGAAGTTAATATGGCAAGAAAGAAAACAGCAAAAAAGAAAACAGCAAAAAAAGCCGCTAAGAAAGTGAAAAAAGCGACTACCAGAGCAGAAAAAAAAGCTGTCGAAAAAGCGGTTTCAAAAGATGAGAGAAAGTATTCTTCCAAAAAGTTCCAGTCAGTTGTGAGGAATCTTATTTTGTCAATAATCTTGTTTGTTTTGTCACTTGTCCTGTATAATGTAACCCTGACAGGATTTCTCGGCAATCTATTTTGGATAGCCTCTTTTTTAACAGGATTTGTGGCTATAGCATTTTTAATAGCCCTGCTTATTCTTGTTTTTATAAAGCTGATGAAAAGATAGCTCTTCACAAATAATTTTTTATATGCTTCTTTGATTTATTTATCATGCCTCAGTAGCTCAGTTTTGGTTAGAGCGTTACCTTGGTAAGGTAAAGGTCCTGAGTTCAAATCTCAGCTGAGGCTTTTAAGCCAATACGGATTCTTCAAAAAGCCTCGGCTTTGCCCATCAGTATTACAAACTTTTATAAAACATAGTCCCTATTTTAAGGGATGGGCAAAAAAAATTCCTGTCTGGAAGATTTGAAGAAAGAATATAAAAAGCTTCAAAAAAAACACGGGCTTCCGGAGTTCTCAAAACTCAACGAGGATTTCCAGATAGAGAAAGTTGCTGAAGTTGAAACAGAGCATCTGATCAGAGAGATAAGAAAATTTATGGCGGATAAGTTTTCAAATTACCTAAGGTTTGTCGAGGTTATTTTAAACCCTGTAAATGCCCCAATGTTTGTTTTTTCGTTTATAAAATCAATAAGCATGGACGAAAAGAATAAGCTTATAAAGATATATAAAAAGCTTGCAAAAACAGAGATAAGGCTTATTGAGCTTGATACTGATTTCTCAGAAAAGGGAGAGGCTGATTTTATAAAGGAGAATTATGAGCTTTGGAAGGAGATAAAGAAAGACATACTGAGCGTCACCGAGGCTGTAAAAAGGAATTGGGACAATAAATTCGAAACAAACGGAAAAGGCTATTTCGGATAAAAAGTGCTTGGTGCTCCAGCTGCAATATTAGTCTTTCATAAACTCATCTATATCAATCTCAAACAGTGCAACAGGCATTTTTATTTTCCAGTTTTTCAGAATTCTTGGATGGATTTCCCCAATAAACCCGACTGGCTTTCCCTCAATATCTATCCTTGCAGTTCTTCCGTCGATAAAGTGAATAGGGGATTCTTTTGAATCCGGCTCTGATAATTCAGCCTTTATGCCAGCCATCCTGAAAAAATACTCCAAAATCTGTTTCAACTCTGTAAAATTGCCTGGAGACATTGCAGCTGCAAGCCTTTCGGGCTCTTTTATCAGATTCTGCTGCTTTCCAATCTCGAAGACCTTTCCTGTTTCAAAAATCTTCTGAGGATATTCGGCATCGCTGTTTTCTGAAAAAACTTTCAGCAAATAATGTGAAAGGTTTTTCCTTAAAATTTTATAGTCTGTTTTTGATTCTTCAACTTCTATGAAATCCCTGCCTGATTTCAGGCTCTTTTCGGCAATTCCCATTTTACTAAACTGGTCCTGCTTCTTTGTTAAGAAGTAGTTTGAAACCTCCAGCATCCCAAGCCCTGTTAAAATCCCTGATATCTTTCTTTTGAATGCTTCTCGCGAATCTTCCCCCCCTATTGTAGAAATTTCCGGAATTTCCGGAGCAAAATTTTCATATCCGTATGCAATTGCAATATCTTCTATTAGGTCAACTTCATGAAGGATGTCTGTTCTCCATGCAGGTATCTCAACAACTCCTTTTTTGTATGAGTGCCCCATTTTTTCTAAAAGTTTTTTTAATTCTTTTTCAGAAAGATTAAGCCCTAAAAGTTTATTTGCATTTTCAAGGGAAATTTCCCTTTTTTCAGGAGTCAGGTCTGGAGTAATCTCCTTCTTATTTTTTCCATGAGAATAAGTAATTTTCATCTGGTAGATTTTCCCTCCCATATCTGCAAAAGAAGTTATGATTATGTTAAGGCATTTTTTTAATGTGTCAGGGTCAAAGCCAGAGCATTCGACAAATACGCTTTGAGTATCCTCAGTAACTTTTCCTGTTAGCTGCGAGTTTATTATCGGAGGCATGCTTAGAATATTTTTATTTGCATCAATGAAGATAGGAAACTTTATCTTTCCTGCAAGAAGATGCGCATATTCGCGGCCAGCAGGATGTTTCTGCAGAATCTCCAGTCCTGACATCTCCCTCTCAAAGTCAAGAGGAATAAATTTTATTTTGTCTGGCTCAAGGGCCTTATATGTTATAGGCAGTTTTATTTTTTCAAGAGGGTAAATTCCGATTGCAAGTTTTTTTCTCCTGCGGCCGAGAGTCATATGCAGCTTTTCCTGAATCTCTATGATTTCCCTGATTTTTTCATCATTCAGTTTGAGGTTTTTAACAATTGCACACGCAGTATGCGGCCTGATGCTTCTTACAGAAGATTCTATTACAACATTGCAGTTTTTTTCAGGCTTATTTAATATGTATTTTTTCATCCCTGTTTTTCCAGGCTTCCCTAAAAAAGCAGAAAAAGACCTCTTGAATCCATGATAAGAAAGCAAATCAGGGCGGTTTGGAAACACTTCTATTTGAATCTCCTCATCATTAATTTCTTCTACAGGAGTTCCAAACATTGCAATTTTCTCCAGCATCTTCTCATCAAGCTTTCCAATCTCTTTTTCAAAAGCCTGTTTATTAAAATTTACAACTGCCATTTTATTTCATCCAAAACCTGATTTTTCTTAAATGATTGACATCATTTTTGTAAAGCTCCCTTAAGTCATTAATTTTATAATAGTCAATAATTATTCTGTCAAATCCCTGCCCCCATGCAAGAACTGGAACAGGTTCTTCAAGAAGAGGGATTGTTATTTCGGGCCTGAATATTCCTGCTCCCCCTAACTCCAGCCAGACTTTTTTTACTGGATGAAATGCCTCTATTTCTACTGAAGGTTCAGTATATGGAAAATACGAAGGCCGAAATCTTACTTTTTCAAATCCCATTTTTTTGTAAAATTGATTTAAATAACCGAGCAGGTGCCTGAAATCTGCATTTTTATCCACAACAATTCCTTCTGTCTGATAAAACTCAAATCCATGGCTCCAGTCAACTGTTTCATTTCTAAAGACCTTCCCAATTGCAAAAAACTTTTGAGGAAGATCTTTTAAGTTTAAATTTGAGAGTGTATGTGCTGAAAGGCAGGTTGTATGGGTCCTTAAAACAGTCTTTTTTGCCTCCTTTTCATCCCACTTATAATTCCATCCTTTGCTCCCCCCAATACCTTTTTCATGAGAAGTTTTAACAGCATTCACTATTTTTTTATCAGGAAGCTTTGATTCGACTTTAGATAGGAAGAAGGTATCATGCATTTCCCTTGCAGGATGGTCCTGGGGAGTAAACAAAGAGTCAAATGCCCAAAAAGAGCTTACAACAACGCTTCCGGTCATTTCCTGAAATC
>Ga0256830_1000165_pt1 | contig 59935 bp, 57 predicted proteins | sample 128326metaG_FD_190537 | JGI IMG/M metagenome (GOLD analysis project Ga0256830, IMG submission 190537) | Hydrothermal vent microbial communities from Lau Basin, Pacific Ocean - 128-326 | ecosystem: Environmental > Aquatic > Marine > Hydrothermal vents | place: Pacific Ocean: Lau Basin | collected... | reverse complement strand
CCGTAAACGCTTTCTTTTAGTGTATCACAGTCTATTCCGACCCCACTGGTTGCGTTGCCCTGCGGATCAAGGTCGATGAGCAAGACACGTTTTTCCGCCACCGCCAAAGAGGCCGAGAGATTGATCGCCGTCGTTGTTTTTGCCACGCCCCCTTTTTGATTGGCCACAGCGATGATTTTGCCCATCGATCTCCTCATCCCGGCCGGAAGATGCTTGAACCGCAAGCGGCATTCGCACTCCGAAAGCCCGGTATCGTAACATAGTCGCTTTTTGAAAAGGAAGAAAGAGCCGCGATTGGATTTTTGAGAAAATCCTGAAGCGGGCTAAAAGGGCCAGAGTTTGGGAATGAACCAGGTACAGAGCAGCCAAAAAATAATATTCAAGGGCGTGCCCACACGTAAAAAATCTGAAAACCGGTATTGCCCAGGCCCGTAAATCAGGGTGTTGGTTTGATAACCCACCGGTGTCATGAAGCTTAAAGACGCGCCGAACATCACGGCCATCAGAAAAGGACGGGCGCTCAAGCCCTGGGATTCCGCAGCCACAATCGCGATGGGTGCAAGCAGGGCGGCACTGGCATTATTCGACATGGCCTCCGTCAAAATACTGGTGATGAAGAAAAAAGCCGAAAGCAGGGCAAGCGGCCCCCAGGGGCCGATGTAGTCAATCATCGTTTTGGCGACCAAAGCCGCCGCACCGCTTTTTTCCAAGGCAATACCCAAGGTCAAAAGCCCGGCGAGCAGAAAAATCACTTTCCAATCGATCGATTCATAGGCCTCTTCCAAGGTTAGACAGCCGCTTAAAATTAAAATAATCGCACCCACAATCGCACTGACGACAATAGGGAAAATGCCCAAGGCACTTGTAATGACAACACCGGAAACCACCGCCAGTGCAGGCAAAACCTTCCGTTTTCGAAAGATCGCTTGCTCCACTTCCGAGATGAAAACAAAGGCCGGGTGTTTTTTGAGTTGAATCAGGTGATCGCGTTTCACCTCGATCAACAAGGCATCTCCGCCCCGCAAAACGGTCGTTTCCAGTTTTTCATGCCGCACCGCGCCGCTGTGACGAATGGCAAGCGGCGATGCGCCAAAACGATCCCGAAAACCGATGTCCTCAAGCGACTTGCCGTCCAACATGGAATGCGGCGCAATCACGGCTTCAACCAAGATTGCGTGCTCCGATTCCAAATCTTTGTCCCGCCACTTAAGTCCCGACTTGATAACAATGCCTTCCCGCTCCTGAATTTCCCGGATCTTGCGTACGTTCGCGCGCACACGCAAAACATCGTATTCCTGCAAAATCACTTCATGGGAGGGCATGGGCAAACGCCGTCCCCCCCGAAAGACTTCCAGAATGTCAATATCCATATCCCGCACCAAAGGAGAGTCCTTCAGGGTCTTGCCCACCGATTTTGCCTTTTGAAGCAGGATGATTTCCGTTAAATAATCGCCCATGCCAAACTTATCTGTCAGGTCTTCCCCGGTCCCCTTGCTCGGAATCATGGGCACCCCGATTAAAACCATGTAAATCATGCCCACGACAAAAATCATCAAACCGATCGGCGTAAATTCAAACATTCCAAAAGAGCCGATCCCGTCGCGCTCCGCGATCGAATTCACAAGAATGTTTGTGGATGTCCCGATCAGCGTGCAGGCTCCACCAAAGATCGACGCAAAGGAGAGCGGCATGAGGAGTTTTGAGGGGCTGACATTGGCCTCACGCGCAACCCTAAGCACAATGGGCATAAAAATCGCCACCGTCGCCGTATTGTTGACAAAGGCCGAGATCACGCCCACAACCAGCATCATCGCGATCAAAGCCACCCAAAAACTGTGCCGTCCGATGCGCTCCAGGTTGGATGAAATCACTTTAAGCGCACCGGTCTTGAATAAACCCGCACTAATTACAAACATGGCGGCAACCGTGACGGTTGCCGTATTGCTAAACCCTGAAATCCCTTCTTCAAGTGAGATAATGCCGCTAACCAATAAAGTGGCCATGACTATGAGCGCAACAAGATCGACCGGTAATTTTTCCGTCACAAAGAGCAATACGGTCGTCAGCACGAGCAAAAAAACGAATGTGATTTCGAGTGTCATGAAACGGTGTTCCCCCTTCATCGGTTCAAGAGAGGCCTGCGACTTATTCTGAATCGCGCTAATGTACCCGATTTGGCTTTCAGGATACAAATCCCAAAATCAGCGATGGATTGTTGGATAAATGTCAGGGGGGAGAAAAGGCTTAAAATGATGTCACGGCTTGCAAAAGTTCGGCGCAGCGGGCTTCAATATCCTTTGCAGTCGAAATCGCTGAGATCATGGCGACACCGTCGGCCCCGGCTGAAAAAACAGCGGACAGTCGGCTTTGATTGATGCCCCCGATGGCAAAAAGCGGAAGGCTTGTTATTGATTTTGCGTGTTTGAAAGACGCAAGCGTAAGCGGCGCACCGTAAGGCCGCTTTGAAGGCGTATCGTAAACCGGCCCAAAAACCGCAAAGTCTGCGCCCAGCGATTCGGCCGTTTTAAGCTCGGAAAGCGCATGACAGGAGACCCCGATCAGTTTGTCAGAGCCCAAAAGTGAGCGGGCGACATCCACAGAAAAACCTGTCGAAGGCAGATGCACGCCCGCCGCATCCAAGGCCAGACACAAATCCGCACGGTCATTAATCATCAAAGATACGCCGTAGCGGTCGGTGATTTTTTTTACCTTCACTGCCAAATCAAACTGTTCGCGCAGTGAAAGGTCTTTTTCCCGGAATTGAATGGCGGAAATGCCTGCCGATGCCGCAGTCTCAACGACCTGAAGCAAGGGACGCCCCGCCGTCTGATGACGATCCGTAATCATATAAAGCTTGAAATCGAGCGAGACCATACGGCGTGATTTTAGAAAAAAAGAACGGCAAAGCGACGGGCGTATTTATTCAATCATACCTTCAATCGGGCTGCTGGCTTGTGCGTAAAGTTTTTTTGGAATGCGTCCGGCCAGATAGGCCAAACGACCGGCTTTCACGCCATAATTCATGGCTTCGGCCATTTGAATGGGATTGTCTGCCTCCGCAATGGCCGTATTCATTAAAATGCCGTCACAGCCCAGTTCCATGGCAACCGCGGCATCCGAGGCCGTGCCCACGCCCGCATCAACAATAATCGGGACGGAAACGGTTTCCATGATAATTCGGATGTTGTAAGGATTTCGGATGCCAAGCCCTGAGCCGATGGGTGCGGCCAAGGGCATCACGACCGCAGCGCCCGCATCGACCAATTTTCGGGCTATGACGGGATCGTCATTTGTATAAGGCAAGACGATAAACCCTTCTTTTGCGAGAACTTCCGTTGCTTCTAATAAGGCTTCGTTATCCGGAAATAAAGTGCGTTGATCACCGATCACCTCCAGCTTGACCATGTCGGACACCCCGGCTGCGCGGGCAAGGCGCGCGGTGCGAACGGCTTCTTCCGCCGTGTAACACCCCGCGGTATTCGGGAGGATTTTATAAATTTTCGGATCGAGATAATCCAGGAGGTTTTCCTCGGCCTTGTCCAAAATATTGACGCGCCGGACGGCGACGGTCACACAGTCCGCCCCGGAGGCTTCGATCGCTTTTTGGGTCTCTTCAAATGAGGCGTATTTGCCCGTCCCCACAATCAAACGTGAACGAAACGGGATGCCTCCAATCACCAAGGGTGTCTCAACAGGCATCTGCCCCTCCTCCTATAAAACGAATGATTTCAATCTGGTCGCCGTCATGCAGTACGGTCGCATCATAAGCTTCCCGGTCGATGACAGTCAAATTAATCTCGACGGCAATACGCTCCGGCGCAAGTTCAAAGCGTTGCAAAAGTTGTAGAAGGTTTGAAGCCTGCGGTATCTGCTGTTTGATGCCGTTGATAACAATTTCCATTCAATCAACTTGCTCAGTGTGCCATTTTAAAACAAAAAATGCTGCCTTCAATCTTTTGCCGGCAGCACTTTTTCTCAATTTTACAAAAAAGATCTGAGAGAGGGTGAAACACATTGTGGATCTTTCAAAAATTAACTAAAAGATTGACCGCAGCCGCAGGTGGTTTTTGCATTTGGATTTTTGATCGAGAAACCCGCGTTTTGCAGATCGTCAATATAATCCACTTCCGTCCCCTTCAACATCGGGGCGCTGTAGGGATCAACAAACAGCTTCAGGCCATGCATTTCGACCACATCATCCTCTTCGTTTTCTTTTTCCTCAAAGGCCATGCCATACTGAAAACCGGAACAGCCGCCGCCTTCGACATAAACCCGCAAACCATAACCCTCTTTCTCTTCGGCCGCCATGATTTCTTTCACTTTTTCGCTGCCGCGTTCTGTAATAATAACCATTTTTCCCTCCTGCCGTGCTTGTATCACTTTCTCATTCGTATTATATCAAAACATTGTCCTTGCGCGCTGCTGCTAAGCCACAGGCTGCGAGCTGAGCGGGCATCGCCCTGCGCCGACATGTTCTTCAAATTCGTGCCTGAAATGGCCGAGAATGCTTTCCACCGCAATGGCCGCACCCGTCAAAAGAAAACATTGGCCGCGTCCTTTCACCATCTCACAGGATTGCCGCACCAATTTGATGTCACCGCTTGTGCCCTGACCCGCCTCAATCTTCTCAAGTATTTCGGAAATATGCACAGTACCTAATTTACAGGGCGGGCATTGGCCGCAACTTTCATTCGCAAAAAAACGGGCATATTGAATGGCCGTCTGAACCATGCACGACGCTTCCGACATTACAATGACTGCGCCTGTGCCCAGACCTGTTCCCGCAGCTTTTAATCCATCAAAATCCAGACGAAGATCCACCTGTGATGCCGGAATGACCGGCACGGAAGGACCTCCCGGAAAAACGGCCTTCAGTGAAGCCCCGTTTTTGATGCCCTCACCACAATCATCAATCACCGTCCGCAATGAAGTCCCCAAGGGGCGCTCGTAAAGCCCCGGCACATTTACATCGCCCGTGAGGGTAAAAACCATCGTTCCCGGTGAGCTCGGCAGGCCGACGGCTTGAAAAGCCTCGGCACCTTCCCGAACGATAAAAGGCACATTCGACAGGCTTTCCGCGTTATTGACGACGGTGGGTTTGCCGTAAAGACCGTGCATCGTGGGGTAATAAGGCGGCTTCTGCCGCGGTTTGGCCTCTCGTCCCTCCACGACTTCAAGCAAGGCCGTTTCTTCTCCGGCCACATAACTTCCCGGACTTTCACAAATCGTAAGCGTTATCCCCGAAGCACTCCCTTCACCCCAGTGACCTGCCGCCTTTGAAATCCGCAGGGCCTCCGCCATAAAAGCCCGTTCTTCTTCGTAACGGCAGTTAATAAAAAGATAGGCTTCATTTGCGCCCACGGTAAAGGCCGCAATCAGTACCCCTTCAATTAATTGATGGGGATTTGAGCGCAGCAAGTAACGGTCTTTAAAGGTGCCGGGTTCGTCCTCGGCGGCATTGCAACAGAGATACCGTTTCTTCTCGGCCTGCCGCATCACCATATCCCACTTTTTCCAGGTCGGAAAACCGGCGCCTCCGCGTCCGCGCAAACCCGAGGCCTTCACGGCGTCTCTCACGCCGGAAGGCCCCAATGAATCAATTGCCTTCGTGAGTCCGACATAACCTCCTTTTAAAACATAATTCTCATAAGACAAGGGGGAGACTGCACAAAGCCCTGTTAAGGAAACATCTTTTTCCGTTAAAATACGCGTTGCTTCCACAAATGATTTCCTTTAGGACGCTCTGATTGAGTCCGGGTTGAATTTTTCGAGAGATACAATGTTCGGATTCAAGGCGCAAATTTCAAAGAATAGCCCCTGCTATTTACAAAATTTTCAAGGCAGAAGCTGAACATTTTGCCTCGAAAAAAACTCATGACTTAATGAGAGCTTCCCCTACGCTCCCCTTTATCAAAAAGACCTTTAATACGACATCAATTTCCGATTTCTTGCCTGATGATGCGGCCGATGCTCTCGGTTCGAACTGATTTGAGGATCAACAATTTCCCCGCAAATCATGCATCGAAAACCCCGAAAAGACAACTCCCCCGTATCACTTCTTAAGTCTTCAAAACTCTGAGCAACCATAAAACCGCTGCATCTTGGACAACTCATTTTAACCCTCCCTGTTGAATGAAATGATATTTGCCTCAATAATACAGCAATGTTCATGCCATACTAAAAATCAAGAAAATACCTTATTAAATCAACATGTTCACATTTTCAACGTTTCAAATTGGCGTTTCATAAAGAAACGAACATCATCTTACGGTTTCATTGTGAAACAGGATCGGGTTTCGTCAGACCGTATATTTTAATTTTTCTCCAGAGTGTCGTCCGACTCATCTTCAATTTTTCAGCCGTTTTTTTGTAATTCCACTTTGTCTGATTTAAGACATTCAAGATCAACGCTTCTTCCATTGCGTGCAAGGGATCTTCATCTTCGACCACGTTATGAATCACACTTTTTCGCGCCGGTTGAATCTCTTTTTGAAGGTAATCTGCTTCCAGGGTATCGCCGGTGCAAAAGACCATCGCATGTTCGATGATGTTTTCCAGTTCCCGAATGTTCCCCGGAAAATCATAGGCGTTTAAGATCTGCATGACTTCAGGGGCAACCTTTGTCACCTTCCGCACCATCTCCGTATTAAAACGCTGAATAAAATGATCGACCAATAGCGGAATATCATCCTTGCGCTCTCGCAAGGGCGGAAGCGAAATCGGCACCACTTTGAGGCGATAATACAGGTCATGCCGGAATTCCCCATTTTCCACTGCCTGCTTCAGATCTTTATTTGTCGCTGCGATTACACGCACATCCACCTTAATGCGGCGGGTATCCCCCACTTTTTCGATTTCGCCATCCTGCACGGCCCGTAAGAGTTTCGCTTGTGTCGACAAACTGATTTCACCAATTTCATCCAGAAAAAGGGTGCCGCCGTCGGCCAATTCAAAGCGTCCCAGTTTGTGCGCCACGGCGCCTGTAAACGCACCGCGCACATGCCCGAAAAGCTCGCTTTCCAGCAAGCTTTCCGCAAGCGCCGCACAATTGACCCGGATAAAGGCTTTGTCCTCGCGCGTGCTGTATTGATGGATGGAATGCGCAACCAATTCCTTGCCCGTGCCGCTTTCCCCCTCAATCAAAACCGTAGCCTTTGTTGTGGCAATTTTGGGGATCAGCTCGTAGATGGCTTCCATCTTTTCATTCTTGCCGATCATGTTTTCAAAAGAGTAACGGGCCCGAATCGTCTCGCGCATCATCTTGCTTTTGATGCGTTCTTCGATTAATTGCCACATAAACTTGGCCGCCAAACCGCCGATGACCTCAATGCCGTCACTGTCCTTTTCAAGGGCCTCGCGCACCGCATTGTTTCCCGTCACGTCGATGACAAGATCCACATCCTCTTGAAGCAGTTCACGGTAATCCGTCACCGCCCGGATTTTGTGCCGACGCGCCAAATCCAGTCCCGGTGCCTTTGCATAGGGGTCCGCAATGCCCACGATCTTGACCAAAGGGTCCTTATGCAAAATTTCGATGAGGGCCGTTCCCCCTTTTCCGGCGCCGATAATGGCCAATTTCGTCAATAGTCTTCTTCCTTAACTATCCGGGTCAGCCCCGATTGAAAAAACTTAGAGCACTTCGCTGGCGATCTTACAGAGGTCTTGAACGGTGCTTGCGGAAACATTTAGCGCAGCGGCTTCCTCTGCGGTCAGATTGATTTCGTAAATTTGGGCGATGCCGGCATGACCCAATCGAACCGGCACACCGATAAAAACATCATTTAGTTTGTACTCTCCCGTGCAGAGGGCGGAGCAAGGGAGGATTTTGTTTTTGTCTTTTAAAATGGATTCAACCATCTCAATAATCGCAGCGGAAGGGGCATAATAGGCCGAACCCGTTTTCAGGAGTTTCACGATTTCAGCGCCGCCCGCGCGCGTCCGCTGCACGATTTCGTCCAGGCGGTCTTTTGAAATCAAGGCCGTCACCGGAATGCCCGAAACGGTCGTATAACGGAGCAGTGGTACCATGCTGTCACCATGTCCGCCCAAAACCAAGGTCTGAATGTTTTCAACCGAAACATTGAGCTCCATTGAGAGAAATGCCTTGAAGCGGGCCGCATCCAGCACCCCCGCCATGCCGAGCACCCGCTCTTTCTTAAAGCCGCTCACGCGATGTGCAACATAGGTCATCGCGTCAAGGGGATTTGAAACCACGATCAAAATCGCATCCGGCGATTTTGCGGCGGCTTTCTCTGTGACTTCCTTCACGATTTTTGCATTCACACGCAACAAATCATCCCGGCTCATGCCGGGTTTTCTGGGCAGTCCGGAGGTAATGACGACAATGTCGGAACCCGCTGTTTCTTCATAAGCCGCACCACCGCTCAAACGGCTGTCATAAGCATAAATCGGCGCCGCCTCGGCAAGATCAAGCGCCTTTCCTTTCGGCATATCTTCCTCAATATCCACCAATACCACATCGGCAACTTCCTTCTCCGCCAGACGCTGGGCGGCCGTGGCCCCCACATGTCCCGCACCGATCACCGTCACTTTTTTTCGCTTCAACATGCTATGGCTTTCCTTATGAATTGCTCAAAAAACGTTCATAAATTAAACAAATTTTTATTGTACCGAAAAGAAAGCAACGAAGCAATACAGAAAAAATCCCCAGGGCCTGCAAAAGAATCCTGGGGAAAAACGCCGGTTTAACGCTCCTTATTTTTACCGATGTATGAAATTTATTTTTTGTATGATGTCTGTACCGACATGCCCATAAACCGACACGTTTTAATGCTTGCAATTTGGCTTTTCGGTGTGCTTCCTTCAATGCACCAAGCTTGATTCTGCCTGCGCGCGATGCAAAAGAATCACCTGATCCAAGACTTCTCCGCATACCAAACAGCGATAACCCTCAAATTCGTTCTGCCCGGTATCATCCCGATAATCATAAAAACGGTCGCTCACCATTAAACCCCCGCAACGTAAACACGACATATCCACCTCCCATTTCATTGTATATACAACTCATTCATTCAAAAAAAACTACAGGCCATTCTTTTGCTGCGAACAGACAAGCTCAGCCAAAGCGACCAAATCTTTCACCCCACGATCCCCTAAGAGTCTTAGGGCCTTTCCCTGTGCGACAATCCAATGCGGCTTGCCTTTTTCCAACATGGCTTGCCCTTCTTCAGTCAATTTAAGCCGCTGCCCGCTGCCATGCGCATCTGAAAGCATCTCCAGCCAACCCTGTTTTCGCAATCGGTTTAAATTCCGACTCAAAGTGGATTTTTCGACCTGCAAACAGGCACTGACCTCCGTCGGGGTCGTCAATCCCGATTCTCCGATCACCGTCAACAGGGTCATTTGGCAAATTGTCATGCCCGTCGGACGAAGTGCGTCGTCGTAAATACTCGTGACCACACGATTGAGCAGACGCAGCTTTCCAGCAATGCACACACATTCCTCTGTTTTCATGTCCTCATCTTGACCCAAGATATCCCTTTTTCTTGGTGTTGTACATACAACTTAATGCCGAAGCAACAAATTGTCAAGGGTTCACGGCAAAATAAAATTCGAACTCTTGAATTTAGGGCATGTTGAATGTTGGCACACCCTAAAAATTTGATTCATCGGTGCCCCAATCGTTTGTTTTGTTCGGGAAAATCCGTCTTATTCCGGCACGAGGATCATTCCGGTCACCAAGATATCCGGGGATTTAAGAAAATTCCGATGAATAAAAAAGATTACATGCGTGAAAAATTATGAGATTATTCTCCTCATGGAACTATTTCAGTATGATTGCAGGGGAATAGCCTTCAACCGCAATAGAGCGTGATGCCTCAAAACCTGCTTCAAATTAAAGATCTTAAAACCCGCTTTTCCACGGAAGACGGCATTGTCAACGCGGTGGACGGGGTCTCTTTCGAGATTCCACGCGGACGGACCTTTGCCTTGGTGGGGGAATCCGGCTGCGGAAAGTCGATGACGGCACTTTCCATCATGAAACTCGTTCCGAAACCCGCAGGAGAAATTGTATCCGGCGAAATCCTGCTCGACGGAGAGGATCTGGGCCAACTGCCTGAAGTGGCAATGCGTATCCTGCGCGGGAATCGCATCTCGATGATCTTTCAGGAACCCATGACCAGCTTGAATCCGGTCATGACCATCGGCGATCAAATCCGTGAAACACTTGAATATCACCTGAAGTTGAATGCAAAAGAGGCCAAACGCCGGGCCACTGCTTTACTTGACTTGGTGGGGATTCCCGATCCGAGCCTGCGTTACAGTGAATATCCCCACCAGATTTCAGGCGGCATGAAACAACGGGTCATGATCGCAATAGCCCTCTCCGGGGAACCGGATTTGCTGATCGCGGATGAGCCCACAACTGCGCTGGATGTCACCATTCAGGCGCAGATTCTCGACCTGCTGCGAAAACTTCAAAAAGAGCGGGGCATGGCCATTTTGCTGATCACACACGATCTCGGCATTGTAGCGGAAATGGCCGATGAAGTTGCCGTCATGTACGCAGGGGAAATCGTAGAGCGGGGAGAACGCGCGGCTTTCTTTGCTTCCCCACAACACCCGTATTCACAAAAACTGCTCAGCTCTTTGCCGGGAAAAAAGAAACGCGGGGAAGCCCTCGAAGTCATCCGCGGGACCGTACCGCCCTTGAATCACCCTTTCCGGAACTGTCGTTTTTCAAACCGTTGCGATAGTGCCTGGGCGCTTTGTGAAGAAACCGTCCCGTCTTGGACCCCGACAGAACAGGGCGGCGTACGTTGTCATTTGGCCGAGCACCCTGAAAAGCGTTCGGACCTTGTGCAAAAAGCGGGAGCCGCTTCGGCCCATGCCGACACGCTTTCCGTAGAAGACGAAGACCGAAGCCTTCTGCACATCTCGGATCTCAAAGTGCATTTCCCCATCCGAAAAGGCTTTTTTAAACGGGTGGTGGGCCATGTGAAGGCCGTGGACGGGCTTTCTCTTAAAGTGGATTCCGGTCGCACGGTCGCCTTGGTGGGAGAGTCCGGCTGCGGAAAAACGACAGTAGGCAAGGCCATCCTGCAGTTAATTCCACAAACGGATGGTGCGATTTTATTTGAAAATGAAGACTTGTCGCGCCTTTCCGGCGAAGTGCTTCGAAAAAAACGGCGCGATTTCCAAATCATTTTTCAAGACCCGTATTCCTCACTCAACCCCCGGATGCTGGTCGGCGACATTATCAAAGAGGGTGTGAATGCTTTAAAAGTCGAAGTTGCTCAAAATAAAGGGGAAGACTGGCTGGATGCGCTTTTGGCCCAGGTGGGTTTGCCGGCAGACGCCAAATACCGTTATCCGCACGAGTTTTCAGGCGGGCAGCGCCAACGGATTTGCATTGCCCGTGTGCTTGCCGTGCGCCCAAAACTCATCGTCTGTGACGAGCCGACGAGCGCGCTGGATGTCTCTGTTCAGGCACAGGTCTTGAACCTGCTCAAACAATTGCAATCCGATTACGGCCTGGCCTATCTTTTTATTACACATGATCTTTCAGTGGTGGATTATTTTGCCCATGAGGTCGCCGTGATGTACCTGGGGCGCATCGTCGAATACGGCACGGTTTCAGCGGTTTTGAGCGATCCCAAACATCCCTACACCCGCGCCCTGCTTTCCGCCGTTCCCCAAATTGATCCTGAAAAAAAACGGCTGATTATCCGTATCGAGGGGGATTTACCCTCTCCGATCAATCCGCCGCAAGGCTGTTTTTTTCATCCGCGCTGCCCGCAGGCCATGCCGGTCTGCCGCGAAGAATATCCGGAGGCCACCCGCATCAGCGAAAACCAACAAACCCACTGCTTTATTTATTCCGGTCTCTAAAAAAATAAGGCATTGTTCATTTGTAAAGCCCCCATCTTTAGCTACCGGACAAAAGTAGAAATGTTACTACTGCCGCACTCTCAAAAAGAGATATGAAGCAATCATCAACAGCAGGATATTCGCACTCCAAGCGGCAAGCCAGGGCGGCAAAATATGCAAACGTCCGAGTGAAAGCGTCATGGAATAGACCAGCCAATAAAAAAGGGCCACGCTCAAACTAAAAGCGATGCCCCAGGCGATACCGGAGCTGCGACTGTCTTTAAGGGCAAAAGGTACACCCAGCAAGACCATGATGAAGTTTACAAAAGGCAGGGCCTGCTTGGCGTGCAAATCCACGGCGTAGCGGGTTGTATCAAAACCGACGGATTTGAGTTGGGCGATGTATGCGTCAAGATCCGCATAGGTCATTTCACTGGCCTTGATCGTGACTTGCTGAAAATCTTCGGGTTTGCGATTGATTTCGATCGTCTCTCGTTCAATCGTCTCGAATTTCACCTCGCCGCCGGGCAAAAAAATCCGGCGCACACCGTCGCGCAAAACCCAGGTCCCGTCTTCATACAATAAGTCCGCGGCTTCCGTTTCTTCGGCAATCAGATAGTTTTCTCCAAGGGTGTACAGCACCACGCCTTGCATGAGGGCTTTGTCCGCCGAGACAACCTGCGCATACATCAGCCTCCGGCTGTCGATATGCATCCAGGTTTTGTTTTGCACAAAACGACCGCTGGGTTCTCTGCCCTGAATTTGCACGGCTTTGATGCGTTTTGATTCTTTATAGAGGGTCGGCACCACGCCGCCCGCCAGAAAATAAGAGGTCAGACTCACAAAGGCCGCCAAGATCAGCAAGGGAGTCGTGAGTTTAAAAACAGAAACCCCCGCACTTTTAAATGCCGTGATTTCGTTATTTTTTGCGAGTCCGCCAAAGGTGAGCAAGGTCGCCATCAGCAGAGACAAGGGCAGCATTTCCATGAAAATTCTGGGAAAGCGAAACAAAAAATATTGAATCAGCCATTGCAGTTCGGCATCATACCGATACAAGCCTTTTATTTTTTCGAGAAAATCGACGGAAAATACAAGCAGCGCAAGCGCAGCCGCCGTCGCGGCAAAAATCCGCAGAAACTCCGTCAGCATATAGCGTGTCGTCATCGACATCGATTAGGGCCTTTTGCTCGCGATGCCGAAAAGCGTCGGAGAAACATTATTTGCCACCTTCTTCAATAGATAAAGGCACAGGGGAAACAAAACAAGAAGCGGCAGGGCGGCGGCCAACATCGGCGGCGCAAGTCGGCTGCCCACTAAATAATCGCCTAAGGTCATGAGCATGTAATAGATTAAAATCACAAGAATTCCGGCGACAAAACCCCCGACCCGCGTAATGCGTCCGGAGATAATGCCGAGCGGCACGCCCATGATGCAAAAGAGAAAGGCCGCGAGTGAAAATAAAAACCTCCGGTAATAATCCGACAAAAGCCGCAAGGCTTCGATGTCCGGCACTTCGGCTTTTGCGATGCGCGCTTTGATTTCGGCGTAGCCCGGCGCATGGACCCCTTTTTCGCGATGCACCATCTCCGAAAAATCGATTTTTAAATCATAACGCGTAAAATCCATTTTTTGATACCGATCATTCTCACGCACATTTTGATGCAAGGACCCGTCTTCGAGATACAGCGAGATCGTCTCTGTTTCTTCGTCGCTCAATAAAAACCCGGTTTTGGCGACAATGACCGTCGGCGCCTCAGCCTTGCGTTGATCAAAAATAAAAATACCGGTCAGTTCGGACTGAGACGAGACCGAATCCACATACACCATCATGTTTGAAAAGATGCCGTTAAAGCGTCCGGCCTCAAGGCCCGCGCTGGCGCGTTTCAAAAGCAGTTTCACCGCCATCGACTTAAAGGCCTCTTTTGAAGAACCCGCCATCGTGCCCATCCAAAGCGTCAACAGCCCGACAAGCAGGGCAAAAAGAAAAACGGGCCGAATCAAACGCATCGCGTTGATGCCTGCGGCGTGCAGCGCAATAATTTCATTGTCGGCGGAAAGGCGGTTAAAGGTGGTCACCGTCGCCATCATGATCGCCATCGGAAAAGTCACCAAAAAAAAAGACGGCAGCAATTGCAAAAAAAGCCCGCCCACACTGGCCGGATCAACGCCCTTGTCGATGACCAGCTCCATGAGTTTCAAAATCTGCTGCATGACGAGGATAAACAAGAGGATAAAAATCCCCAGGAAGAATGGCCCCATCAGCTCTTTTAAAATATAACGATCCAATTGTTTCAACATGGCGGCCTCAATATACAGCGGTCTTGATTTGAATGTAAACATCGTTGCGGCCCGTAAAAATTTAAAGCCTCAGCTTTTGCTTGACATCATTTTCCGCCCGAAATAACATGTCCGGGTTGCCGTTTCATTTTGCCCCAGGGACTTGCGCTTCGTGACACAAAAGACAAAGGCTGAAAACCTTTCGCCCCTTTCCGAGATCAGCGCATCCCGTATTGTCGGCCATATTGAAAAACTCCAGGGCGAAAAGCATCCCGATCATTCCCCCGAAGCCCTTAAAAATGCGGCAGACTATATCACCGCCGAACTGGAATCGGCAGGTCTTCAAGCCCGCAGGGCCGCCATTTCCGTGCATGACGCAAGTGATGCGCCGTGTTTCAACATCATCGGCGCACTGCCGGATGCGGACGACAAAAAACCCATACTCGTCATCGGAGCGCATTACGACACGGTTGCAGGTTCCCCCGGCGCGGATGACAATGCCAGCAGCCTGGCTGTTTTGCTTGAAGCGGCACGCGTCTCCACCTGTTTTTTTGAAACAAAAACAAGCCCGCTTCACCTCGAATTTGCAGCCTTTACTTTGGAAGAATCCGGCTTTTGGGGCAGCCGCGGCTATGTTAAAAACGCGGCAAAAAGCGGACGGAAGATTTGGGGCCTGATCAATTTGGAATGCATCGGATACACGGATGACAATCCCGGTTCTCAGCATAGCCCGCCGGGGCTGCCGATTTCACTGCCCGATCAGGGAAACTTCATCGGCATTTTAGGCAACGAAAGCGCCGGGCCCATCCTCGAAAGCCTTGAATCGGCGATCAAACGGCACACGCCCGATTTACCGAAGGTAAGCCTGCTCTTACCTAAAACCGCCGAGGCCCTTCCTGATGTGCGACGCTCCGACCACGTGCCGTTTTGGGATAAAAACATCCCTGCCGTCATGCTGACCGATACGGCAAATTTTAGGAATCCGCACTATCATCAAAGCAGCGACCGCATTGAAACCCTGGATGTCGTCTTCATGACAAAGATCGCACGCGCACTCTCCGGCGCCCTTATCGCCTTGACCGAACAGAGGGATGCGCGATGTTAAAAGAAATCTATCGCGGCAAAGCCATTCATCTTTTTTCCGGTGAAGTCAAACTGCCCAACGGGAAAACGACGGAGCTGGATCTCATCCGTCACCCCGGCGCCTCTGCCGTCGTGCCGCTCAAAGCCGACGGCCATGTCGTGCTCGTGCATCAATACCGTCACGCCGCCGACGGCTATCTTTATGAAATTCCCGCAGGGAAACTGTCTCCGGGAGAGGCCCCGGAAGTTTGTGCCGCTCGCGAAGCGGAAGAAGAAGTCGGGTATCAAGTCGGGAACCTTCAAAAACTCACGGCCGTTTTTACCGTGCCGGGTTTTTGCGATGAAGTGATTCATATTTATCTCGGCACCGAATTGACCCGAACCGCACAAGCCTTGGACGAAGATGAAATCATTGAGATTGTGGAAATGCCATTCGACACGGCGATGTCGAAAATCACGGACCAAACCATTCGGGATGCCAAAAGCATTGTGGGCCTGCAGTTGGCCTACGCCGAGGCACGGCGACACAATATAATCTAAAGGAAATATTCAGGGAAAGGACAGCAATGCCCGAAGCACTTATTTTTGAAAAATCACACTCCGGACGATGCGGACAGACCTTTCCTGCAAACAGCCTGGATTTTAATATCAACCAAGTCCTGCCCAAAGACCATCAACGTCAAAGCGAACTGCCGCTGCCCGAAATCAGCGAAAACGAACTCATGCGGCACTACACGCGTCTTTCGCAAGAAAGTTACGGCGTGGACAACGGCTTTTACCCGCTCGGCTCCTGCACGATGAAATACAACCCCAAGATTCACGAAGATGTTGTGCGCCTTCCCGGTTTTTCAGACCTCCATCCGCTCCAGCCCGAAAAAAGCGCGCAAGGGGCCTTGGCCTTGCTTTACGATCTTGAACGCATGCTGGCTGAAATTGCGGGCATGGCCCAGGTCACCCTGCAACCTGTCGCGGGTGCGCAGGGAGAAATGACGGGCATGTTGATCACCCGCGCCTATCATGCAAAACAGGGGCGGCAACGCAAATATGTCATTATTCCCGATTCGGCACACGGCACCAACCCGGCCAGCGCCCACTTGGCGGGTTACACCATTAAAACGGTTCACTCCAATGCCGAAGGCATCATTGATGCGGACGATTTACGAAAGGTCGTGGATAAAGACACCGCAGCCCTCATGCTCACCAACCCCAACACCCTGGGTCTTTTTGAGCGCGGCATGGGCGAAGTTGCTCAAATCATGCACGAAGCCGGAGCCCTGGTCTACTTCGACGGTGCGAATTTAAACGCACTTTTAGGCCTCACACGCCCCGGAGATATGGGCTGCGACATCATGCATTTCAACCTGCACAAAACTTTCTCCACCCCCCACGGCGGCGGCGGACCCGGCGCAGGCCCGGTGGGCGTTGGCGAAAGCCTGACCCCTTTTTTACCCGTCCCCCGTATCGAAAAAAATAAAGCGCATTATTTTTTGAATCGGGATTATCCCGAATCCATTGGTCGCGTGCATAGTTTTTACGGCAATTTCGGCATTCTCGTTCGGGCCTATACCTATATCCGGCGACTGGGCGCCGAGGGACTTTGCGACATCAGCCGCAATACCATCATCAACGCCAACTATTTGAAAAAGCGACTCGAAGCGGCTTACGACATCCCGATGCATCGACCCTGTATGCACGAATTTATTTTGTCCGCAAAAAATTTAAAACCCCAAGGCATCGGGGCCTGGGACATCGCCAAACGCCTCATCGACTACGGTTTTTATCCGCCTACAGTGAACTTCCCTTTGATCATCCCCGAAGCCCTCATGATCGAAGCCCCGGAAAGCGAATCCCGGGAAACCCTGGACGAATTTGCAGATGCCCTGCTTCAAATTCGTAAAGAAATTGATGAAGATCCCGAACAACTCAAAAACGCACCGCAAAGCCGGAAACACGGGCGCATCAATGAAGTGCGGGCCGCAAGGCAACTTAATGTCCGCTATAGCCCAAGCTGATTTCAGACCCGGAGGAGAACGCTTATGATCATCCATGATGTACTGATCGTCGGAGCCGGACTCGCAGGCATGCGCGCCGCAGTTGCCGTACCGTCTCATCTTAATGTCGGCATCATCTCGAAAGTGCATCCCGTGCGCAGCCATTCGGTTGCCGCCGAAGGCGGCATCAATGCGGCCATCCGGGCGGATGATTCCTGGGAAAATCACATGTACGATACGGTGAAGGGCAGCGACTGGTTGGGCGATCAGGATGCGATTGAAGTACTCTGCAAATCCGCACCCGAAGACATCATGACCTTGGAAAAAATGGGCGCCCTCTTTTCCCGCACGGCGGACGGTCAAATCGCCCAGCGCAATTTCGGCGGCCTCGGCTATCCCCGCACCTGTTATGTGGCCGACCGCACCGGACACGCGCTTGTACACCTGCTCTACGAACAACTCATCAAAAGCGCGGCCAAGGTTTATGAAGAATGGTATGTCTGCTCACTCATTGTTGAAGAAGGCATCTGTTGCGGGGTGATCGCGCTCAATCTCTTTACAGGCGAGCTTGAAACACTGCGTGCAAAATCGGTCATTTTAGCCACAGGCGGTTACGGCCGCGTCTACCTCATTTCCACGAACGGCTTGATTAACACCGGCGACGGCATGGCAATGGCCTACGAAGCCGGCGTGCCTTTGCAGGATTTGGAATTTGTGCAATTTCACCCGACGACCCTGAAAAGCACCGGCATCCTCATTACCGAAGGCGCGCGCGGCGAAGGCGGCTACCTTTTTAATTCGCGCGGAGAACGTTTCATGGAAAAATACGCACCCAACGCGATGGAACTCGCCAGCCGCGACGTGGTCTCCCGCGCCGAATACGAAGAAATCATGGCCGGACGCGGTGTGGACGGCTGCGTCATGCTGGATTTGCGACATTTGGGGAAACGGAAAATCATGGAAAAACTGCCGCAGATCTGGGAGTTGTCACTCACCTATGCGGGCGTCGATCCGATTGAAGCGCCCATTCCCATCACCCCCGGTGTGCACTATTCCATGGGCGGCATTCCCACCAACACACAATGCGAAACCCCCATGCCCGGACTTTTTGCGGCAGGCGAATGTGCCTCGGCCTCAGTCCACGGCGCAAACCGCCTCGGCGGAAACGCCCTGATGGAAACCATCGTCTACGGTCGCCGTGCCGGAGAATATGCGGCACAATATGCAGAAAAAAATGAAATCAAAGGCATTTCAGATCAACACCTCAACGCTCAAGCCGACAGAATCAAGAAGCTCATGGGCAAAAAAGACGGGGAGCGGATCGGAGTGATTCGCGAGGCAATCGGGACCCTCATGGCCGAACACTTCGGCATCTCCCGCACAAAAGAACGTATGGAGCAAGGCCAAGCAAAATTGGCCGCCCTCCGCGCCCGTATCCCCGACATCGGCTTGCGAGACAAGGGGAAAATCTTCAATTTGGAATTGATCGAGGCCCTGCAACTACAATCCATTATGGATTTGGCCGAAGTGCTGGCAGCCGGTGCCACCGTCCGTGAAGAGTCGCGCGGTGCGCACGCACGTCCCGACTTTCCCAAGCGAGATGATGAAAACTGGATGAAACACACCCTGGCCTACAAAACAGAAGAAGGCCCGCGCCTGGAATACAAACCCGTGACCATTACAACCATTCCGCCGGCGGAACGGAAATATTGAGGGTTTTCAGAAATAACCGAGACAGAAAAAGCTCTCCCTGAAACCTTCACACTGCAACGGGAAAACCGCATGCGTGCGTCACCCCGACAAGCCGTATTTCAAGTCCCAGGGATAAAGCATTTCGCGTCCGGCAACTAAAGAAACATTATAATAGCCCCCTTTATAATAGTCCCCAACGACCCACAGGTGGAACAAGCAGCAGAAAAAGCAGGACTAAAACCTCCACCTTTTCATTCAAAGCGCCCAGGGCATCTCCCGTAATCCCGCCGAGTTTTGTTGTGACATAAGACACAAACGAAATCGTTATCACTGCGGCTAAGGCCATTGCCAATAAGCCGCCCCCCCCCAGAAACCATCCCGAAAGCAGGAGCGTGAAGACCGTTGCAATCCCCATTGGAGCCGGACGGATTTTCCCGATAAAGGCCCGTGCCGTGCCCGACGCCCTTGGATATCGCCCTAAAAAAGCCGCCAGGATCATCGCCCATCGACTGAGCAGGGCCATCAATAAAAAATCCGGCCAGCGCCCTTTGTTGATGATCTCGAAAAAAAGCGAAAACTTAAACAGCAGCACCAGCACAAGCGCGATCACGCCAAAAGCCCCGACCTGGCTTTCTTTCATCACGCCAAGCATCCGCTCCGGCGAACCGCCCGCCCCGAATGCATCCGCAAGATCGGCCAGCCCGTCAAGGTGCAGTCCCCCGGTGAGCATCACGAGCACAAAAAGCAAGAGCGCCGCCAAAGGCAGCGGGGCCAGCAAGGATTTTAAGAGATAAAACAGGACCGCCGGTACGCCGCCCAAAAGCAAAGCGACGAGCGGGAAATAGATAACGGACGCGGCCAGGCTTTTTTCATCACACTGAAAACGGCGCGGAAGGGGCAAAACCGTCAGCGTGCCGAAAGCGGCGAAAAAGACCTTCACTTAAGCTCCTTTATTTGAGACACCTGCTTCATCAAAAGTTGCCATCTCATTGATGATTTTAATCGCGGCATCAACCATCCCCATGCCCAAAGCCGCGCCTGTGCCCTCGCCCAAGCGCATGTCAAAATCCAAGAGCGGCGAAAGCCCCAGTTGCCGAAGGGCAATGCGGTGCCCCGGCTCAACCGAGCGGTGGGCGGCCAGCAGATAGGCGTTCACCGCAGGCTTCAGTGCGCCGGCAATCAATGCCGCAGCCGTCGAGATAAACCCGTCAAGAACAAGGGGGATCTTTCGGGCGGCTGCGCCCAAAATGAGACCCGTCATGCCGCCGAGTTCGAAGCCGCCGACCTTGCTTAAAATATCCAAGGGATCCGTGCTTTCGGGGCGGTTCAAATCCAGTGCGCGGCGGATGGCGCTTTGTTTGTGTTTTAAGGCCGCGTCGTTGATGCCCGTGCCGCGTCCGGTCACCTCCGCGATAGCGGCAGCGCATAAAACCGCCGTGAGGGCGCTGGCCGCGGTGGTATTGCCGATGCCCATTTCTCCGGTGCCGAGCAGAGTCGCCCCCTCTTTCACGGCGTCTTCGGCCAGGGCAATGCCGCATTCGATGGATGTGCGTGCTTCCGCGCGGGACATCGCGGGACCCTGCGCCATGTTTTTTGTCCCGCGCGCGATCTTGCGGTCAATCAAACCCGGCACGGATTTAAAATCCGCATCGACCCCCATATCCACAATACGGACGGCCGCGTCCGCATGGCGCGCCAGCACATTGATCGCCGCGCCCCCGTTTAAAAAATTGTAAACCATCTGTGCCGTCACGGCCTTGGGGTAGGCGCTCACGCCTTCGTCGCACACGCCGTGATCGGCGGCAAAAACAAAGAGCGCCTTCTTGGGGAGACAAGGCGGGAATTTGCCGGTCACCTGAACAAACCATGTCGCGATTTCTTCCAATCGCCCCAAACTGCCCGGCGGTTTGGTGAGGCGGTCGAGCTGCGCCCGGGCGCGGCCCCCCCACTCCAGATCGAGGGGCTTGATTTGATTGAGGGTGTGTTCAAGTGTTCTCACGCTTACGGCCCTTTTATTTTCTGCGGAATCCCCGCCGTCATAAAATAAACCGTTTCGCAAACGGCGGCGCACTGCTGATGCAGCACACCGGAAAAGTCCCGAAACTGTCGTGAAAGCGTGTCGGCGGGCACAATGCCTTGGCCCACTTCATTTGAAACGGCGATGAGCCCGAAATCTGCGGTCGCCACGGCATCAATGAGCGCGTCGATTTCATTGCTGATTTTTTGTGCGCTTTCTGTCCGCATCATCACATTGCTGAGCCAGAACGTGAGGCAATCCAGCAGCACGGCATCGACCCGGCCTTGCAAAGACCGCAGGGCTTCCACGAGACGAAGGGGTTCTTCGAGCGTTTGCCAAGCGGCATCGCGTTCCCTTCGGTGCCGCGCAATGCGGGCCGCCATTTCCGCGTCGCCTGCCTCAGCGGTGGCGAGATAGATTTTTTTACCCGCTTGTCGTCCGGCCAAATCCAGCGCAAAGTGGCTTTTCCCGGAACGTGCGCCGCCTAAAATGAGGGTGCGCGCAGGCATAAGGTCAACGGCCTCCCAAAATTTCCCGAAGCCGGGCAATCAGGATCTCATTCTCCTTGTGTGTTCTCACCGCAATGCGCACATAGCGATCACTCAGTCCGCGAAAGGTTTCGCAGCTTCTGATTAAAATTTTAAAAGGGCCGAGGCGTTTTGAAAGCTCGTCCGCATCGGGCAAGGCGGCGCCGAGTTTCAGCATCAAATAATTGGCGTCGGAGGGAAAGACCTCAAGTCCCGGCAAGCTTGAAAGGGCTTTGCGCAAATAGGCGCGCTCTGTTTCAATGATTTGACGGCTCTCTTTGATATAAGCGGTGTCGCAGAGGCCCGCCGCGGCGGCGACGGCGGCGATGTGGTTGACGGACCAGGGCGGCTGAACGGCTTCAATCCGCGAAACGGTTGCTGCGTTCGCGGCCAAATAACCCGCGCGCAGGCCCGGCATGGCGTAAAATTTCGTGAAGCTTCTCACGACGATGAGGTTGATATACCAGGGAATTTCTCCCGTAAAAGACGGCGCATCCGTAAAGTCAATGAAGGCCTCGTCTAAGATGACGAGCACCCCTAAATGAAAAGCCGCTTTTAAAATGGAGATGACTTCCTTTTTTGAAAGCAGGTGGCCCGTCGGGTTGTTGGGGTTGCAGAGAAAGACGGCATCAATGCCGTTTCCGGCATTGTCGTTGATCGTATCGACCATCTCCCGCACATCAAGCCGAAACCCGTTTTCCTCGCGTAAGGCCATGAATTCGACCGCAGCCCCGGTTAAACGGGCGGCCCGCTCGTATTCCGAAAAGCCGGGTGCGGGGATGAGGACCTTTTTTAAGGCCATCGCCCTGGGAATGAGGTGAATCAGCTCGGTCGCGCCGTTTCCAATCAGCAATTGTCCCGGTTTGAGGCGATATTGCCTGGCCAGCATTTCTCGCAGCACGGCGCAGAAACGGTCCGGGTAGTGCACGGCATCCGGCAGGTTTTCCAGGATGGCGGCCTTGACATTCGGCGGGAGACCGAGCGGATTAATGTTCGCGCTGAAATCCAGGACTTCGGAGGGACGGCAGCCTTGCGCGCGGGCAAAAGCAAAGACCTTGCCGCCGTGTACGGCCTTGCCGGTATCATTCAGATCGAAAGGATTGATTTCATACATCTTTAAATGTGCTCCGTATCTTGTAAACATTTTGATTTTTTCCGCCACCCGTCCCAATGCAAAAGGGATGAAAGCGGCAGGCGCGGCAGCCAGCCCTTTTTTTCGAGTTCGGGCTGTTCGTAAAAATAGCTCACGAAACCGATATTCAAATAGGCAATAGGAACGATTTTTTCGGGGATGCCTAAAATTGCTTTCAAACAATCGTGATGAATAATGCTCATCCAACCTACACCTAAGTTTTCCGAGCGCGCGGCCAGCCACAAATTTTGAACGGCGCAGACGGCGCTGTAGAGATCCGTTTCAGGGTTTGCCGTGCGTCCGATGACGACGTTTCCCGTGCGGCTTCGGTCACAGGTGATGCAAATGCCGACAGGGGCTTCAACGATGCCTTCCAGTTTAAAAGACTGGTATTGCGCTTGTTTGTCTTTTGGAAACAAGGCCGCCGCTTCTTTGTGGGCTGCTTCAAAACCGGCCTTGATCCGCTTTTTGATTTCGGGGCTTTTCACGACGATGAAGTCCCAGGGCTGCATAAAACCCACACTCGGTGCGTGGTGGGCGGCATCCAAAATGCGCATTAGGATTTCATCGGGAACGGCATCATTTTTAAATTCGCCGCGTGTATCCCGTCGGCTGTAAAGGGTTTTATAAAACGCAGCCCGTTCTGTTGTACTGATGATTTTCATGGTCGCACTCATTGGATACCTTATTCTAAACGCTTCCCGGAGCGAAAGGAATGACTAAATGCGGGATCGTAGAGCTTGGACCGTTTGCCTTCGGCAGCAAGGGCCTGACCGACGATCACCAAGGCGGTTTTGGTGATTCCGGCTTTTTTTACCTTAGCAGCCAAGTCCGAGAGCGCACAAAAGATAATCAACTCATCAGGCCAGGTTGCGCGGTAAACCACAGCACAGGGGGTTTCGGGCGCGTAGGCGGTGAGTAGCTCTTGCTGCATTTTTTTTACGAGGGTGATGGATAAAAAAAGCACGAGGGTGGTTTGATGCGCTGCCAATAAAGGCAATTTTTCGAGATCAGGCACGGGGGTGCGTCCCTCGCAGCGGCTTAAAATGACGGTTTGCGCGACATCGGGCACGGTGAGTTCTTTTCCGAGCGCGGCCGCAGCAGCGGTAAATGAACTCACACCGGGCACGATTTCACAGACAACACCCGCTTCTCGGAGTTTTTCGGTGTGTTCTCCGATGGTGCCATAAATGGAAGGGTCTCCCGTTGCCAGCCTCACCACCATTTTCCCCGCTTTTGCGGCAGGCACCAACAGTGCGACAATCTCTTCTAAAGTCAATCCCGCACTATTGTGAATTTCTGCCTTCTTCGCATGAGACAAAACTTCTTTCGGAATCAGGCTGCCCGCATAAACCACGAGGTCTGCGGTTTCCAGCAAGCGCTTGCCCTTGAGTGTAATCAATTCGGGGTCGCCCGGCCCCGCACCCACAAAATAGACAACGGCTTCTTTTGTCATCTTTAGTCCTCATCCAATAAAAACTGTTCATTCTTTTTGACCAGCACCAGGGTCATATAACCCAAGGTCTGATTTCTGAATTTTTTCAAGTCCCGCTCGACGCGCTCGTCTTCCGTGCCGATATAACTTAAAAGCACGGCGTTGTCGATCAACTTTGTCTCTTCGAGCAGCCTCACAACCCGATTGAGTTTGGAACCCACTTTCATCAACACGATGGTATCAAATTGTTCCAAGGCATCTCGGACATTGGAAACATCGCGGTTCACGGGCAGGATCGCCACACGTCCTTTGCCTTCTCCAATGCTTTGATTGATCATGGCTGCGGCGGCAGAATAGGCAGAAATGCCCGGAATCGTTTCGATGGGCACAGCGGGCAACAATTCCCGCAGGGTTTTCACCACGTAAATATAGGTCGAATAAAGTGTCGCATCCCCCAAGGTTACAAAGGCGACATCAGCCCCGGTCTTCAGAATGTCGGCCACTTTTTTTGCATTGAGATGCCAATAATATTCGAGCTGATTGCGATCTGTCGTCATGGGAAACATTAATTCTTCCACGTTTGTATCCGAGCGCATGAAGGGTTCGATGGTATTTAAAGCCAAGCTTTCGTCTGTGGCATTCCCCCTCGGATAAAACAGATAGCGGACTTTTTCAATCACATCCCGCGCCTGTAAAGTCAGGTACTTCGTATCACCCGGCCCGACGCCGATGCCGTAAAAAGTCCCGTAGGTTTTCAATGATTGTGCCGGTTTGGCTTCGATGACCTTTTCTCGCAGGAGTTGAACGGACTTTTCATCCAAACTATCCAGGGCATACTTGCTCTGATAACCGCGCGGCGTTACCATCAAACCGTCCAGCGTGAAGGTCATTTTGTTACCGATCATGACGGTGGTAAGCATGCCGATTTCGTGTTCGAGCATGTCGTCCAAGTCTGTCAATACGATCTGTTCGAGGTCTCGATAGGCGGATTTCACCAGGGCCACGGGGGTTGTGCCTTTGCGATATTGCAAGAAAATCTTTTGGGCTTCCACAATTTGTTTCGTGCGACGGCCGCTTTTGGGATTGTAGAGCACCGTCACAAAATCGGCTTTGGCCGCAGCTTCCAGTCGTTGTTTGATGATCTCCCAGGGTGTGAGCAGATCGCTTAAGCTAATGTTGCAAAAATCATGACTGATCGGCGCACCCATCCGGCTCGCGCAAGCGCTGCCCGCCGTGACGCCCGGCACGACCTCCACATCAATATCGCCCCCGCGTTTCCAGCCCTTTTCTTTGAGACACTCAAAAGCGGGGCCTGCCATGCCGTAAATACCCACATCCCCCGAAGAAACCAGCGCCACTTTTTTCCCGGCGTAGGCCATGTCCACTGCTTTTCTGGCCCGCGCCAACTCTTCCGTCATGCCGGTGTAGATCACTTCTTTGCCTTCACAAAGCGGTTTCACAAGTCGAATATAAGTGCTATATCCGATAACGGTTTCCGATTGTGCAATGGCTTCTTTGGCGCGTTGCGTGAGATGGTCTTGGCTTCCGGGGCCAAAACCGACTAAAAAGAGTTTTCCTTTTTTCACCTTTCTCCCTTCTCAAAATCAATGCGCGCAACGGCAAGCGTCATGTTTTTTGTCTTTTGTTTCGGCACGATCAAAGTCCCGCCCGATGAAAGCATGGCCGCAGGTTCGGAAACCCCCGGCGTACCGACATGTTTCAAAACCATCGCCGAAGGGTTCGGGGCCTTTACGCCTTTTAGGGTTTCGCTCGCATAACAGACCAATTCAAGGCCGTATTTTTCACAAAACCGGTTTAAACCCGGCTCATCCCGCTTGGCCTCCGCCGTGGCCACATTGCGCACACTTTGAAATGAAAGTCCCTGTTTTTCAAGCGTTTCGACAACAAAAGCCTCAATGCGTTCGCAGGACGTGCCGCGATCACAGCCGATACCCAAGACCAAGGACTTGGGGCGATAAAAAACCGTTTGCCGAATGGGCGGATTTGAAATGATGCGATCCGTCACACAAAGCAGGGCCTTAAAACGATCCGGCGCTGCTTCGATTTTTTCCAATGTGGTGAAAGCGATATTTTTCGGCAGGGGTGTTTTTCGTTGCCACCAATTCAGTTCACCGCATTCCTGGACAAAAGCGATATTTTCTTCATTCACGACGGCGGCACTTACGGGCGTAATAAATTGTTCACCCTCCGTCGTCCAACCCAGTGCCCGACCGAGAATATCGACCGGAATGGTCTTTCCCACGTCGCTTGCCGTGGTGATGATGGCGGTCGCACCGAGCCGATCGGCGATTTTTTGTGTGAGTTGATTCGCCCCGCCGACATGGCCCGAAAGCACGCTGATGACAAATTGGGCTTTATCATCCACGACGATGATGGCCGGGTCTTCGTATTTGTCTTGTAAAAACGGCGCAATGGTGCGCACCACCGCACCCAGCGAAACGATGTAAATCAGGGCATCGTACTGCGGCCAGATTTCAGCCGTGAGGCCCTTGATCGGGCTGTCGAAATAAATAATATCGTCTTGGCTTTCTCCTTCTGGTTTGAACTTGTGTTTAATGAAACGATCACCGCTCAATTGTTGCGCGATGGCCGCACCGTGTTTGGTGATGGCAATGGCGGCTGTTTTCATTTTTTCTCCCATGAAAGGACGAACACCGGATTCAAGGCTTCGAGACGGTTCAGGTTTAAAATCGGGCGGCTGCGGCTGATTTGCACCAGAGTCGTCTCAAAAACCGTTTCGCTTTGTGTGTTGATTGTTGCCAGGTTTTCAAGCGTGGCGACATTGATGACCAGCCTTCCTTTTGCTTTCAAACGCAAGCGGCACGATTGAATGATTTCTTGCATCTTTCCCGCAGAACCGCCGATAAACACGGCATCGGGGTCGGGCAGATCCAGCAAGACATCGGGGGCGAACCCGTGAATCACCGTGATCTTCTTTACGCCGAATTGCCTGATATTTTTTTGAATGATGCCGATCTCCGCCGCATTTTTTTCAATCGCCCAAACTTTTGCCCCCAGCAAGGCCGCTTCAATCGAGACGGAGCCCGAACCCGCACCGATGTCCCAAACGATATCCCCCGGCCGAATTTGCATTTTGCTCAGGCTGATAACCCGGACTTCAGATTTTGTGATCAGGCCTTTGAGCGGCCGGCGCTGATGAAAAATGTGATCGGGCATGCCAAAAGACCAAGGGCCTTTTAACAGTTCGACAGGCCGCGCTTCTTTGATGAGAATGAGCACATTCAAGGGCGCAAAGGTGCGGCCCGGCAGATCCTTCAAATCCGCTTCGATGATTTTTTCCGTTTTTCCGCCCAGGTTTTCGCAGACAAAGGCGCGAAAATCAGAAATGCCCGCCGCTAAGAGTTGTTTTGCAATCTCGGCAGGCGTATTGCTTTGATCGGTAAACATGCCGACTTTCCGGGCCGCGCGGACTTTTTGGATATGCGGGCCAAGCGGCTTTGCATGGCAAGAGATCAATAAGGCGTCGTGCCATGCGGTTTTGACGCGCGCAAAAGCGAGCTGCATCGACGAGATATTGGGAATAATCTTTAAACGCGCCGCGCCGATCTGTTTCAAAAGATAGGCCGCAATGCCGTAGAACAAGGGGTCCCCCGAAGCCAGAATCACAACCCGGCGTTTTTCGGAGCGGATTTTTTCCGTCACGGCCTTCAGATTGTTTTGAACGGTCATTTTTTCAGCGGGCGACGCGGGAAAACAGGCCAAGTGCCGATCTCCCCCGACCAGAACTTCCGCCGCCGCAAGGATTTGAAGCGCCTCATGCCCCAGGCTTTCTATCCCGTTATCACCCATGCCGACGATGTAAATGTTTTGATTCAATCTTCCTCCTCTCCGATCTGTGCTCTGCCAATCACTTCACCTCCGAAGTCCGCAAGGATGCAAACGACCGTCAAGGCATCCTGCACTTCTTTTCGACAAACGGCGCAGACTTTGTGCGCGACGATGTCCCAAAAACCCTGGATGTGATGCCGTGCCACGATTTCCTGCACATGCCGCGCGGTATTGGCGCGCGCAATTTTTTGCACGATTTCATCGGAAGCGCCCGCTTCCGCGCCAATCTCCGCTAAAAAAGCCATGTTGACCTGAGAACCCGCAACGTGGGTCTGCATTTTGCCGCGCGCAATTTTGCTGAGCTTGCCGGGCATGCCCCCGATAATGACTTTTTTAAAACCCTGTTTCGCCGCGCGTTTGAGGGAAAAACCCGCAAAATCACCCATTTGCACATAGGATGAAGCGGGGAGGCCCGTGTGCCGCATGAGATAGCGTTCACTCTTTCCGCCCGTGGTCAATACCAGTGTTGAAAGTCCTTCGCCCATCGCCACATCCATGCCCTGCGCGATAGACACTTTATACGCCGCCGAAGAGTAAGGCCGCACAATGCCACTCGTGCCTAAAATCGAAATCCCCCCCATAAGTCCCAGTCGCGCATTTTGCGTCTTTTTCGACATGATTTCGCCATCCGGCACAGAAATGACCACCTTCAATCCTGCGGTTTTGAGCGCATCTCCGGCCCCTTCTCGCACCATTTCTGTAATGTTTTTAAAGGGAACGGGGTTAATCGCCGGACGCCCCACGACTAAACCCAGCCCGGCTTTGGTGACCCTCGCGACGCCTTGCCCGCCGCATAATTCGATTTTTCCCACATCCGGAATCCATGAAACCGTCGCAGTTAACTGTGCGCCGTTTGTGCAATCAGGATCGTCTCCGGCGTCCTTAACCACCACGCTCGTGGCTTCTTTTTCCGTGAAGGCGGTTTTTGCCACCGGAAAAACCTGCTTTTGACGGATCGGCAAGGTCACTTCAACTTCCGTTTGCATCTCTTGCGTTCTCAAGGCAATCGCCGCGGCTTTTGCGGCGGCGGCCGCGCAGATGCCCGTCGTCCAGCCATTGCGCAGTTTTTTTTGGTTTGCAGGAGAATCTTTTATATATCCCCCCCGTTTTCCCTAGACAGATCCCGGTCTTCTTTCAGGGCGCGAATCGCCGTGACCAAGTCGTAAATGGAGGCATGTTTTTGATGCCTGCCGCGAAACCTTGAAGTCCAGCCTGCGCCGTCTTCCAAAACTTCAACGCACGGTTCCTGCCGGCCCTCCTGTGGAATAATTTTAAACCCTTCCCGTTCCAGGGCGTGTGCGGTCCAAAACCGCCTTAATCCGTCCCCTTTCAGGGCGATCACGCCGGAAAAGGCCTGACGCGCCTTAAAGCTTCCCCGCATGCGATCAAAAAGAATGTCCTTTCCGCAAAAAACGGCCTCAAAGGCTTTTGTCAGCACCATATCCTCCGGCGCGCCTGTTTGAAAAGCACCCTGCCCGCCCATAAGCCAAATCCGGTCTGCGACACTCAGGGCCAAATCCAGGTCATGTGTTGACATCAAAACGGCCTTCCGGGTATTTCGTGCCAGATGTTTCAATAGTTTGGCCACCTCAATGCGCCCGGATAAGTCCAGAAACGCGGTCGGTTCATCCAGAAACAATAATGGCGTTTCTTGCGCCAGGGCCCTGGCGATCATCACCCTTTGGCGTTGGCCGTCGCTCAATTCATTCACGTGACGCGCTTGAATCGCGGCGATGTCGGTGCATTGCATCGCCCATTCGATGACGGCTTCATCACGGGGGCGCAAGCGGCCGAAGCCGGTCGTATGGGGATGACGCCCCAAACACACCAAGTCCCGCACCGAAAAAGGGCCTAACTGAAGCCGCTCCGTCAGGACAACCGCAAAACAGCTTGCCCGTTCTTTCGGGGAAAGGCCGGACAAGCAACGGCCCATGATTTCAATGGATCCTTGCAGCAGGCCTTGCAAACCGCAAAGGGTGCGCATCAAGGTCGATTTGCCCGCACCGTTCGGTCCCAGCAAACAGACCAGTTCCCCGCCGTACAAGTCCAGATTGAGGTCTTGCGCCAGCACGGAAGGCGGTTGAAGATAACCGATGCTCAAGGACGACGCGCTTAACTTGCTCTTTCTCATGCGTTTACCGCGATGCGACGTTTCAAAATAACCCAGAGAATGACCGGCCCGCCCAAAAGCGCGGTAATGGCATTTAAGGGCAGGGTCTGTTGTGTGCCAGGAAGCTGCGCCGCGATTTCGGAAATCAGGGCCAGGGCCGCGCCGATCAGGAGCACGGCGGGAAAGAGCACGCGATGATCCGATGTCCTGAACAGTCCCCGGCAGAGATGGGGCACGGCAATGCCCAGAAAGCCGATCGGGCCGCAAAACGCCGTGACGCTGCCCGCCAAAATGGCGGTGCTCATGATGATGAGGCGGCGTGCGCTTTTTAGAGAAAGCCCCATGCTTCGGGCATAGGTTTCCCCCAGCAACAGCGCATTCAGCGGTTTGACGGTCGTCAGCGCGATCATTAAACCGCTCAAAATCGCCGGGGCTAAAACCGCAAGCTTATCCCAGGTGACGCCCCTGAAGCTGCCGAAGGTCCAGATCAAATAAGACTGGATTTCTTCCGGCTCGCTGAAATAGATGAGCACGCTGACCAGGCTATTGACCATCATGCCGAAGATGAGGCCGACAATCAGCAAGGTTACATTGTTTTGCACCCGTTGAGAGAGGGAGAGCACGACGATTAAAACCGATGCGGCGCCGAGGATGGATGCCAGAAACAAGCTCAGCTGCGCGATCAGGCCCGCATTCCCCATCAGCGTGATGCCTGCGCCGGTACCCAGCACTACCAGGGCGACGCCCAGACCGGCCCCGGCATTGATGCCCAGCACAAAGGGCCCTGCCAGGGCATTGCGAAACAAGGTTTGCATCTGAAGCCCGCTGACGGACAATGCCGCGCCCGCCAGCAGCGCGGTAAAAATTTTTGGAAAACGCAAGTCCCAGATGATGCGGTGCAAAACAAGGTCTTCGCCCTTGTGCATCAAAATGTCGAGGGTGGTTTCCAGCGGGATGGAAACCGAGCCCACACTCAGCGCCAAAAGAAACAGGAAAATCAGCATGAACGAGAGCATTCCCCATAACACGGCCCGGGAGGGCCGGTTCCGGCCGGAGATAAAACAGTGCGCGATATTGAACGGTTTTGCCATAATGCTGCGTCTCGCCCTCCCCTTCATTCCAAGGGCCGGTACCACTCCAGCTTGTGATCGGGCAACAATTCCGGGTGAAAGATTTTGATCATGTCGGCCAGGACCAAATGGGGGTTGACGATGCCCCTTTCCCAATAATCGTTTCCCCCTTCGGAATTTAAAAGGGCATTGTTGTTATAAATCCTTCCCGCTTTAAAGGCGGCAAAAAAGGCATAGCGCGCATCCTCGGCGCGGCCCTCCGCCAAGCTCTTCCACAAACCGGTATTGAGCCAATAGTCCGCATCGGCCGCTTTTTTTAAAACAGACTCGAAATCCAGATGCAGGCTTCTTCGGGACGTGTTGTCCGACCAAAGAAAATGCGCCCCGGCGTCTTTCAAAAAAGCCGCCATATAACTGTTGCCGCCGGACATGTACCAGGTGCCGTCGATGCTTTTTCCGGTAAACACCGTGGGGCGCGTTGCGACCTTTTTTGTCCCTTGTTTCACGGCTTCGTACTGCCTTGCAATGTTGTCAAAGAGCAAAGCCGCCTTTTTTTCCCGGTTGAAAAAAAGCGCCATGAATTTGATCCACTCCGCGCGGCCCAAGGGCGTGGGTTCCATGTATTCGGCAAAAACACCCACGCGTATCCCGAATTGCATCAGGGGCCCGTAGCTGTCGCGATAGGGATTTCCCGTACCGTAGGTCATGACGATGTCCGGATTTAAACGGGCGGTGTATTCCAGATTGAGATCGACATTGCGCCCCACTTCCGCGATTTTTTTCCGGGCGATCAGTTTTAAAATCGCAGGGGAATTGACCCGTTTAAAATTGGCGATGCCGATCAAGCGGTCCAGGAGGCCGAGTCCTTCGACAAAATAAAAATAGGTGGTGGATAAAACAATCAGGGTCTTTGCGGGAACAGTGACAATCTGGGCCTGCTCAAAACCTTTCGGCGCCGGTGTGCCGCATTGCACCAGGACGTACTCAAAACTTTCCCCGCCTTCCTTCCAGGGTGCGGCAACTTTTACCCGCTTATAGTGTTTGTGATAGCTCACCTCGAAACCTTCGGCATGATCCACCTTGAGCTTGTCCGGGAAATAATCCTTGTTTTGATCGTAGTTTGAAACACAGCCTTCGCTTGTTTGCACCTCTTCACCCTGAGCGCCGTGCGCGGAAAGGAGAAAGGCCAAGGCCAGCAAAGACCCGAAAAGATTCCGCCGAAACATCAGCCTTGAAACGGACGTGTCCGGATGAACCGAAAAGCCTTCGGGCCTTGCGCCGTCTCTCTCCTTGATGATTTCTGCCCCCATCATTGTTCTCCTTTGTTTAGAACTGATAATCATAACCGGCATACACCGCACGGCCCGGTTTGGGAAAGCCCTTCTTTTCGAAATAGTCCTTGTCAAAGAGGTTGTCGATTTTCAGCGTGAGCCGGTTTTTTTCAAAAAAAGCCGTGCGGAGCACCAGATCCACGACCGTAAAGGCCGGGTATTCCGTCTCGGGAAAACCCGCCGTATTCCATTCGGTGTCCTTCATTCTGCCCCGGCTGCGAAAGTGCAGCTTACCGTCAAACCGGCCATCATCGTACTGAAGGCCGTAGTTCAGGATGTATTCGGCAACGTTTTGAATATCCCTTTTTGCACCGCCGGCCACCTCCTCTTCCGCTTTTAACATGTAGGTTGCATTGACAAAGAGTGACACAGAACGCTCCCATTCCAGGGGCGCACCCACATCAAAAGAAAGGTCGCTTTCCAAACCTTCCATGACCGCGCCAAGGCTGTTTTCAAAGGTCGTGGTATTGCCGTTTGTCACCCTGCTGATGCGATCATCCACATCCGTGTGGAAATAGCTTAAATCCATCGAAAGCCCCAATTGAGGCCGATCGTAAGCAATCCCCAGGTCAAAACTCAAGGAGAACTCCGGGTCGAGATCTGCGTTGCCCCGGGTAATCATCGTGACGCCTGAGACCACCCGCTCGGCGTAGCCTGCAAGCTGGGCGGCGCCGGGTGGGACAAAAGCCTTGCCCACTGTGCTATGAAGGCGGATGCCTTGACCCACATTGAAACTGAGTCCAGCCCGAGGGCTGAAGGTGGAAAAGCGTTCGGCATTGGCTCGAAAGTCCGTTTTAAAGGGGGTTGCTTTTGTTTCCACCTTGAAGGTGTCGTAACGCGCGCCTAAGGTGCTTGTCAGTCGATTATTTAAAAAAGTCCCGATGGTCTCCAGGTAACCCGCCCAATTCTCGCGGCCCTCATCGGGTGAAAAGGGCGCTTTTCGGCTCCCATCCTGGTTATAACTCCGGCTCTTTTTGTTAATATCCTGATAATCAATCCCAACAATGAAACGATGTCCGGCCCAGCTGTGTTCATCTTTGACTTGAAAACCCAGCCAATCAATCTCCGAATCAAAACTCTGATAGGGGGCAACCTGCACGGGGTTTGTAAAACCGGTAAAATTTCGGTAGGACTCGGAGCTTTCCTTGGTTTTGTAGACCGTCAGTGACAGTGTGTTGTCCGCGCTCAGCGCACCCGCGATGTTGAAATCCAAGCCGTAACGGTCAATATCCTTGCGCCCCGATTTGGTATCTCCATCAAAGAGATCGCCGGGGGTTTCAATCTCACGTCCCTGGTAAAGGTCGCCGCTCATATCAAGTCGCCAGCTTTCCCCCAAATCACGGCCAATACGGAGACTGCCGTTTCGTGTTTTATAAGCGGTATTGGCCCGTTTCCGGCCATTCCCCATCTTAAAATCATCGCCCTGCTCGAAACGGCGGGCAGAGAGGTCAAAGTCAAAACCTTTGCCCATCTCACCGCCTAAGGCCGTCTTAAGAAAATATGTCGCAAAGGAGCCGTAACCGACCTCCGCCATCCCGGTGAGCGCGCCCGTATTTTTCCGGGTAATGATATTCACCACACCGCCCATCGCCTCTCCACCGTAGAGTGACGAAGCCGGCCCCTTCAGGACTTCGATGCGTTCCATATTGTCCGAAAGAATCGTGGCCAAATTCGTGGCCCCCGCCGGGCGGCCATTGATGAGAATGAGGGAATGTTTTGTGATGCCGGAAAATTCCGGCCGAAAACCGCGAATGCCGATACCGGCCAAAGCGCCCGGATATTCAATGACATTGATTGCGCTATTTTTTTTCAGCTGCTCGGTGAGTGTTTCCCCGACGGTTAAGGCCACGTCCTGACGGTCGATCACCTCAATCTTGGCCGGGATTTTTTTGACATCCTCCTTGCTGCGGGTTGCGGTAACCGCCATTTTCGGCAAGACCATGACCCCGGATAAGGCTTTCTTTTTTTTCAATGTTTCTATTTTGTTTTCCTCTTTGGCTTGAGATTGTGATCTGCTTTCAGCGGCAAAAGACGGGACGGAAATAAACAATAGCAATAATAAAACACGACATAGCCTTTTCATCGAAGCTGTGCTCCTTCTTTCCCCCTCGGGAAATGTGAGTGAGTTGTGCAAGCGCCCGGTCTCCTGACTTTCGGATCATGCGACTTTTCTGCGCCTTCCCATCCCCTTCGGACAGTGGCATCGTGCAGAGGTCGTCCCCGATTACAGTTGCGGGGCAGTGGCGGTTTTTAACCGCCTTCCCGGAATCGCTGCATGGATGGACTCTAAATAGATCGTGTGCGTTCTTTTGTGTTGTACCTCCTTTTTCTGTTGTAACGAAATTTCCTCAATCAAGCCGCTCTGCCTGATGATAAACATGTGCTTTGAGCACCTCACCGCCTTTGAGATGCTGATCCAATATTTCATCCAGCACCTCTGGCGTCACGCGGTTGTACCAGGTGCCATCGGGGTGAATGGTCACAATCGGACCTTCTGTGCAAATCGCAAAACAGCGACAGCGTGTGCGTTTCACACGTTGCGCGCCGTCCGCCAAACCGCGTGCTTTGAGCTTTTCTCCAAGGCTTTTAAAAAGCGTTTCGGCCTCCCCGTCTTCGGTGCAGCGGGAACCCGTGCAAATTAACATGTGCCATTTATAGGGTTTCATTGCCTTAGGCCTCTGCCGCGAGTTTAATCAGGGCATTCATCATTGAAACCGCAACGGGTGTGCCCCCTTTTCGGCCCAGGGCGGTGATGTAGGGCAACTTTGTTGCCGCCAGTTGATCCTTCGATTCGACGGCGGAGACAAAACCCACAGGCACCCCCACAACGAGTGCGGGCCGGGCGGTCTCCGAAAGACGGATCAATTCCAGCAGCGCCGTGGGGGCGTTTCCGATGACATAAATGGCACCGGGGTAATAGGTCGATGCCTTCCGCATCGAGACAATGGCCCGTGTCACCCCAAGAGAAAGCGCCTTTTTTGCGACGGCTTCCTCTCCGATAAAACAAAACACTTCGTTTCCAAAGGGCAGAAGTCCTTTTTTATTGATGCCCGCCTGAATCATTTGCACGTCGGCGATGATGGGTGCGCCACGGCGAATCGCCGCAACACCCGCAGCAATCGCCCCCGGATAAATGCGAATGGTTTTTGCAAAATCAAAATCGGCCGTGGCGTGGATGGCCCGACGGACGATGGCAAAGTGTTCGGGTGAAAATGAATGCGGGCCGAGCTCGTCTTCGATCATTCGGAATGACTCTGTTTCAATGGCTTGCGGATTTAAAATGGCTTGCATGATCGGCTCCCTCCCATTAGTTGTGTTTTCTGCCAGATTTCTGTTTCGCGTTGATGAAGTAAGTGAATCAATCGCGCGTCCCTGCCCAAATGCGGACGCACTTCACAGCCCGCATCCTGCGCGATACGCAGGATGCGCTTGACTAAAATACCGGTGAATAAAAAATAGGGCACGACAATGGGCGGGGTATTGTCGTCAAGACGATGCGCTTTGATGCCCGTCGGTAAATCGGGGGGCGCAAGCGCGATAAAACAATGATAAATGGCGGGGTTCCCGGTAAAAGTCCGCAGGCAAGCCGTTTGAGCCGCCATATCCGCAACGGCTTCGGCGTGTAAACTGCCGCGCCCGACCAAGAGCACGTTTCGGCCCTTTATCTCCCCGCAACGCTCGGCACACACTTCCAGCAGCGCGTTTTCAAGACCCAGGTGTCGGCCCAAATAAATCGCCATTTTGGGATATTGTTTTCGGGCGGTGTTGATAATTTCGGGAATGTCTTTTTTGACATGGCCGCCCGCAAAAAGAAAGTAGGGAATAACCGCAAGGTCGGTAATGCCTTCTGCGGCTAAGCTTGCTAGGGCCGTCGGCAGCGAGGGTTCCACGTAGTCCAACATGCAATAGCGCATGCCCGCTGCTTGCGCAAAGGCTTCAAATTCTGCATTGCCTTCGGGATCTTTACTACCATGACCGACGAGCAAAACGGCTTTTTTCATACGGCCTCCTTATCCGGCATCTCGGGCGGCTTGCACCAACCGGCGGGCCAGTTTTGGTTTCGACGCAAAATGCACGTGCAAAAAAGAAGCATGGATTTTTGTATCCGCATAACCTTCTACGACGGATTTTCCCCTTTTTTCAAAGGCATATAATTTAGGCAAGCCCTCCCAGCGGGAATAATGAAAGAGGTGGCCTTTGATCTTTTCCCCTTTGCGCACCAGACAGGTATCGGCCTGGGCGATGGCTTCGGTATAACCAAAGTGTTGCAGACGATCCCGCATCTGCATCTTGCCGGGGATTTTCCCAATGAGGCTCAGGTAATACAGGCCGCCACATTCGGCATAAATGGGGAAGTCCCAGGCGCGCAGGGCTTCACAAAAGCGTTTATTTTCAAGTAATTGTTTTTCGAAACATTCGGGAAAACCGCCTCCAAAATAAAGCAGGTCTGCCTCCGGCAATGATTGATCCGAAAGTGGACTAAAAGGCAGCAGGGTCGCGCCCGCCGCGGCCAATAAATCGAGGTTGTCCTGATAATAAAAATGAAAGGCGGTATCTAAGGCATACGCGATGCGGGCCTGTTTTTTTTTCAGACGCAGCACAGGGGCCTTGGGTCTTGGGATCTTTGAAAGAGACAGCAGTTTTTTCAAATCCAGTTGTGCGACAACCGTTTGGCGGATTTTTTCGATATCGGGACGCCGTTCATTTGCAGGGACTAAGCCCAAATGGCGTTCGGGCAAACTCAGGGTTTTGTTTTTTGCAATCCAACCCAGGCTTGGTCTTTTGACGGCTTTTTTTAAATAGTCGTAATGCCCCACTGAGGCCACACGATTGAAGATGACCCCGGCGATGTGTGTTTTCTTCTGATAATCTGCATAACCCTGCACCAATGCCCCCGCCGATTGCGCCATGCCCTTAGCATCCACCACAAGAATCACAGGCAAAGCCAGCAGTGCTGCAATTTCGGCCGTGCTGCCCTTTCCGCCTTTGGCACCATCAAACAAACCCATGACGCCCTCGACGACGTTCATCTCTGCGGCCGCACGGGCAAAACTCTTTTTAACGGCAGTTTTGCTGCACAACCAGGTATCCAGATTTCGAGAGGGACGATCAGTGGCCAGACGGTGATATCCGGGGTCAATGTAATCCGGCCCGACTTTGAAGGCCTGCACGACGAGGCCCTGTCGTCTTAATTCGGCCATAAGGCCGATTGAAACCGTTGTTTTCCCCACACCGCTGTGCGTGCCTGCGATGATAAAAGCATTCATCCGAGTTGCCCCACAAGAATCAACACTAAAACCGCAGAAAACCACATGAGGATCGCAGTGCCGCGCATCAAACAAATGCTGTCTTGAATATGGGTAATGACGGGTTTTTCTTCGGCCTCGCCCAACCAGGGTTTTTCTTTCAAAATCCCCCCGTAAAGACTGGGGCCACCGAGTTGAATGCCGAGCGCCCCGGCGGTGGCGGCTTCGGGAATCCCTGCGTTGGGGCTGTCGTGCTTTTGCCCGTCGCGGCGCATGATTTTGAAGGCTATCGCCCCGCGACGCTTTAGAAAAACCGCCGCGAAGCACATCAAAAAACCCGTAATCCGGGCAGGCAGATAATTCGCAAAATCATCACACTTTGCGGAGGCCCAGCCGAAATGGTGATACCGTTTGCTTTGATAACCCACCATTGAATCCAGGGTGTTGATCGCCTTGTAAGCCATCGCAAGCGCCGGGCCGCCGAGGGCCAGATAGAAAAACGGGGCGACAATGCCGTCCGAAGTATTTTCAGCGACGGTTTCAACCGTTACGCGTATGACGGCTTTGTCAGAAAGTGTGTCCGTTTCCCGCGAAACAATCTGAGACAGGCGCTTTCGGGCCAGCGGGAGTGCCGCATTTTTTAAGGCTTCCCGGATGCCTTTCGCCGCTGAAGCAAGTGACTTTGTCGCAAGCGCTGTATAAGAAAAATAAATAGTCAATATCCCTCCCAAACTCGGATGGACCCATCTCCCGATGGCAATGACCGAGGCTGTGCAGGCAAAAGCGACCGCGACGACCGTAAACATCAACACACATCCCGCGAACTTTTCTCCTGTGCGGGGAGCAATGCAACGCCGCAGCGTAATTTCAAGCGCCGCAATACCACGACCCATCAGCCGTACCGGATGGGGGAGCCACAAGGGATCCCCCATCAACAAATCAAGTGCAAACGCGCTGGTGAGCAGAGTGGGGTTCATGGTTTAGAATGAAACCTGGAATCCTCCGTAAGCTGAAAAACCTGCCGTGGCAAAACCATTGACCTCTTGATAATCGCGATTCAGCAGGTTTTCGATCCGCCCAAAAACCTGTACGGTTTTTGTGATATCATATGCGCTGGCTAAATTGACCACGGTGTAATCATTCATACGAATATTGTTGGCGGTATCATTAAATCGTTTTCCAACATAACGAAAATCAAGGCTGACTGAGAGTGCCTCAATGGGTTTCAAGGTGAGCGTTCCGCTGGCTTTGTGTTTTGGACGCCTTGAAAGCTTCGCTCCGGTACTCTTGTTTTGGGTGTCTGTGCGCGTGTAATCGAGTGCGAGAGAAACCTTCTTTGAAATTGTCCAGGTTGTGCCTAATTCCCATCCCTCTATTTTTGCCTTTTGCACGTTTTCTGGCTGACCAGTAAAATTAACAAAATCAGTGATCACAAAAATAATAAGCTCATCGACATGTGTGTGAAAATAGGTCGCAGTGAAGTGAACTGCATCGCCCATGAGTTTTTGCTCAAGGCCAAACTCAAAACTCTGACTCTCTTCTGGTTTAAGGTTCGGATTCCCAAAATTGGGGAAGTAGAGGTCGTTTAAAGTGGGCGCACGGAATCCAGTCCCATAGGCGGACCTTATTTTGCTGTTTGTTGCGTCATGCAAATAAGCCAGTTCGGCTTTGTAGGTTGTTTTGTCCCCAAATTGGCTACTATCGTCATAACGAAGGCCGGCATTGAAGATCACCGGAGCCAAACGCAACTGATTCAAGACATAACCCGCGTTGTTCCGCAAGGTTTTGTCAAAACCGGGCGTACTCTTATTCTTCCCTTCGAGCTCTTCGTATTCATAACCCACACTCAATTGGTTGTATTGTCCGAAGCTAAGGTCGTGTTGCCAGTCAAATTGTTGGCCTTGTGTCTCGATTTTGAAATTGTTGAAATTTGTCAGATCGGCCACATCTTTTCCTGAGCTATCCTCTTGTTGGTAGGAAAATTGGAGCTTTTGTTTCCATGTATCCAGTAGTTGAGACGAAAAACTCAACGCACTCGAAAAGGCCACGTTTTCCTGGACTGCAACATTGTCCCCGATTGGAAAAGACTCGTCCAAATCGGCTTTTGCGTCACTAAAACGCATGCTCCAATCCAGCAAAGCCGTTTCCGTCAAATGAAGACCGATTCTTGAAGAAAGCGAAGTATTTTCATATCCATCTCGTTCCGAGCCCGCTTCGGCTTTTGAAAAACCGTCGGTATCAAAACGGGAAGCGGAAAAGCTGTAGTCAATTTGCTCGCTCGCACCCATTAAATTTAGGCTTTTTCGGTAACTATCAAAAGAACCCCCTTCCACTAAGAAGCTTCCTGAGAGCGGCCCTTTTCCCGTTTTTGTAAAAATTTGGATGACCCCGCCCACTGCGTCCGCGCCATAAAGCGTGCTTTGGGGGCCTCGGATGACTTCGATGCGTTCAATATTGTCCGTCGTTAAATTGGCAAAATTGTATTGGCCAAGTGTCGGACTGTTTACTTGCACACCATCAATCAAAACCAAAGTGTGCGCTGAATTCCCGCCTCGAATCTGAGCGGAGGCCGTCCCTCCTGGACCGCCCGTCTGCACAATATCGAGACCCGGAACGCTTCTCAGAGCATCCACAACGGTTCTTAACTGTTTTTCCTCAATGGTTTTTGCATCAATGACTGTTGCGGAAGCCGCATTTTCATGGCGTGGGATTTCTATTTTTGTTGCGGTCACAATGACAGGGGGAAGCATGAGTGGTTCTAAATCTGCGGGAGTCTCCGCTTTAGAGACACCTGAATTGATAAGAGTGGCACCAAACGAAAAAAGTAATAACCCGAACTTAAATCTAAACCGTGTATCCATAAAATATCTCTGTCCTTTTTAAGTAATCTTCCAACCATAAAACAAAAAAATCCCCAGCTTCTAATGACAAAAGAAGGTGGGGATATCCTGCGTGATCCCTGGTCTTTTCCATCGAAGACAGGTGGCGATCGCTTGTTTCAGGCAGGTCTTCTGGCTCCGGGTTCGTCCTACTCCCCACGCCTTCCCGTCACACATGACAGTGGCTTGATGTGGGTTTCGTCCCCCGATACAGCGGCGGGACCGCTCCCGATTTTCACGGGATTCCCTTTTTAAGCGCGGCGCAAGGCCGCGCTGACCTGAACAAGTTATGTTGTACCGCCTGGATTTATATCAGGCTGCTTGTGTAAAAGCAAGGCTCATCCTGAAGAAGGACGAATGGTTTTGGCAGGTAAACGCAGGGGATCTTGTTGGTCGAAAAATACAAAAATGCCGATCGCAACAAGTACGCTTGCGGCGGAAAGGTAAAACATGGGGGGATAGCCGAAGTGCTCGGCAATATAGCCCCAAAGCGGCGCACCGATAAAAAAGCCGACATCAAACAAAAGTGTGAAGAGGGCCATGCTGCGGCCGCGGCCGTTGTCTGTCCCTCGATTGATAATCAGCACGGAAAGGATGGGAAAAACAAAACCGTGGCCGATGCCGCAGAGTATTCCGCTCACCAAGAGCCCCGCGGGAGAAGGCCACAATGCGAGCAATAAAATACCGAGGGCGAGTGAAATAAAAGCGGGATAGAGCACCGTCTTAAGCCCGAATTGATCGGGCCATTTTCCGCCGACGAGACGAATTAAAACCGCACTCAGGCTGTAAGCCATAAAAAAGAAGGTCACGGTAAAACCCTGTTCGTGCGCAAAAGGTTTCAAAAAAACCATGTAGGAAATAAGCCCCAAGGCAAAAAGCCCGTTTGCAATCAGGGGGATGCGATTTGCGGGCTGAAAGCCTGCGCTGAAAAAATCACGAAGCCGAAATTTCGGCTGATGACCCGTTTTTTTGGGTTCTTTTAGAAAAAAACTGAGGATTATAAACAACACGGTAAACGCCGCGCCGGCCTTGAACAAACCGGGGTACCCCCCGGTGCGAATCAGGAATTCACCCAGCGGCACCCCGACAGCACCCGAAAGGTGCCCCCCGATGCCGAAGATCGCAATACCTTCGGTCCGCCGGTGAAGGGGTGTAATATCGGCCGCAAAAGTAAAAAACGCGGCAAAAAGAATGCCCATGCTCAAACCGTGAAGAAGGCGCACAAAATAGACGAAGGGTCCGATCTGGTCAATCATGAGATAAAAAACATGCGTCAGCAAAAAAATTGCGCCGCCCGCAAGCAAACAACTGCGGCGTCCAATGCGATCAAGGGCGTCCCCGGACCAAGGGCGAATCAGCATGCCGGAAACAGAGGCCGCTCCCATGATGATGCCGACTTCGGCAAGGTTGCTGCCCAAATCCTGAATAAACACCGGCAACAGCACATAGGGCCAGAAGGAAAAGCCGAAAAAGAGATGTGCCGTGAAAAGCAACATGAAATTACGCGTATAGAGGGGAGACGCCGTTGCTGCCGTATTCAACCTTTGATTCATGGTTTTATCATAACAAAGATTTTTACCCGGTGTCGGTGCGATCTTTTCACTTTACGATTTGAAATTAGCTGGGGTATAATTTCCGAAAATGTTTTATTGAACCGAAAAGGAGCGCGATGATTAGCCAGGATACCTTGATTGGATACATCGAAAAAGCAATGCCGGATGCCCGGGTCACGCTCAAAGACCGCACAGGCACTATGGATCATTACCAGGTTCACATTATTTCCGAGGCTTTCGAAGGAAAAAACCTGCTGGATCGGCAACGTTTTGTTTATCAGGCCCTCAATGAGCCGATGAAGGACGGGCGAATTCACGCACTGGAAATCAAGTCACAGACGCCGTCTGAAGCGGCATCGACCTAATCAATGTCAAGGAGAAACAATGGCAAACGCAGTAGAAGATGAAATCAAAAAAGAAATCGCGGACAACAAAATCCTCATTTACGGCAAAGGCACCAAATCCATGCCGATGTGCGGATTTACACAAGAGACCATCGTTTTTTTTAACAAATACGGTTATGATTTTGAAGTCATTGACGTCTTAAGAAACATGGAAAAACGGGAAACGCTCTCTCAGATGACCAATTGGCCGACCCTGCCGAAAGTCTTCATTGACGGCCAGTTTTACGGCGATACCGATATTCTGGACGAAATGGAACGCAAAGGCGAAGTCCTGCCCCTCATTAAAAAAGCCTTTGGCGACGAATGAACATCCTGATTGCGTCACTGATTTAAACCCCGGATAAGGTGGAAATCTTATCCGGGGTTTTTAACGAGAGTCGTCCACTTTTATCGCGATCGGCCAGGGCGATCCCGAACGCCGCAATGAGGCCAAGACATCAACCTCCCCACTGCTCAGGCCGAAGACCCGAGAAGAGGTTTTCAAGTTTCGGCTGCGCCCGCACGGCGCAGCGTTTTACGAGACAGGCTGCATCAGCTTCCTAAACTTGCGGGCGCGGGGTATGGCCCGGCGATCAAGCCCCATCGTGAAATGCCCTTGAAATGCGCGCTTCACCTTCCGATCAAATAAACCCCGATCAAACTTAAAACAATGCCCACAAACTTTGAAACACTCAAATGCGCATCAAATAAAAACACCGAGGCGATGGCGACCACCACCGCACTCAGGCTGGTCAAACCGCTCACATAACCGGGGTTGGGGGCCGATGCAATGGCCAGGAGCGAAAAATAGATAATGGAATAAGCACCCACCGCCGCGATAAAAATGTAGCGGAGTTGTGAGGCGGGGAGCTTGTAGCCGTTGCCCGAAACAATTTGCTGCAGCGCAATAAAAACAAAAACCAGAAAAAAGACATTTAAATTAATCCGGCCCAGATCAAAGCCGCCCTTGGTCAATTTTGTCATCGCCAAAGCATGTACCGCAAGAGACAAACCGGCTAAAAGAGAAAGCGGCACCCACGTCATTTTCATTCTCCCTATCGTCCCCGAAGCCGGGGATCAAAGGCATCCCGAACCGCATCCGAGAAAATATTCGCCGAAAGCACCAACGCAAACATAAAGATAAAGGCCGAAGCCAAAGACCACCACACCACAGGCTCGCGCGCCAATTCCAGCCGGGCGCTGTTAATCATATTGCCCCAGGAAATCATGGCGGGATCGACCCCCACGCCCACATAAGAAAGTACGGCCTCAGCCAAAACCAGGCCGCTGAAATCCAAGACCACGGCGATAAGCACGATGTGCATCACATTCGGCAAAATATGATGGGTGATAATCCGGCGCGGGCCAACGCCAAGTGCCTTTGCCGCCTGCACATATTCCATCTCCCGCAGTTTTAAGGTCTCCCCGCGCAACAGTCGGCAAAGCCCGATCCAACCCGTCATGCCCAAGATCAGACACAGAAACATCAGCCGGATATCCGCCCGCTCCGTAATGCTCGCAAAGTTTTCTGAATTTTTATCCATGTAGACTTGCAGGATTAAAACAGCCGAGGCAATCAGCAAAACCCCCGGAACGGAACTGAGCGTCGTATAGAGATATTGAATCGCATCGTCAATCTTGCCCCGGAAATAGCCTGCAGAAATACCCAGAAAAATTGCAAAGGGTAACATCACCAAGGTCGTAAGTGTACCGATCACCAAGCCGGTACGGATACCCTTAAGAGAAAGATAGAGCACATCCTGTCCTACTTTATCCGTGCCAAAGAGGTGATATTTCACGCTCAAAGGCGCAAGAATGCCTACGATGAGAAAAAGCAGACCTGCTGTGAACAAAATCGACCGCCACGCCGTTTGCGTCTCGCCGCGCCACACGGCGCGTAGCATTTCTCCCGTTGATTTGTGATGCCGACGCGCCAGAAGCATGACAAAAAACAGCGTAATCAGGCCCCAGATGAAAAGACCTGAAACGAGGCGTTTGCCGACTCGCGTGAGCACGTCGGCCGTGCGTTCCGCCTCCGGATTTGAAAGGTGCGCCCCACCGAATTTTAAACGCGGATACCCTCTGTGCTGCGAGCCGTCGGCAGCTTCAATCATCTCCTTGTTAAAGGCCCGTGCGGCCAAGGGCGCCGAATAGCTGCGTTCTTCATTTTCTTTTAAGCGATTGAGCAAAACATCCAGGAGCGAAAGCACCTCAGGATCATATTGGATTTCCTGCCCCGTTTCCGTGGCAGGCAGAGGTTTTCTAAAATGCACCGAGTCGAGTACGCCGATGACAATATAAAACAAAAGCACGACCAAGGCCGCCATCGCCAGCTGCCGCCGTCGGATTTGCCGCCAGGGCGCAAGCAAGTGCTCCTTGCGCGAAACATAAAAAAGAAGGGCGATGACCAACAACAGCAACAAGTAGATTAAGCGATCCGTCCAAAGAAAGACCGGCTGAAAAGCAAAGGACACGAATGATGCTCCTAACGGGGTGTGCGTCTTTTCATTATAGACATTTAAAATGATAAAGTCTGAAGGCTGCTTCGAAAAAAATGATGGCCGGTTATTATTCTATGCCATCCTTCCATTTGTCCAGATCCTGTTCTCAGATTGCCGAAAGGGAATAAAGTTGCTCCGGATCGTCAGTTGATGCACTCTCCGAATCGGCCGATCATCCAACAGCCCGGACTTCGTCAGCGTTTCCTTAATCCATCATCAACTCAAAATCTGCCCTACCCAGGATTTCACCGTTCACTAAAATTTCAAGTCGATGTCGGCCGGGATAATAAGCCCGTACGGTGATTGGTTTGAAGGGGTGTTTTCTGCTTGCGGCGTGACTCTTCCCGGCAGGCAGCGTCAGCGTCTTCCATTTAAAAACCTTGGGGGTCGTATGGCCGTTCGCTTTTTGGTGGTGGATGATGTAGTCGATGATGAGGGCTTGATCTTTTTTGGCTTCCGAATGTACGTCCATTTCAAAAACCAGCGCATCGCCAAAAATGACTGTGGGTGTCTTGACCGCGAAGTGTTTCAATGTGACTTGGGCCGGGCCGTAACCCAAGGTGTTCAATGTGTCGGGGTGACCTTGTTTGATCAGGGTGCGACACGCGTATCGCACGAGTTTTTGACGGTTTTTGGAGGCATTTTTCATCCACTCTCCGGCAATGTTCGCAACAAGGTCGGGGTGATCTTTGGCAATGTCATTCAAGTTATTCGCAACGGAGCGACGCACGTATTCGGAAGGGTCGTCTTTCAACGCTTCCAAAAGCGGCAGAATGGGAACGGGATCTTTTATCAAGGCGGGCAACTGCATGGCCCAAGGCAGACGGGGACGCGTGCCTTCGGAGACGAGCCGGCGCACATGTTCGTCTTGATGCTGTGTCCAATCCATCAATACCGCGAGTGTTTCTTCCTGTTTTTCAATCAGAAAAAAGCGGATGCCGAATTCAGACGAAAATCGGACTGTCATTGCTTTCAACAAGTTCATGGAAAGATCAAAGTCTGCCATACCATACAAACCGACGTAGTGTGTCATCGGCATCACGGCCCAACCGGAGATGCCTTTTTCATTGACGGGCACATTGGACAAATCACTGCCGTCTTCGGGGGTAAGGCTGCTCAGCATAATGTCGCCTGCGTGGACAAAATCGTCGGGTAAATAATTTTGCATGGCCCGGGTGATTTGATCAGAACGTTGTTTGAGTTCGAGTGTGTCCAAATGATGTATCGCCGTTTGCACAAAGCCTGTCCGATCAAAACCCGGCCAGGCTTTCAAAAAATGATCTCCCATGCCGGCGATGATGGCTTCATTGAAGAAATTTTTAAACGGTTCCATTGCAAGTGAGTGGTTTTAAGGCGGCTCTGATTAAGTGCGGGGTAAAAAAATGAGACCCGGGCGTCCTTATTTAAAAATGGTTTTGAAAAAAGATTGGGTGCGCCGCCAAGAATTTTGGTCCGCCGCTTTGTCATAAACCAAGGGCAGTTTAAATTTTTTCCCTTTTTCCGTAGCGGTGGGAACGGTGAAACTATGTTGAACACCGGGATAACTTTTAAGCTCGTAGTCCACACCCGCTTCGGTCATGGATTTTACAAAGGCCTGGACGGATTCTATCGGCACGAAGGGATCGGCGGCCCCGGTGAAAGCGAGTACCTTGCCTTTGCCCTGACCGGGCTGAGAGGGCGTTTGCGTGGCGACGGCGAAGCTGCCGTGGAAACTTACGACACCCTTCATTTCAACCACACCCGTGCGTGCCATGTGCATGACGATACCGCCGCCCATGCAATAGCCGATGGCTGCAATATTTTTGACGTCGACCGTTTTTTGTTTCGCCAAAATATCATAGGCGGCTTTGAAGCGTTTTTCGGCCACGGGCAACTGCCCCACGGCCGCTTGCATGAATTTTTGAGCGTCTTCGGGATGTTTGGCCAACTTGCCCGTACCGTACATGTCCAGGGCAAAGGCGGTGTAACCCAGCTTGGCCAACATTTCTGCCCGTTCGCGGGCGTAGTCATTATGTCCCCACCATTCGTGCACGACGAGTACGCCGGGACGTTTGCCGCTGACGGCGTCGTCAAAGGCCAAGTAGCCGGTAAATTCATTTTCGCCAACGGTGTACTTGATTTCTTTGCTTTGCAGTGCGGCCTGTGCGTTCAAAGAAAAGACCGTCAAAAAGAACACGCTTATTGCAATTTTTTTCATTTTGGACTCCTGGTTTGTAATTTGACGCTCTGATCAAATCCGGGTTGAATTTTATCTCTTGAAAAAACGGTTTATGACTTGATCCGCGGTTTTTTCAGCTGTGCTTTTTCAAAATCGAGCAGCCATTTTTTGCGATGCAGGCCGCCGCCGTATCCGGTTAAATGTCCGTCCGAGCCGATGACGCGGTGGCAGGGGATGATGATGCCGATGCGATTGTGCCCGTTTGCGGAAGCGAGGGCACGAACGGCTTTGGGTTTCCCCAATACAACGGCCTGTTCTTTGTATGAACGGGTTTGGCCGTAGGGAATGTCTTGCAAGGCCGTCCAAACCGACTGCTGAAAGGCTGTGCCCGGCGCATGCAAGGGCACGGTAAAGGTCTTGCGCCTGCCCGAAAAATAGTCTTGAATCTCGCGTTGCACTTGGTTTAAATGCGGGTTTTCTCCGGGAAGGATGACAGCATTCAAACGATGGCGCAGGTCTTTAAATTCGGTTTCCAACATGCGGCGATCGGTGAATTCAAGCAGGCACAGCCCTTTTTCACTCGCACAAGCGAACATGGGGCCGATGGGAGTTGTGAAGCGCACAAGAGTCAAAACGGTTTTTTCACGGTCCGTTGAAGGCGACGTGCCAAAAAGAGATCGCACATTGTCGCTAAAGGTGCTCAAGGATTCAAAACCGCGGTCAGAGGCGGAGGTCGTAACGGCCGCGCCGTTTTGAATATGGGTAAAGGCGGTATTGATGCGCAACATGCGTTGATAGGCGTGGAAGGTCATCCCGTGGTGGTTTTTAAACCAGCGCCGGATCCGGCCGGGAGCGATGCCGCGCCGGCGTAAATCCGCGTCCCTGATTTTTAGATAAGGGTCTTGCTGCAAGGCCGTCATCATTTCCTTCACTTCTTCCGGCGTTTCATCCGGCGGCGTCATCTGAAAGGTAAGTGGCTTTTCCTGCATTGTTTTAGCCCTGAATGACCTGAAGATCACCGTTATTCAGGAGACCGGATTGCATCGCAATGATAACGGCTTCGAGCTTGCTGTGGGTGTGGAGTTTTTTGAGAATGCGCTGGATATGGGTTCGGGCGGTTTCGGTGCTGATGCCGAGATGGGTGCCGATTTCTTTGGCCACCATGCAGCGGGCCATGAGGGCCAGCACGTCTTTTTCCCGCGGAGAAAGTTCCGGTGTGACATAAGGGTTCGGTTCGGGTTTGGATTGTAAGCGCGGGTCTGTCTCCGGTTCGGGTACTTTTTTAAAAAGATGCACGGTGATCGGTCCTTGCCATTTTTCGGTCGAAAGCACGACGATCTTGGTTTGAATCCAGACCTTCTCACCGGATTTTGTTGTGGCCTTGACCGTGAAGGCTTGTGGTGCGTGGTGGGCTTTGGCCATCGCAAGCACGGAACAGCCTTTAAAACAAAAGGGAAGGCCCGAAAACTCCCGGCCGGATACAATGTCGAAACAGGCCTTGCCGAGGACTTCCGCTGCGCTGTATCCCAGTATGGCTTCCGCAGCCTGATTCCAGATGAGGATGCGACCGTTTTCGTCGTTTGCAAACATGCCTTCGGCGGCGGCGGAAATGAGTGCGAGCACTTCCGATTCCAGGGAAGGGGACTCCGTTGCGCCGTGCTTTTCGCTTAAAGGCATGAATCTCTCCGGATCACTTTCAGCTGAATTTCATCGGACTGATGTGGGGTTCGTAAAGAATCTGGATGACATTGCCGTCCGGGTCGGCCATGTAAAAGGAGTAACTTTGGTCGCGATGGCGTTTAAGGGGTTTTACGATGGGCACCTGCGCAGCCTTCATTTTTTCGAAAATCGTATCGACTTCGGTTTCGTTTTCAGCGATAAATCCCAAATGATCGAGTGTTTGCCCTTTCGGGTTGAGGGATTCGTCCGGCGCGATTTGGTGCAAGGCAAGGTTGTCACAGCCTGAAGAAAGATATAAACTAAAATCATCCGGCTGCCAAACGGCTTTCATGTCGAGCAGATCTTCATAAAAACGGCGGGCATTTGAAAGGTCACTGACGCGTAATGCAAGATGTCGTAGTCCTTGAAGCGCCATATTCCGGTTCCCTCAATACTGTCGGTCGGTTCATGTGTTGCAAAAGCATACCGATCTTTTTGCGTTTTTTCAATCAACCCGGGCGGCCGGAAAACCGTATTTCCAGTAATCGAACATAAAAATTGACATGGCATAAAAACTCCGTAAAATAAACCGATGCGCTGCGTTTTTTATTGGATTTTTGTTTTGCTCCCCTTTATCGGCGGCTGCATTAATGCCGAGCCGCCGCCGAATCCCTTTCGTCAACCCGTTACCTATCCTGTTGGAGAAAGCCCTTCTCATATTATTCCTGTGGATGTTAATGATGATAAGGCGCTTGATCTTATTGTTGCCAATTCACAGGATAACGGCATCTCCATTCTTTTCGGAAAAAATGACGGCAGTTTTCCCAACACGCGGACACTGAAAACGGGAAGACAGCCTCGGTGGCTTGTCTCCGGTGATTTTAATGAAGATCAAAAACCGGATCTGGGCGTCGTGAACAACGGCGGGGATAACATCGTTATTTTGCTCAATCAGGGCGGTGGAAATTTCTTAATCGCAAAAAAAATAAGGACCGACCGCTCGCCGCAATCCGCCACGGTCAATGATTTTAACGGCGACAACCATCTGGACATCGCAATTGTGTCACGTTTTGACCGTTTGCTCATCCTGCTGGGTGACGGAAAAGGCGGTTTTAAAAGGGGCATGGAGGCTGACATCGGTGCGATTCCCACCGCGATTATTTCCGGTGATTTCAACGAAAACGGCTTGATTGATCTCGTCATGGCAAACAACGGTTCTCCGAGCAGCGACCTTTCCATTTTCTGGGGGAAGGGGGACGGCAGCTTCATAGAGGGAGAACATTTCCGCACCGGCATGAATCCGCTCGGCGTCATCACGGCCGATTTTAATCAAGACAGTCATTTGGACTTGCTGGCGATCAACGGTTTGGGCGATTCGTTAACCCTTTTTGTTTCGAATCAAGACGGGAAAGGCTTTAAAAAGGATCGGGATTTTGGTGCGGACGGCGGCCCGACTTCCGCGATTGCCCATGATATGAACAATGACGGCTTACTGGATTTGGTGGTCTCCAATACGCGGAGCAATAACATCTCCTACCTCACAGGGAAAAAGGGGGGCGGGTTCAATCATCCTCCGCTGAATTTTTATACCGGGAAAGCCCCCTTTTATCTTATTGGGGAAGACTTCAATCAGGATGGCGGCATGGATGTAGCGGTTGCGAATAACGACGAAGCCTCGCTTTCCATTTTGCTGAAAAAATAAGTGATTAGGTTTTTTTCCGCACACAGAGCGTGATGACCCCGTCTTCTTCTTGCATTGAAAGCAGTTCATTTCCGCTGTTTTTGCACCAAATCGGCATGTCTTTTTTGATGCCTTTGTCGTCGGAAAGAACTTCAAGTGTTTCGCCCAAGGCCATCGTTTTCATTTTTTTTGAGGTGAGAATAACGGGAATAGGGCAAAACATGCCCAAGGTATTGAGGGAGAAGTCGGCTGTGCTCATGCTGTTAAGGTTTCTGCAAGCCGTTCGGCAAAGAGTGGTGAAACCTGACGGATTTTGGCCACACAAGCGGGAAAAACCGAAAGCACGGTTTCAATCTCTGATGCCGTGGTCCCGAGACCCAGACTAAAAACAATGCCGCCCTGCGCGATATTACCGGGCAGCCCCATTGCTGTTAAAACAGGAGAAATTTTGAGGGCGTCCGTGCTGCACGAAGAGCCGCTGGCCGCCAAGATACCGTGTTGTTCCAAGGATTTAATCAAGGCGGCACCGTCAAGATATTCGACCGCAAAACTCGCGATATGGGGAAGGCGTGGGGTTGAGGCCCCCGTCAGACGCATGAAGGGAACTTGAGCCAATAAGCCGCCAATCAGTTGATCCCGCAAGGCCGTGAGACGGGGCACTTCTCTTTCCATGCCCGCCTTCGCCGCGTCTGCCGCAACACCCATGCCGATGATCCCGGGGACGTTTTCCGTGCCGGCGCGCCGCCCCTCTTCCTGAATGCCGCCTGCAATGAGGGGGTGGATGCGTGTCCCGCGTCTTAAATAAAGTGCTCCAACCCCTTTTGGTCCATGAAAGGACTGTGCCGAAAAAGCCGCAAGATCCACGGAAAGCGTGCTGCAATCAAATGGAATCACGCCTACCGTTGCAACGGCGTCGGTGTGTAAAAAGACGCCCGCCTGTTCCGTCACCGCAGCAATTTCCTGTAAGGGCTGAAGGGTCCCGACTTCATTATTCGCATGTGCGATTGAAACCAAGACCGTATCTTTCCGGATGGCATCCGACACCGCTTTTACAGAGACCCGGCCTTCCGCATCCACGGGCAGCCACGTCACTTCATAGCCGACTTGTTCCAAATATTTGATCGGATGGGCAACCGAATAATGTTCAATCACAGTCGTAACAATATGGCGGCCTCGTTTTGCATAAGCAGCCAAAAGCCCTTGAATAGCCAGATTATTGGCCTCGCTTCCGGAGGCGGTAAAAATAATTTCTCGCGGCAGGCAGCCGATAAGGGAGGCCACCTGCGCCCGTGCCTGTTCAATGGCCTGCCGGGGTGCGACGCCAAAGGCATGACGGCTTTGGGGATTGCCGAAATTATCGGAAAAGTAAGGCTGCATCGCGGCGCGCGCCTCCGGCAAAAGCGGGGAAGCGGCGATATAGTCAAGGTAAATCGGTTTCATATGCCAAGCCGACTTCGGGTCTTAAAGCGATTTGCCCGATCCGAAAAACAAAAAAATCGAAGCGGACCGGAAATCAAAGGCCTGAATCGGGAGTAGGTAAGGATGGCGATTAAGGCTTTGAGCGATTGAAATAAAGAGACTTATGTCATTGTACGGGGTGACACGGGTGGCGCTGAAAAAACAAGTCATGGCTGATTTTAGCGCCACCCTAGGCTTTTTTTGCTGCCCCGATGAGAAAGAGGCTGAAAATCAACCACTTGGAAGGATCAAAATTGTACCACTTCGGCCCATTGCGGTAGTCGCGGGGGAAGTTGTGATGGTAGTTGTGGTAGCCTTCGCCGAAGGTAATGAGTGAAATCCACCAATTGTCACGGCTGGTATTGGCATCGCCATAGGGTTGAGCGCCCCAAATGTGGCAGATTGAATTGATAAAAAAAGTGGAATTCAAAACCAGGAAAAGCCGCAACATCCCTGCGAGTAAAAAGGCCGAAGCCGCACCAATCCATCCACGATGCATAAATCCAAGGATTGCAGGCAAAGCAAGGCCGCTCAACACGATTAAGATGTAGTTGCGGTGCTGCCACATGACCCACTTATCTTTTCGAAGGCCGGTCTTATATTTTTCACGCGCAGGCAGATTAGCCGAGGGGTCCTTGCGAAAAATCCATAACACATGGCTATACCAAAACCCCCGTTTTGCATTATAAGGGTCTTCGTCCGTGTCCGTTTTGGCATGGTGACGGATGTGATCGGAGCACCACTTGAGCGCGGAGTTCTCCATCGCCCAACCGCCGGTAATGAGAAAATAAAGTTTCACCCATGTTTTGCATGTAAAGCTGCGATGAGAAAAAAGGCGATGATAGCCTACTGTAATTCCTAAACCGGTGATGATATACAAAACACCAAAAAGCGCCCAGTCGAATGCGGTGTATCCGACAAGGAAGCCAAAAAGCGGGACGGCGACCATACCGGCTAAGGAAACCAGGGTGAACACAATGAGTGTGGGGTAATCAACGATTTGCTTTACCAAAACAGGCGTTGACTTTGGTGCCGCAACTTGATTTACTGCTTGTTCCATAAAAAATCCTCTGTGACAGAAATATTGCCGCGAATGGCGCAGTTCAAATTCCTAAAAATTAAACGCTTCGATTCTATATAAGTATCCGGGGGAATGCAACTACTATATCCCATTTAACGCCGCGAGACAAGCATCCTCCTGCCCTTATGTCCCGCATACTCTTGATGGGACGCTTCTTATTAACCTTCTTTATTGTAAAGCATCAAGGCAAGATAAGTCTACCCCGGCCGAATTCCCAAGATCGGCGATAGGAATTGGAGATGGGGCAAGTGTTCATCATCTGAGCATTCCAAATACCTAGACGGGAGGGTCAGCGCTCTGGCGTGGGTCACCACTTTACCCGCAACCTGATACAGCCGCCACCGCAGGGCAGACGTTCCATGCCGAAGCCGATCTTCAATTTCTTAATCCGGTTCTCACTTATCTCTCCGCTCATCGAACACCTCCCTCGTCATATTATCACGCTTAGATAAGTGCCCATTATGATTAGACCACTTCAAGCGGTTGATTAATTCATAAAACGTCTTTTTTACGTTTTTATCTTTGAAGGTGCCGCAAAATACCCAAGGCCGTTTGGGGCTTGAACCGGACAAGCCTATTTGCTTCTTACACAGGCATTCATGAGGGTTGACAGACCCCTAAGCCATCCGTAGTATGTCCCTTATGAAAAATTCACATACAGCCTTCCTACTCTTTTTGCTCCTATTGGTTCTGCCAAGCCCTGTTTGGGCGGAACGCCCCTTTCAGGTCACTGAAACTGCGATTCCAACCGAACGAGGCGCCTATCGCGTGGAAAGCGGATTCCTTCTAAATCGCACTTCTGCCGAACGCAAATTGACACAAGTGGGTCTGAATCTGCGTTACGGCCTCATACAGAACCTGGAATTCGACCTTGAAATGCCTTATCTTTTTGCTAATGCAAATGGGAAAAAAAAGAACAAACAAGGGGATGTATTGCTTAATACCAAAATCCGCTTCATCAAGGGCCGGGCGGCCAACCCGCTTTCCATTGCGGGGCAAATGATCATCAAGTTTCCAACTGCGGGCGAAAGCAAAATCCTGGAAACTTCCGGCGTAGTCGATGTCGGCTTTTTGGCCATTGCCAGCAAAGCATTCACTCCGGTCACCGCGCACATCAATTTCGGGTATTTTTTCATCGGCAACCCTCCAGGGGAAGATCGTTCGGATCAACTTCGTTACGCTCTTGCTTTGGATCTTACACTCGATGCCTCTCCGATAAAACTGATTGGAGAACTCTACGGCCGTGCCGATACAGGCAGTGCATCAGACGCAGATGATATTGTGGTGGTCGCAGGAGGGTTTGCGCTGCAAGCAAACCAAGCCCTTGCCTTGGATACCACGGTCGGATACGGTATCAACTCGAAGTCTCCCGATTATTTAATCAACATCGGCGCCACCTACACCTTCGATTAAAAAAGCGTCCTGTCATCAGGCAAATCGCCAGGGCCCCCTCACCTCAAACAATCAAAAAGCCCCCTGTTGCCGCAACAAGCGGCAACAGGGGGCTTTGGCTTGAAAAAATCTCAAGGAAAATCGTAACTTAAACTTCGGCCATTTCCTCCATTTCGATAAACGCGGGCGCGCCGTCCTTTAAGATCGCGTTTATCCGTTTACAGTCTTTAAAACGGCCTTTTAAAATGTCTTCCGAGAGCAGATCTTCGATTTTCTTTTGGACACAACGCCGCATCGGACGTGCGCCGTAAACCGGATCATAACCTTCCTGAACCAGCCAATCCACCAACTCATCACTCACTTCGAGTTGGAAACCTTTTTCGACCAGCCTGTCGTTCAATTCTTTGATTAGAATATGGATTATCTTTTCAAGATGCTCCTTCTCAAGCGGATGGAAAACGACAATGTCATCAATCCGGTTTAAAAATTCCGGATTGAAGGACTTCTTCAACTCCACCTGAACCGCATCTTTCATACGCATCAATTCATTATATTCGGAAGGCCGCTGAAAACCGAGGCCGCCGCCTTTGCCCAACTCTCTCGTACCGAGGTTAGAGGTCATGATGAGCACGGTATTTCTAAAATCGACTTTTCTTCCGAGGCTATCGGTGAGATAGCCATCGTCTAAAACCTGTAACAAGAGATTGAACATATCCGGGTGTGCTTTTTCGATCTCGTCGAAAAGCACCACGGAATAAGGCCGCCGCCGGACCTTTTCGGTCAATTGACCCCCTTCTTCGTAGCCCACATATCCCGGAGGCGCTCCGACCAAACGCGAACTTGCAAATTTTTCCATGTATTCCGACATATCGATGCGGATCAATGCCTCGTCCGTGTCGAAGAGAAATTTCGCCAAGGCACGGGCCAACTCGGTTTTTCCCACACCCGTGGGGCCGAGGAAGATAAAAGATCCGATCGGACGGCGGTCTCCCTTTAACCCGGCGCGGGAACGGCGGATGGCCTTTGAAATCGCCGTAATGCCCTCTTCCTGACCAATGATACTTTTGTGCAATTCGTCTTCCATGTGGATGAGTTTTTGCGTCTCTTCCTCTTCAATGCGGAAAAGCGGAATACCGGTCATTTTTGAAACGACACAGGCAATCTCCTCCTGATTGATGGTCGGACGGTTTTTTTCCTGATTTTTTTTCCACTCCTGCTTGGTTTCTTCGAGCAGTTTCCGAATACGCTCTTCTTCTTCGCGGAAACGCACCGCCTCTTCAAAATCCTGCAAGCGAATCGCAAGCTCTTTTTCATGCACGATTTCTTTCAACTCTTGCTCAAGTGTACGGAGCTCATCCGGACGGGAATAAGCAATCAGTCGCGCGCGGGATCCGGCTTCGTCGATAACGTCGATGGCTTTATCCGGCAGAAAACGGTCGGAAATATAGCGATCCGAAAGCCGGACCGCCTCTTCCACGGCGGCATCGGAAATATTCACACGATGATGCGATTCATAACGATCCTTCAAACCCTTGATGATCTGAACAGTCTGCTCCGAGGTCGGGGGCTGCACATAAATAGCCTGAAACCGGCGTTTTAGCGCAGAATCTTTTTCAATGTGTTTGCGATACTCGTCCAAAGTCGTTGCGCCGATGCACTGCATCTCGCCCCGGGCCAAGGCCGGTTTGAGCATGTTCGCGGCATCAATGCTGCCTTCCGCCGCACCCGCACCGACCAGGGTGTGCAATTCGTCGATAAAAATGACAACATTCCCCGCCGTTGCGATTTCTTTCATGACGACTTTAAGGCGTTCTTCAAATTGGCCTCTGTATTTTGTGCCCGCTACGAGGGAGCCGAGATCAAGTGCAATGACACGATGATTAAAAAGGTTTTCCGGGACATCCATTGCCACAACCCGTTGCGCAAGCCCTTCAACAATCGCGGTTTTGCCCACACCCGATTCCCCAATCAAAACCGGGTTGTTTTTTGTGCGCCGACTCAAAATTTGAAGCACACGTTCAATTTCATCCTGACGACCGATAACGGGATCAAGCGAACCGTCACCGGCCAACTTGGTTAAATCGCGACCGAATTCATCCAAAGCCGGCGTGCTGCTCTTTTTCTCTTTTTCCCGGGGTGTGGATTTTCTGAGCAAGTTAATGGTCAATTGCCGGGCCGTCAGCAGGTTTCCGCCCAAGCTCCGCACGATTTTTCCACCAATGCCTTCTTCTTCACGCAGCAAGCCGAGCAACAGATGTTCACTGCCGATGTAATTGTGTCCCAGCAGCTTTGCTTCTTCGACGGCATATTCAATGACCTTTTTGACGCGGGGAGTAAAGGGAATTTCACCAAAAGTCATGGTATTGCTGCCGCTCGGTAAATTCCGTTCAACTTCCAAACGGATCTGCTCGACAGAAAGCCCCATCTTTTTGATGACGGCAATGGCGACCCCGTCGCGTTCTCTGAGAATCGCCAAGGCAAGGTGCTCCGTTCCCAAATAATCGTTCTGGTGACGCTCGGCTTCTTCACGAGCGAGAATGATGATTTTTCTGCCGCGATCTGTGAATTTTTCAAACATTTCGCTCCTCCCGGTTCACCAGATCTCTATGTTTTTAAAAGACTTTTTTAAAAAAATAGACCTGTCAGATTTGTTTTAATTGTATCCACGGGCTAATGGGATGTCAAGATAATTTTAGGGAAGACGAATTGACAGTCAAAGTGAGAATATATTATTTATTGGGATTCAATCGAGCAAAAGAATGCGGCAATTCAAAGAAACATTGCGTCAACTTCGGGCACAAGGGCTTTACCGCTCACTGCTTCAAACGGATTCCGCAACCAGTACATCGGTAAAGCAAGATGGACAAAAAGCACTGCTTTTTTGCGCCAACAACTATCTTGGGCTTGCCAATCATCCCGTACTGAAAAAAGCCGCCGCTGAAGCCGCAGAAACCTGGGGCGCGGGTGCGGGCGCGGCCCGGCTTGTTTCCGGAAACCACTATCTTTACAAAACCCTTGAAAGCAAACTGGCGCAATACAAACATACGGCCGCAGCCCTTATTTTCAGTACGGGCTATATGGCCAATCTGGGCACCATCCCTGCTATCGTGCAAAAGGGCGACCTCATTTTAGCGGATCGACTCAATCATGCCAGCCTCGTTGACGGCTGTCGTCTCTCCGGGGCAAGCTTCCGCATTTATCGACATCGAGACACCGTTCATCTTGAAAAGCTGCTTCAAAAAAGAAAAAGCGGGCAAAATGTGCTGATTGTCAGCGACGGCGTCTTCAGTATGGATGGCGATATCGCACCGCTTCCGGAGATAGTGCGTTTGGCCGAAAACTATGATGCGCGTATTTACCTTGATGATGCGCATGCGACCGGCGTGCTGGGTCAAAACGGGGGAGGCACGGCCGAACACTTTGGCCTTTCAAACCCCAGACTCATTCAAATGGGGACTTTCAGCAAAGCCTTGGGGGGATTTGGCGGTTTTGTGGCCGGGACGGAGGATTTGATTCAACTGCTGATCAACAAGGCACGCCCCTTTGTTTATACCACGGCCCTTCCGCCCGGCGTGCTTGCAAGCGCACTCGCGGCCTTGGAATTGGTTCAAAGCAGGCCTCATTTGATGGCACAACTGTGGGAAAATCAGGCCTACTTTCATCAAAAAATCTCTGAACTGGGATTTAATCTCTTAGGCAGCGAAACGCCGATTGTCCCCATTCTCATTGGAAGCTCTGAAAAAGCCCTGACGTTTTCAAAACACCTGCTGGAAAAAGGCATCCTGGTCTCCGCAATTCGACCGCCCACCGTACCAAAAGGCAGCGCACGGCTGCGCGTGACGCTCATGGCCGTACACACGCAAGCCCAGATTGATCTGCTCTTACATGCATTAAAAGATATCGGCAAGAAACTTCGGATCATTTAGATGAAGCGTGTCTTGATTACGGGTGCTTCGGGCGGACTGGGACAGGCCCTTTGCCAAGCGTTCTCAAAAGAGCCGATTCGTTTAGGGCTGCATGTCTTTAAACAAAAACGTGAAGGGGCGCATCTTGTCCAAAACCTTCAATCCGAGCACTGTGAACCCCACCTTTTTCAGGCCGATCTGCGCAACCCGGCAGACACACAAACGCTCTTCCGGCAGTTCTTTGAAACATGGGGCGGAATCGACATCCTTATCAATAACGCGGGTATCAGCCGAAACCGCCTTTTTCAAAAAGAAAGCCCGGAGGCATGGGATGAGGTAATCCGTATCGATCTATCGGGTGCCTTTTACTGTACGCGGGAGGCTGCGCGCATCATGGAAAAACAGGGCAAGGGGCACATCATCAATATTGCCTCCGGCGCGGCCGACAAAGGCCGCGCCGGCCAGGCAGCTTATGCGGCCGCCAAACGCGGTCTCATCGGACTCTCCCAAACGGCCGCAAAAGAATTGGGTCAAAACGGCATTCAGGTCAACGCCGTTTGTCCGGGTTATCTGCCCACACCGATGACGGCGGGATTAAGCCCCGCACAGTCCAAAAAACTCATCACGGAAAATGTGCTTGGACGCCCTTCCTCTTTGGAAGAGGTTTCAGGTTTCATTAACATGCTTTCAAAAATGGAGCATGTCTCAGGCCAAGTTTTTCATTTGGACAGCCGCATCGTATGAAAAACAGAGCCGGCATCTTTATTACGGGTACCGACACAGGCGTCGGCAAAACGCTGATTTGCGGCGCAATTGCACGGGCCTTATTCCGAAAAAGCATCGACTGCGGCATCATGAAACCCATCGAATCCGGCTGCCGCCGGGGAAATCGTGCGCTGCTCCCCTCCGACGGACAGTATTTGCAAAAGGCCGCGAAGGTTCAAGATCCGCTTGATCTCATCACTCCCTGCCGTTTTCAGGCCCCTTTATCCCCTTATGCGGCGATGCTGCAGGGTGAAAACGATTCGCTTTCATGGCCGAAAATGGAAAAAGCCTACAAACAACTCCGTCGGCGCCATGCCGCCCTGCTGCTTGAAGGGGCCGGAGGACTGATGGTGCCCGTCACCGCAGACAAAGATATGAGTGATGTGATCCGGTTTTTTAAGCTGCCCGTCTTATTGGTCGCGCGCAGCGGTTTGGGCACTCTGAATCACAGTCTCTTGAGCCTCGCATACGGCAGGGCGCGCGGCCTTTCTTTTTTGGGGATTGTTTTGAATCAAAGTGGAACCAAACGAGATCCTTCCGAAGTGCGCAATGCCGACATTCTACAAGAAAGAAGTTCGCTGCCGGTCATGACTTTTCCCCCGATCAAGGCCGGAAAAGACGAGGAAGCGATAATTTCAGAGAGCGCAGACCGGATGGCCGCTCATCCCATAATGGACGTGGTGCTTCGTGCGATTGCTCAAACCAATGCAGGGTAGCTTCTTCCTGCTTTTTTCATTTACTTTTCAATGAAGCTCCTTAAGTCTTCTTTTTTCAAGTGTGCGTTCAAGCGTGCTTTGCCACTGCTCAAGCGTTTTTCTGTCCGCCCCTTGCAGGGCGGAGGCCACGGCAACCCCGGAAGCCCCGGCCGCAACAATGTCTTGAAGGTGTGAAAATCGAATGCCGCCGA
>Ga0256830_1000164_pt1 | contig 60307 bp, 50 predicted proteins | sample 128326metaG_FD_190537 | JGI IMG/M metagenome (GOLD analysis project Ga0256830, IMG submission 190537) | Hydrothermal vent microbial communities from Lau Basin, Pacific Ocean - 128-326 | ecosystem: Environmental > Aquatic > Marine > Hydrothermal vents | place: Pacific Ocean: Lau Basin | collected... | reverse complement strand
AGGAGGGATACGCTCTACTACGGCTGCGGGGCAGCCTGGTGCCCGTGGTGAACCTGGGCTCCTGGCTGGGACCGATCCTCTTCGTCATCGGCTTCTTCTTCCTGGGCAACTACACGCTGGCCTGGCTGGGGGTGATCTTCTTCTCCGGAGCCTTCCTCTTCGCTCTGGTGACCCTGCCCGTGGAGCTCAATGCTTCCTCGCGGGCCATCGCCCTGCTCCGCTCCACCGGCCTGATCGTGAGCCCGGCGGAGGAGAAGGGAGCGCGGGCGGTGCTGACGGCGGCTGCGCTGACCTACGTGGCGGCAGTTGCCCAGGCCCTGTCTACGATGCTCTACTACATCTTCCTGCTCTCAGGAAGCCGCCGGCGGGACTGAGGGCTAACCGATGTTCATCGCGTTCCTCAATCCGCAGGGTAACTTCGATCCCGGAGACAGCTACTGGACCGAGCATCCCGATTTCGGCGGGCAGCTGGTCTACGTCAAAGAGGTGGCCCTGGCGCTGGGCCGGATGGGCCACCGGGTGGACATCGTCACCCGGCAGATCAAGGATCCAGAGTGGCCGGAGTTCGCGGCCCCTCTGGATTTTTATCCCGGCCATCCCAACGTGCGCATCGTGCGCATCCCCTGCGGTCCTGAGCACTTCCTCCCCAAGGAAGAGCTCTGGCCCTACTTGGGCACCGAGTGGGTGCCCAACCTGATGATCTTCTACCAGACGGAGGGCCGCTTCCCCGACGTGCTGACCACTCACTACGGGGACGCCGGCCTCTGCGGGGCGCTGCTCCAAGAAGCCCTGGGGCTGCCCTACACCTTCACCGGTCACTCCCTGGGAGCTCAGAAGATGGACAAGCTGGGGGTGACGGAGGAGAACCTGGCGGCGATGGATGCTCGCTATCACTTCGCCCGCCGGCTGGTGGCCGAGCGCGTCGCGATGGATCGGGCCGTCCGTATCATCACCAGCACCCGCCAGGAGCGGTTTAACCAGTACACCCACCCTGCCTATCGGGGAGCGGTGGACCCGCTGGACGACAACCGGTTCGCCATCATCCCCCCCGGCGTGGCCCTGGACATCTTTGACCGGACGGTGCGCAGCCCCCGCGAGGAGGACGTGCGGGCGACCATCGTCGAGCGCCTGCGGCGGGACCTGGGGGAGCGGGCCGATCTTCCCGTCATCGTCGCCTCCAGTCGGTTGGATCCCAAGAAGAACCACCGGGCACTGCTGGAGGCCTACGCCGCCAGCCCTGAACTCCAGTGCTGCGTCAACCTGGTCTTCATCACGCGAGGGTTGGACAACCCCCTTCAAGACTACGGCAAGGCCGGGCCGGCTGAACGGGCCGTCCTGGACGATCTGATGGGGATCATCGCTCGCGAACAGCTGCGGGGCAAGATCAGTATGTTCTCCCTGGAGAGCCAGGAGGAACTGGCCATTTGCTACCGCTTTTTGGCCGAGCGCCGATCCGTCTTCGCCCTGACCGCTCTCTACGAGCCCTTTGGGCTGGCTCCGCTGGAGGCGATGGCTGCCGGTCTCCCCGTCGTCGTCACCAAGTTCGGCGGTCCCAGCGAGAGCCTGCGGGAGGGCGATCAGGACTTCGGAGTCCTGGTGGACCCGACCGATCTGGCGGACCTCCAGAACGGCCTCTACCAGGTGTTGGGGGACGAGGAGAGGTGGCATGCCTACGCCAAGGCCGGCCACCGTCGGGTGCACGAGCGGTACACCTGGGAGCGGACGGCCGAGGGCTACGAGTGGGTCCTGGAACGGGTGCTGGAGGTGTGGGGTGAGCATCCCATCCAGCCCCGGCTCTCCATCCCCCCCTACTTTCGGAACCCCACGGCGGAGAACGACATCTCCCTGGACCAGTTGCGCGAGCTCTATCTGCAACTGGACCTGCTGGCCGTGGGTGAGACGGTGGTGGACTTCATCTCGCGGGAGCGGACCAACTCCCTGCGCCAGGCGGTCCGCTTCACCCGCTACCTGGGGGGCCAGCCGGCCAACGTCGCCGTCTACGTGGCCAAGCTGGATGGTCGGTCGGCGGTGCTCTCGAAAGTGGGTGCCGGCCCCTTCGGCTACTTCCTAGAAACGGAACTCCAGCGCCACGGGGTCAGCGTCCAGTTCCTCCGCCACACCGACCAATCGGCGACCACCTACGTCTTCGTCTCCCACACCCCCGGCGTCCCCGACTTCGAGGTGATCCGCCAAGCGGATGCCCTGCTCAACCTGCGGGATGTCTCCGAAGAGGCGATCCGCCGGGCCCGTGTTGTCCACACCTCCACCTTCGCCCTGGCTCGGGAGCCCTCCCGCTCCGCCGTGCGCCGGGCCGTTCGCCTGGCCCACCGCCACGGCAAGATCATCACCCTGGACCTGAACTACCATCCCCGCATCTGGCCGGATCGCGAGGAGGCCTGGGAGGTATTGGCTCAGATCCTCTACTTCGTGGACATCGTGAAGCCCTCGCTGAAGGACCTGCGTCACCTCTTTGAGCACGGCCTCTCCGATGCCGAACTGGAGCGAGTCGCTCTGGAACGGCTGCACGACCTGGGCGCCCGCGTCGTGATCATCACCCGGAGCGGCGGTCCGGTGACCATCTCCCACGATGGTCAGATCGAGCGGGTGGAGGACCTCCCCCATGTTGAGGTGGTGGATCGGACCGGAGCTGGTGATGCTTTCTGGGCCGGCCTGCTGGTTGCCCACCTGGATGGCCTCCCCTGGACGGATTGCGTTCGGGTGGGCCACGCTGTTGCCAAGCGTGCCTTGCAGACCGTCGGCCCCTTCCCCCGTTCCATCTCCCGGGAGACCGTCTACCGGGAGGTGGGCGTCACACAGCCGTTGCCATCTGTAGCCGACCGACAGACCACCTGAGAGCCCGCTTCACACCAACCCATCACCCCACCCCTCCCATCCTGGTTGGTCGGGACGCTCTACCGGACCTTCCTCACAGCGCTTCTTTCCCAAGGCGAACATCAAGATGACCCATCCACGGGGAGGTGGACATGGCTACCCTACCCATCGCGTTCATCTCCATCCATGGCGATCCCCTTGCCCCTTTAGGAGGACCGAGCCATGGAGGGCAGAACGTCTACGTGCGGGAGCTCTCTCACCACCTGGGGACCTATGGATTTCGGGTGGATGTCTTCTCCCGCTGGGAGTCCCCCGACCAGCCTCCCACGGAGGCGATCGGTCCGACCGCCCAGGTGATCCGGGTGCAGGTCGGCCCGCCCCAGTACCTGCCCAAGGAGCAGACCATCCTCTTCCTGCCGGAACTGGTGCAGTGGATTGCCCGCTCCTGGGAGGAGCGCCGGGCCGATTACCGGCTCGTCCACGGCCATTACTACTTCAGCGGCGCGGTGGCGATGGCCCTGCGGGCTCAGAAGTCAGTACCCTTCGTCCAGACCTTCCACTCATTGGGCCTCGTCAAGCGGCGGGCTTTGGGGCAGCAGGACCCCAGTCCCACTCAGCGCCTGGAGATTGAACGGCGGATCGTTCGGGAGGCGGACCGCATCATCGCCACAACGCCTCAGGAGAAGCAGGACCTGATGACGGCCTACGCCGCCGATGCCGAGCGGATCCGGGTGATCCCCTGTGGGGTCAACCTGGACCTCTTCCGGCCTCTCCCCCGCCAGGAAGCTCGGATGTACATCAACCTCCCGGAGGAGTTGTTCCTGGTTACCTTCGTGGGCCGGCTGGAGCGGCGGAAAGGGATTGACACACTGCTGGAGGCGATGGGGCTTCTCCTGACCGAGCGGCCTGACCTGCCGCTGCACGCCGTCATCGTCGGAGGACGGCCCAAGGGATCGGACGACAAACAACCGGAGATGGAGAGGGAGGAAACGGCGGAGTGTCAGCGGCTTCAGGCCCTCCTCATCCACTACAACCTGGTGGACCGGGTGACCTTCACCGGAGGGCTGCCCCAGAACGTGCTCCGCTACTACTACAGCGCCGGCGACGTGACCGTCATCCCCTCCTACTACGAGCCCTTCGGGATGACGGCGCTGGAGGCCCTGGCCTGTGGCAGCAGCGTCATCGCCTCGCGGGTGGGCGGCCTGAAGACGACGGTGCTGGAGGGACGGGTTGGGCTTCAGTTCGAGCCCCGAAACGCCCAGGACCTGGCGGAGAAACTCCTCTACCTGATGGAGCACCCTGAGGTCAACGCCCGCTTCCGGCGGAACGCCCGCCCCTACGTGGAGCGCCACTACAGTTGGCCCTCCATCGCGGAGCGGGTCGCCGCCGTCTACCGGGAGTTGCTGTCGTAGTCAGGTGGGGGGGCCGCCCCGCGCGGCGGCGTTGAAACACCCGCACCCTGCCGCATCCCGCGCCGTGCACCGGGTCGGCGCACGAAGAGCACGAAGGGCACCGAGGCCACAAAGGGCACAAGGGGCTGCTGGAGGAAAAGGGGCAGGCCCTGCCGACGGCGATCTGCCGGCAGACCGCCGTCGGCGGACCGCCGACCGCCGATCAAGCCGCAAGCGGCAAGGAGCAAGCAGCAAGAAGCAAGCGGCAAGCGGCAAGAACCGAGCGACTACGTGACCACCTGACCACTTGACCAGGCGACCACCCGACCAAGTGACCACCCGACCAAGCGGCCAAGCGACCCCTCACTTCCACTTGATGGTACAACCCACGGGGGGGGTCTCCTGGACGGGCGGGTCCTGACCGGCCAGCACCGCGTCGAGGGCGTCGCGCAGGTAGTGGTGCCGGACGGCGTTGGGGTCCTCGTAGTTGTCGTCAATGGCCCCGTGGTAGCGCAGCACGCCGGCCTTATCAAAGAGGAAGACCTCCGGCGTCCGCTCTGCGCCGTAGGCGCGGGCCACCTCCTGGGTCTCGTCGTAGAGGTAGGGGAAGTTGAACCCCTTTTCCCGTGCCCGCTCCTTCATCTTGGGGAAGCTGTCGGCGGGGTACTTCTTCGCGTCGTTGGCGCTGATGGCGATGAGCTGGACTCCCTTATCCGCGTAATCGGCCTGGATCTGGATCATCCGGTCCTCCCACGCCTGCACGTAGGGGCAGTGGTTGCAACTGAAGATGACGACCACCGCCTCCTTGTCGGCGTAGTCGCTCAGGGAGTGCTCCTTGTCGTCTACGCCCGGAAGCGTGAAGGGGATCGCTCGATCGCCTGGCTTCAGGTTGGCCATCGTTCTGTACCTCCTTTCCTGTTGCGGTGGATATGGTATCGGGATTCAGGGATCCTCCCGCAGGCCCCTTCTACGGCCTGAAGCGCCTCATAGGCAGCTTCCGATAGGCCATTGCTGTCACCGGGCCCCGCGTGACCTGCGGGAGGGCGGTCCTAGCGCCTGCCACGCTCTACAGGGAGGCCCGCGCTGCCCGGAGGGCCCGGCGGATCATCGCCGTCGAGGGGAGCGGGGAGATGCGCCCATCCTCCAGGCGGTACGCCCGGCAGGTGAGGGCGTAGTAGGCGTCGGCCGGCGGGGGATCAATGTCCTGACCGTTGATCAGGATGGTCGGCGAGCCGACGAAACGCCAGCGTCGGGCCTGCTCCTCTGTCTCGACCTTGATGATCTCGATCTCTGCTTGGATGCCCTCCTCGGCCATCACCTGGCGCAGGCGCTCCAGGGCCTTCTCGTGGGAAGGACACTCCTCGTAGTAGAGAAAACGGATTTTCATAGCTCATCATCCCTGTTGGTCCTGACTCCCGGCTGCTCTTCTATTGTAGCACAGGCTGGAATCCCGGCAAGGCCGGTGCAATTTGAAGAAGTTGAGGGGGTGTGATATACTTTGGATGGGTTCCTCCCAGGCGCGAAGTTCTGTGGGGAGTGCGGGGCCAGAGTAGCGGACGTCTAGCGATCAGGAGGGCAAAGCGATGACCGTAACGACCGAGTTCGCCGAGACCCGTCTGATCACCGGCGAGGAGTTGCTGGCTATGGGCGACATCGGCCCCTGCGAGCTGGTGGACGGGAGGATCGTTCCTATGGTTCCCACGGGTGGTGAGCACGGCCTCCTGGAGTCGGAGGTCATCGGGCATCTTCGCGACTTCGTGATTCGTCATCGCCTGGGTTGGGTGCTAGGGGGAGAGGTGGGCATCTACACGCGCCGCAACCCGGACCGAGTCCGTGGAGCCGACGTGATCTTCGTCTCCAAGGAACGGCTTCCTGAGCTTCCGCAAGGGTATCTGGAGGTACCCCCGGACTTGGTGGTTGAGATTCTCTCTCCAGGCGATCGTTGGCCCGATGTTCAACAGAAGGTGGAAGAGTACTTCTCCATAGGTGTGCAGCAGGTGTGGATCATCGAACCGAAGGAGCGCACCGTATGGGTCTACAGTTCCCCTACGGAGGTGCAGCGGCTGGGCGAGGGTGACACCTTGCGCGGCAAGGGCCTTCTTGAAGGGTTCGCCCTCCCTTTGGCGAAGCTATTTGCTCCGAGAGACCTTCTCTAGGACCGAGGAACCGTGCTGGCTTACCTCCTCAAAGGACTGACCCTGGGCTTTTCGGCGGCTGCCTCCCCCGGCCCTCTCCTGGCCTACTTCCTCGCCCAGTCGGTGAAGAATGGCTGGCGGCGCACGCTGCCGGCTGCGCTGGCCCCGCTCCTCAGCGATGGCCCCATCATCCTCCTCGTGCTGCTGGTCCTGACCCAGACCCCGGCCTGGCTCCTGCGGGGGCTGCAGGTCGCCGGAGGGCTTTTCCTCCTCTACCTGGCCTGGGGGGCCTTCCAGACCTTCAGGAGCGCCGACTTCTCCCTCTCCCCGACTGGCGAGATGGCCCAGAGGGGCCTCGTCGAGGCCGCGCTGGTGAACCTCCTCAACCCCAACCCCTACCTCTTCTGGAGCCTCATCGGCGGCCCGATCCTGTTGGAGGGGTGGCGGCGGTCGGCCAGCCTGGGGGCCAGCTTCCTCATCGGCTTCTACGGCACCCTCATCGGCGGTTTCGCCGGCTTCATCCTCCTCTTCGCCACCGCCGGACGCCTCGACGCCCGGCTCGGTCGCCTCCTGAGCGGCCTCTCTGCCCTCGCCCTCTTCCTCTTCGGCCTCTACCAGCTCTGGATGGGGATCGCCCTTCTGACCCCGGGGCTTTTCAGTGCGCTAACCCTTGGGGGAGACCCTCCCGCAGGTCCTTCCCACGGCCTGAAACGCACCGTAGGTAGCCTTTGATATGCTAGGGCGGTCGCCGGGCACCGCGGGACCTGCGGGAGGGTGACGGTAGAGCATTGAAGAGCCCTACTTCTGACCTCTGCCATTTGACAAGCGGGCCGCTTTCGATTATAGTCAGGCGGGTCCAGGACCCAAGCCAAGCATGGAAATCCGTCTGCCACTGCGAGGAGTGAGAAGATGCGCGAAGTCGTTGTCGCAGCCGTTCAGATGGCCCCCCGGCTGAACGAGATGGAGGAGAACCTGGTGGCGATGTCGGAGTGGATCCGCAAGATCGCCACCGAACAGCGGGTGGACCTGATCCTCTTCCCCGAGCTGGTGACGACGGGGCGGGAGTGCGGCGTCCGCTTCACCGAGTTCGCCCAGCGGGTGCCCGGCCCCACCGTCAACCTCATCGCCCAGCGGGCCAGCGAGTTCAACGTCCACGTTGCCTTCGGGCTGGTGACCAAGCAGCGGGTGGAGAGCATCCTCTACAACACGGCGGTGCTCGTCGGCCCCGACGGGGACCTGATCGGCGAGTACCACAAGGTCCACCTGCGGGGCGAGGAGCGGATGACCTTTCGGACGGGCTACCGCTACCTGGCGATGGAGACCGGCTTTGGGGTCGTGGGGCTGATGCTGGGCTGGGACCTGGCCTTCCCCGAGGTCGCCCGCTGCCTGGCCCTGGAGGGGGCGGAACTGCTGGCCGTCCTGGCCAACTGGGAGGCCGATCAGATGGAGGAGTGGCGGACCTACCTGCTGGCCCGGGCCTACGAGAACACCCTCTTCGTGGCAGGGGCCAACCGGGTGGGGGAGGAGCCCTCCTACAGCTTCGGGGGCGATAGCGCCATCGTGGGGCCTCGGGGGCAGGTCTACGCCTCCCTGGCCGGCGAGGTGGACCCGGAGACGGGCCGGCCCACCGAGGGCTACATCGTCGCCCGGCTGGACCTGGACGAGGTCCGGCGCTACCGGGAGGAGTTCCAGGTCTTCCAGTGCCGGGAGCCCCAGACCTACCGGGCCATCGTCAAGAAGTACTGAGGGAGCAGGACCGAGGGAACGAGGAGGCGGATCGGGTCAGGAAGGAGGATGCCTGGTCGTGGCTTCATTGGACGTGTCGGCCTCCTCCCCGCGCATCTCCAGGCGTCCCAGCCAGATGAGGGATTCCAGGTCTTCCAGGTCTTCGGGAGCGTACCGGGCGACCACCGCCCGCACCCGGTCCAGGTCTTCGTCCGAAGCCAGGCCGAGCATACGGGACAGGTCGCCGATGTCCACGCTGCGGGAGGAGGCCAGCTTCATCAGGACCAGGTAGGGGAGGTCGAGCACCGGATAGCCGGCCGGGTCTTGCCGAAGGCTCGCCAGGGCTTCCCGCAGCCAGGGGGCCTCGCCCAAGATGACGACCACCCCTACACCGTCGGGGGAGCGGACCGAGAAGCCGGGCACTGCCAAGGGGGCGACGAAGGTGTAGCCGGCCTCTTGCAACCGCCTCCGTACTTCTTCGCCGTCCTCCCGGCGCACCAGGATGTCCAGGTCCCTGGTAGCCCGTTCCGGCATGTAAGCGCGGGTGGCTACAGCACCGACGACGGCCCAGGGGATCTCCCGAAGCACGGGCCGCAGATCAGGCCAGGGGATCATCGCCGTCCTCCGCCGCAGGAACTCCGACGCGCTGCCCGTGCCGGGCCGGATGCGCTGCTTGCAGATTTCGATCAGGATACGCCGCCGCTGAGCCGGTGTGGGACGCCCGTCAGGGGCAACGGCGGCGATGGCCGAGGGAATGGGCACGATCAACCTCCGATCGGGCCGGCAGGCGGGGCGGCCAAGGCCCCCTCCGACCGCCAGGGCTTCTGCCAGTATAGCACGGCGGGGGGGAGAGGTCAAGGATGTAAGGCAGCTTTCCGCAAGCGGGTAAGAAACCTGCCCTACGACGAGACACGGAAGGAGCGGCTGATGAGCATCAACGGCATCGTGGACCTGCGCAGCGATACGGTGACGCCTCCCACACCCGCGATGCGGGAGGCGATCTACCGGGCCGAGGTGGGCGACGATGTCTATGGAGAGGACCCGACGGTCAACCGGCTGGAGGCGATGGCCGCCGAGCGGATGGGCAAGGAGGCGGCCCTCTTCGTCGCCAGCGGCACGATGGGCAACCTGGTGGCCTTGCTGACCCACTGCGGCCGGGGCGATGAGGTGATCCTGGGCGACCTCGCCCATACCTTCCTCTACGAGGCCGGCGGCTCGGCGGCCCTAGGGGGCATCCATCCCCGCCCGCTGCCCAACCAGCCCGACGGCACCCTCCGCCTGGAGGCGATCGAGGCCGCCATCCGACCGGACAACGTCCACTTCCCCCGCAGCCGGCTCATCGCCCTGGAGAATACCCACAACCGCTGCCACGGCGCGGCCATCCCCCCCGACTACTTCGCCCAGGTGCGGGCCATCGCCGACCGCCACGGGCTGAAGGTCCACCTAGACGGCGCCCGCATCTTCAACGCTGCCGTGGCGCTGGGGGTGGATGTGCGGGAGATCACCCGGTACGTGGACAGCGTGACCTTCTGCCTCTCCAAGGGGCTCTCGGCCCCGGTGGGCTCCCTCCTCTGCGGGCCGGCCGACTTCATCGCCCAGGCCCGTCGCGCCCGCAAGGTGCTGGGGGGCGGGATGCGGCAGGCGGGGGTCCTCGCCGCCGCCGGCATCGTGGCCCTGGAGCAGATGGTGGACCGGCTGGCGGAGGATCACCGGCGGGCCCGCCGGCTGGCCGAGGGGATCGCCGCGCTGCCCGGCTACACCATTGACCTGGACCGGGTGCAGACCAACATCGTCTACTTCGACCTGGCCCAGGGCGACCACGCCGACCGGCTGGCCCTCGTCGCGCGGCTGAAGGCGCGGGGCGTGCTCATCGGCGCGTACCCGGATATGGGGATGCGGGCGGTGACCCACGCCTGGGTGGACGATAAGGACATCGAGCGGGCCTTGGACGCCCTGGAGGAAGCGATCCGCGAGGGGGAGGCGCGAAGGAAGAGGGATGAGGGATGAGGGCCGAGGCACTGAGGGGGAAGCCGGAGGCGACCGCCGACCGAAGTGGCGGACTGAGGACTGAGGACTGAGGACTGAGGACTGAGGACCACTTGACCACTTGACCAACCGACCACCCGACCAACCGGAGGTGCCCGATGCGCATCCTGATCACCGGCGGGGCCGGCTTCATCGGCTCCCATCTCTGCGACCGGCTGCTGGCCGACGGCCACGAAGTGATCGCTATGGACAACCTCTCCACCGGGAGTACCGACAACATCGCCCACCTGGCCGGCCACGAGCGCTTCCACTTCATCCGATACGACGTCACCGAGTACATCTACGTCAAAGGGCCGCTGGACGCCGTGCTTCACCTGGCCTCCCTGCCCAGCCCGGTGGACTACCTGCGCTACCCCATCCAGACGCTGAAGGTGGGGGCCCTGGGCACCCATAAGGCGCTGGGGCTGGCCCTGGAGAAGGAGGCCATCTTCCTGCTGGCCTCCACCTCGGAGGTCTACGGCGACCCCTTGGTGCACCCTCAGCCCGAGGACTACTGGGGGAACGTGAACCCGGTGGGGCCGCGCGGCGTCTACGACGAGTCCAAGCGCTTCGCCGAGGCCCTGACGATGGCCTACCACCGCTACCACGGCGTGAAAACGCGGATCGCGCGGATCTTCAACAGCGTTATGGCCGACGAGCGGGTGATCGTCTTCAACGATGAGCACATTCACGTAGAGCCAGTGGAACGCTTCGTCAGCGGATTGGAGCGCTCTCCAGACCCCGCCCAACGACGTCTTATGGTGCCCGCTTTCGATCCCCAGACGGGAAAGGTATCGCTGCGGCCGGTGAGCGCCGTGATCCGACACCCCTGTACCACCGATGCCTTTGAAGTCACCCTGCGCTATGGGCGCAAGTTGCGGGTTACCGGCGACCACAGTGTCTTCCGGCAAGGAGCCGATGGCCGACCGGAGGCCATCCCCGTCCGTCGGCTAAAAGTAGGGGATCGGGTTGCCATTCCGGCCTTTCTCCCCGTTGTGGAAAAGGATTGGCCTGGGCTCTCTGTCAGCGAGCATCTCCTCCAGAAGCTCCCGTCGGAGCAGTGGTGGGATTACTACGTGGTCTCTCCCCAGATACCCGCGCTGATTGACAGGCATCGGCAGGAACTGAAGGCGCTCATCGTCAGCAGTGGGCGAACTCGGGTCCAAGCCCATTGGGGAAGTGCGAACATCGTCAGCGCCTACAAGCGGCGTTCGGCCCTCCCCCTGTACCTGATGGCGAAGGCAGGGATCCCCATACCCGACGATGCCCGGATTCGTTGTCGCTCCAGCCGTGTGACCATCCCGAACCGGATCGCTATCACCGACGACCTCCTCTGGCTGCTGGGGTTCTTCTTGGCCGAGGGGACGGCCGTAGCCAACCAACGGGGAACCTATTACCTGACCTTCGCCTCCGATGAGGCGAACCTGGGCCGCGCCAAGGCGATCCTCGAGGAAACTTTTGGAACACGGGTCGGTTGGGTTCCTCCAAGCCGCCGTCGCAGTCCGTCCATCTACACCCACTCCAAGCTGCTGTACTTCCTCTTCACCCAGGTCTTCGGCATGACGGGGCGGAGTGTAGATCGGCGCGTTCCGGCCTGGGTGTTTCAACTACCCCTCTCACGCCTCAAGTGGTTCCTGGAGGGGTACAAGGATGGCGACGGCACGCACAGTGGCAAGTCGGTGGGCCGGGAACTGTGCTTCAACACCTCCAACCCGGCCCTGGCCGACGACCTGGATCTCCTCTTGCTGCGCTTTGGGCTCATTGCCTCCCACGGTCGCTACGAGACGACGTTCAAGGAGCGATACGGGGATAAGAAGTTCCCCTTTCATCGCCTGACCTTGCGAGGGCTTTCGGACTACAACATCCTCCACTGGGACGCAGGGGTCGAGCAGAGGCTCCAATCCGGGCGCTGGGGCGATCTGGTTTGGGCGTGTGTCAAGGCGGTAGAGCCTTGCGTGCCTACTTCCCAGGTGTACGACTTCTCCGTGCCGGGATGTGAGAATTTCCTCGCCGGCAACGGCGTCTTTGCCCACAACACTTACGGCCCCCGCATGCGGATGGACGATGGCCGCGTCGTTCCCAACTTCATCCGCCAGGCCCTCACCGGGGAGCCCCTGACCGTCTACGACGATGGGAGCCGGACCCGCTCCTTCTGCTACGTGGATGACCTGGTCGAGGGGCTCATCCGGCTCCTCTTCTCCGACGAAGTCACCCCGGTCAATCTGGGCAACCCCCAGGAGATGACCATCCTGGACTTCGCCCACAAGGTGCTGGAGGTGACGGGGAGCCGGTCGGAGATCACCTTCGTACACCCCACCGACGAGCGGACCAAGGACGATCCCAAGGTGCGCTGCCCGGACATCCGCAAGGCCAGGCGGATATTGGGCTGGGAGCCCCAGGTGCCGTTGGAGGAGGGGCTACGTCGCACCGCTGAGGACTTTCGACAGCGGTTAGGGTTAGTGTAGATGGGTCAAGGAAGACAGCGGCTGCGCTTTTCGTCACTATCTCTGAGCGAGGGCACGACCCCGGAATCCTGGGCTTCCTCAGCCCCCTATGGTAACAAACCTGTGCTCACTTACGGGTGATCACCAGGTGCGTTCTCTTGCCCCCGGCGACCACCGATGGTACAATGGGGCAACGGGATAGGGGCAACGCCACATCATGCCGGGAGGATCGTATGCTCGCCAAGGTGCTCAGTTGCGCGGTCATCGGTCTGGAGGGAGCCCTGATTCACGTGGAGGTGGATCAGGCGCGAGGGCTGCCCTCCTTCACGCTGGTGGGACTGCCCGATGCCGCCGTCAAGGAGTCCAGCCAGCGGGTGCAGGCAGCCATCAAGAACAGCGGCCTCTTCTTCCCCCGCGCCCGGCTGACGGTCAACCTGGCCCCGGCCGACCTGCGCAAGGAGGGGCCATCCTACGACCTCCCCATCGCCGTCGGCATCCTGGCCGCCTCGGAGCAGGTCCCCGTCGAAGCCCTGGACAGCGCCCTCTTCGTCGGCGAGCTCTCTCTGGACGGCAGCTTGCGCCACGTGCGCGGGGTGCTCTCGATGGCCGCCACAGCCCGGCAGGAAGGGGTGCGAACCCTCTACGTCCCCCTGGAGGACGCCGCCGAAGCTGCCCTGATCCCCGACGTGGAGGTGATCGGCGTGCCCGCCCTGGCCGACCTGGTCAACCACCTGCACGGCGTGGCCCCGCTCGCCCCCCTGGACCGGAGCACGCTGCCGCCGCCCCAGGCCACCGGCCCGGTGACCGACTTCGCCGAGATCAAGGGGCAGGAGCACGTGAAGCGGGCGCTGGAGGTGGCCGCGGCCGGCGGCCACAACGTCCTGATGACCGGCCCTCCCGGCGCCGGCAAGACCCTCCTGGCCCGGGCGCTGCCCGGTATCCTGCCCCGGATGACCATTGAAGAGGCGCTGGAGGTGACCAAGATCTACAGCGTCTCCGACTTGCTGCCCTCCGACGTTCCCCTCATCCAGGCCCGCCCCTTTCGTGCCCCCCACCACACCATCAGCCACGCCGGCCTGGTGGGAGGTGGTCACTGGCCCCGCCCCGGCGAGGTGAGCCTGGCCCACCGGGGTGTCCTCTTCCTGGACGAGCTGCCCGAGTTCGGCCAGCGGACGCTGGAGGTGCTCCGCCAGCCGATGGAGGACAAAGTGGTGACCATCGCCCGCGCCCAGGGCCGCCTCAGCTTCCCGGCCAACTTTATGCTGGTGGCGGCGATGAACCCCTGCCCCTGCGGCTACTACGGCGACCCCACCCACGAGTGCACCTGTTCCACCACGATGGTCACCCGCTACCAGAAGCGGATCTCCGGCCCCCTGCTGGACCGCATAGACATCCACGTGGACGTCCCCCGGGTCGAGTACGAGAAACTGGCCGACGAGCGGCGGGGGGAGCCCTCGGCGCAGGTGCAAGCGCGGGTGGAGGCGGCCCGGGAGCGCCAGTGGGCCCGCTTCGCCGGCACCCATCTCACCTGCAACGCCGATATGGGGCCGGCCGACGTGCGGGCTTACTGCGTCCTGGACGAGACGGGCAAGAGTCTGCTCAAGGCGGCGATGAAGCAGTTGAGCCTCAGCGCCCGTGCCTACCACCGAATCCTGAAAGTGGCCCGCACCATCGCAGACCTGGCCGGCGGCGAGCGCATCCAGCCGGTTCACCTGGCCGAGGCAATCCAATACCGTCCCCGCCGGATGGTGTGAGAGCTCCTGGGAACCCTAAAACAGGGAGCCCTGGGTCCACGCCCAGGGCCCTCCCGTTTCTCATCTCTTGCCCCCTGCCCTTTGGCCGGGTGGTCAGGTGGTCGGGTGGTCCTTGATCCTCAGTTCTCAGCCCTCGGTACCTCACCCCTCAGTACCTCAGTCCTCGGTGCCTCGCTCCTTGCCCCCTTATCCCGTGATCATCTCCCCACCGTCCACTGGGATGATGGCTCCGGTGATCCAGGTGAGCCGAGGGTCGGCCAGCACGGCCAACGTCGTCGCCACATCCTCCGGCGTCGTCAGCCGACCGCTGGGGTTCCGCTGGAGGGCACCTTCGATGAGCTTCTCGTGGCCGGGGATGGCCCGCAGCGCCGGCGTGTCGGTGACGCCGGCCAGGATGCAGTTCACCAGGATCCCCTGGGGGGCCAGCTCCAGCGCCAACTGGCGGGTGTGAGACTCCAGCGCCGCCTTGGCCGCCGAGACGGCCCCGTAGTTGGGCACCACCCGCTGGGAGCCCCCGCTGGTCATCGAGAAGATGCGGCTCCCCCGGCCCAGCAGCCGGTTGCGCACCAGGTCCTGCACCCAGTAGACCAGGCTGTGGGCCATCACCCGCAGCGTCATATCCATCTGGGCCTCGCTGATCGCCTGCTCCGGGTCGTCGGCGATGAAGGGGAGCAGGGTGCCGAAGGCGAGGGAGTGCATCATCAGGTGGATGGTATCCTCTGGGTCCTCGGCCAGGGTGGCCTTGATCTTCTCGACGACGCGGGCCCGTTTGCGGGCGTCGGCGGCGTTGGTGTTGAAGAAGACGGCCTTGCGCCCCTGGGCCTCGATGTCGGCGATCACCTCCTGGGCTCGGTGGAGCGTCGCCTTCAGGTCCAGGTGGACGCCGAAGATGTTCATCCCTTCCCGGGCCAGGGCCCGCGCGGTGGCCGCCCCAAAGCCACTGGAAGCCCCCAGGATCAGGGCCCACTTGCCTTCCAAACGAGGGTTCATCGTGCTCTCCTCCTATGGTAGAAGTAGTGCCTCATCTAACTGATTGTATAAGCCGTTTTGCGCCCCTATAGGGATATGGTCTATCTCGTCAGAACCACCCTGATGAAGGAATAGCCTCCCATCCGCTCAATCCGTTCTCAAATCCGCTGACAGCTATCCGTTCCAAAACAGACTAGCAAGGTGGATCGAGCAGAGAGGCACCTCCTCTGGCGAAAGGGTCCGCAACATGCTATTCGTCTTAACACCGGAGGTGGACAGAAGATACGCCGACAAGCCTCTACCGGGAGGCAAAGCGGATCTCTGCCCGCCCGACCTCCTCCAACGCGAAGGTGACGGCGGCATAGCCCGTGGGCGTCGGTCCGCGCCGAAACTCGACCGGCTTCCCATCCACCGTGACGGTGACCTCATCCGAGGGGTAGTGATCGCGGATGCGGACCAGCAGCCGGGGAAGCGGCTTGTGCGCTTCCAACCGGATCTCCAGGTCCCGCAGATCGGGGCTCACCGCCCAGTAGAGGGAGAAATCCAAGCCCAGGTAGCCCCGATAGCGGGCCTCGAAGGGCACGTCGAAGAGCGCTTCGCTGGTCAGCGGCTCCAGGACGGGGCAGCCGGCCTCCAGGTTGTACTCCATCCCCCCAATGGCCCGCCCCAGCAGCGCCTCGAAGACGCCGTTGGTCCAGCCGAACCCCACCTGGATGGGGTAGTGGCCGATGGCCTGGTGGCTGCGTTGGACGACATCGTACTTCTCCCACAGCTTGCCGGTCTCCCGATAGAGGTGAGCAACCATCGTGAGCCACTCGCGGGCCAGCCGGCCTGCTTCCTCAAAGTGCCCATAGCGGCGCAATCCTGCAACGGTCAGCCACTGGAGCGGCGCCCAGCCGTTGGGGTAATCCCACTGGAAGGGGCCGTAGAGCCAAAAAGCCCGTTCCTCTTCCTCCCGCTGGGGAGCTTCAACGCCTGGGATCGGATAGGTGCGGAGGGTACAGCTCAGCCCACCCCGCTGCTCAAACTCTGGCAGCCACTCCACCACGGCGTCGGCCTGTTCAGGGGAGGCCAGCCCGGCCCAAAGGGGCTGAAAGCCAGCCAGAGAGGGACGCTCGGTGAGGCGACGCGCCTCGTCCAGGTCGTAATCGAAGAAGAACCCCGCCTCCTCGTCCCAGCAGTATTCTTGGACACGGCTCCGAACCTCAGCCGCTTGGCGCTCCCAGACCGCTGCCTCTTCCTCGTTGCCCAGCAGTTGGGCGAAGCAGGCCAGGTCCCGGGCATAGCGGTAGAGGTTGGTGTTCAGGTCCACGGGGACGATACGTCGGCATCGCCCTCCCCATCGGGAGCTGAAGTCCCAGCCCGATTCGTATTGGGCCCGCTCCTCGTCGTCGGGGTCGGCGGCGTCGGCGTAGCGGCAGAGGCCGATAGGGGTAGCGTGCTCCCCCATCCAGACCTCCTCGTACTCGCGAGCGGCCAGGGTATAGGCCCGGTGCAACCAGGTCCGGTCCTCGTCGTCCAGGGGGAGCCGATGGGCCAGCACCTCGGCAATCATCGCCGTCAGGTAAGGGGGCTGGGAGCGGGTGCGGATGGCCGGGTGGTTGTAGTTGAGCACCCGTCCGAAGGTTTCCATTTCATAAAGGAAGTTCTCTACCATTCCTGCCACCAGGGCCTCTTCACCGTCCACCACCAGCCCCAGGATGGTGAAGAAGCTGTCCCAGTAGAACTGGTAGGGGAAGAGGCCGGTGCTGGGGACGACGTAGGGGTGGGGAAGCGGCAGGCGGTCCGGCTCATCAGGATGGTCCTGCCGGGTCAGGGAGGACCAAAGGGCCTGGATGGCCCGGTGGGTCTCCAATACCTCATCGTTGATCACTCGCAGGAAGGTGGTCGAGGAAGTTGCCATCGGCTATCGCTCCTTGCGCCATCATCGAGGATTCCACGGGGCCTCGTGGGCCGCCCTAATTGTACCCACATCGGGCCGACGCGCAAGGTCCAAGAGCCTTTTTCAGTCCCCAGTCCGCAGTTCACAGTCCATAGTCAGCAAGCCCTCTTCACCCTGCCAGAGCAGGAGTTCCGGCCCATGAGGCGGTCCGCAAGGCTTTGCCCTCTCAACCCGGACCTCCCAGTTCGGACGAGACTGTTTGCTCTTTGCCCAATTTCGGCTACAATACGGTAAGCTACTATTATCAGGGTGATTCCGATCCGTTGGACCATATCCTATGGGAGCGCTCTCCCCCGTTCAATCCGCTCCCCTAATCCGTTGATAGCCATCCGTTTGGGAACGGATAGCTGTCAGCGGATTTGAGAGCGGATTGAGCCGATAGGGGACAACGACTCCAAAAACGGTTTGGCAAGGTCCGTTTGATGAGTGCTACAGGTATGCTCAATCCCTGCACAACCCGGAGACCGATCCGATGAAACCAGCCAATCTTCGCGCGGAAGCAGAGATGATGTGGGAGCAGTTGGTCGCCTGGCGACGGGACCTGCACCGCCACCCGGAGTTGGGCTTCCAGGAAGTGCGCACGGCGAGCCTGGTGGCCGATCACCTGTCCCGGATGGGCTACGAAGTCCAGACCGGCGTGGCCCACACCGGTGTCGTCGGGCTGATGGAGGGTGGCGCCGGTCCCGGCCCCGTTGTGATGCTCCGCTTCGACATGGACGCCCTCCCCATCCAGGAGGCCAACGAGGTGGAGTACGCCTCCCAGGTTCCTGGCGTGATGCACGCCTGCGGACACGATGGGCACGTCAGCATCGGGATGGGTGTCGCCGCTCTGCTGGCCCGCCACCGGGACGACTGGCCGGGGGCGGTGAAGCTGGTCTTCCAGCCCGCCGAGGAGGGACTTAACGGCGCGGAAAGAATGATCCGGGAAGGCGTCCTGGAGAACCCCCGGCCCGATGCCGTGCTGGCCCTGCACCTGTGGAACCAGCGTCCATTGGGAGAGGCTCTGGTCGCGCCGGGACCGATAATGGCCGCCGTCGAGCGGTGGGAACTGACCGTCATCGGCGAGGGGGGCCACGGGGCCATGCCCCACCAAACAGTGGACCCCATCGTCGCCACAGCTCAGATCATCACCGCCCTGCAGAGCGTCGTTAGCCGCAATATAGATCCCCGCCAGGCCGCCGTCATCTCCGTCGGCACCATCCACGGCGGCGAAACCTTCAACGTGATCCCGGAGACCGTCACCCTCACGGGGACGATCCGCACCTTCGACGGCGAAGTGCGGGAGCAGGTCCTGCGCCGGGCGCGGGAGATCATCGCCGGCATGGCCGAGGCGATGGGCGCCCGCGTCGAACTATCCATCGAGGGTATCTCCCCAGCCGTCGTCAACGACCCCACCGTCACCGCTCTGGTCCAGGAAGTCGCTCGAGACCTCCTGGGAAGCGAGGCGGTCACCACTCAGGGACAGACAACAGGCGGAGAAGATGCCGCCTTCTTCCTGCAGGAGGTACCCGGCTGCTACTTCTTCCTGGGCTCGGCCGATCCTGAACGTGGCCTGGACCACCCTCACCACAGCCCTCGCTTCGACTTCGACGAGGGGGTCCTCCCGCTGGGTGTTGCCCTGCTGGCGACGGCGACGGTGCGGCTGCTGAGCACAGCGGAAGGGCCGACGAGCAAGTAGTGGGCAGCGAAGGACAGGGAGGAGTATGGGACAGGCAGGGCCTTTACGCTGGCGGGATGGATCGGGCTGGCTGGTGCTCCTGGGTGGGGGAGACCCCCTGGCCGGCGAGACGGAGCTGGTGGATGTGGCAGCCCTCGACCGGGCCGATCCCGACGGCCTGCTCGTCATCCTTCCGGCCGCCGGTCTCTCCCCCGACCTCGCTCAGGAACTGGTCGCCTACTTCGCCGATCTAGGGTTGCCCCACGGGCGGGTGCTCCCCCTCTTCGACACCGCAGCCGGCCCGGCCGTGGAATCGGCCGGAATCTCCCTCCTCTCGCAGGCGGGCCTCATCTATCTAGCCGACGGGGACCCCCGTCGGCTGGTCACTGCCGTCTCTCAGCCCTTGCTCCAGGCGCTGGGGGATGCCTACGAAATGGGGGCCGTCGTCCTGGGGGCGGGAGCCGGGGCAGCCGCCCTGGGCACGTGGCTGGACTTCCATCAGCCGGGATGGGGGTGGGTCATCAATACCGTCGTCACTCCCCACTTCACCGGCACCCAGTACGCGACCACCCTCCAGGCTCTGATGGCCGCCCACCCAGCCCTCTTCGGCCTGGGACTGCCCGACGGAGTTGCCCTGGCCCTGGGCCCCCACGATGAGGTCGAAACCTGGGGAAGCGGCCGCCCCACCATCCTGTTGCCCCGGGCGATGGGGGCGGCGTTGGGACGGAAGGAGGACCGATGAGCGGTCTGGTGGTTCGGGATGTCCGTGGGCGGACCTTCGACGCCGATCGCCCCTTCCGGCGGATCGTCAGCCTGGTGCCGGCCATCACCGAGAGCTTCTTCGACCTGGGGCTGGCGAGCCATCTGGTAGGCCGCAGTGAGGAATGCCTCTACCCTGCCGGTCGGGTGGCCTCGGTGCCCACCGTGGGGAAGAAACAGGCCCCAGATCTGACGCGCATCCGCGCCCTGGCCCCAGACCTGGTGATCGCCAGCCCAACCGAGAACCGCCTGCCCGACCTGCGCAGGTTGGAGGCGATGGGCCTCCCCGTCTTTCTCATCCACCCTCGGGGGGTCCACGAGACGCTGACGATGCTGTGGGATCTGGCGACGCTGACCGGAGGGATCGCCGAGGCGGGCCCTCGCATCCAGGCACTGGAGCGGGCCTGCGACTGGACCCAGGCGGCCTCCCAAGCCCGTCCTCCTGTCCCCGTCTTTGTCCCCATCCAGCGGGACCCTTGGATGACCTTCAGCGCCGGCACCTACGCCCACGAGCTGCTGGCTCTCTGCGGGGGCGAGAACGTCTTCGGCGATTGGGGGGAACTCTCCCCCGATTCCCGTCAACCCCGCCACACCTTTCCCATCACCCTGGACGAGATGGCCTCCCTGGCCCCCGAGGTGATCCTGCTTCCCGGCGGCTGTTACCCCTTCGGCGAAGAGGACAAGGCCGCCTTCGCCAACTACACCGAGGTCCCCGCCGTTCGCTCCCACCGCATCCACCTGATAGACGGGAGCTTGCTCTTCTGGGCCGGCACCCGGCTGGCCAAAGCCTTGACGGAACTCCCTCCCCTCCTGGGCCCTTCCCCCGGCTTCCCCGACGACCCTCCGTAGGCGTGGCCCAATGTGTCGAGGTGGCGTGACAAAGGGCCGGTTCCTCAACCTGCGGGAAGGGGGCACGCTCTTCCTCCTGTTCCTGGCTTGGGCGCTGCGCCTCTACCGACTCGACGGTCAGAGCCTCTGGTATGATGAGGGGTACAGCGTCTTCCTGGCCGGCAAGCCCCTGATCGAGTCGCTCCGCTGGTACGCCGGGGACTTCACCCCTCCCCTCTACGGCGCTTTGCTCACCCTCTGGCTCCCCCTGGCCGGCCGAAGCGAGTTCGCCGTCCGCTTCCCCTCCGTCCTGGCCGGCCTGCTGACGGTGGCCTGGACCGCCCGCTTGGGGTGGGACCTGGCCCGCCGCGCCGTGGCCCCCAAGGGACGGTGGGCCGTTGGGTTCCTCGCCGGGCTCCTGGCCGCCCTCTCCCCCTTCTACCTCTGGCACAGCCAGGATGCCCGGATGTACATGCCCCAGGCGGTGGCCGGGCTGGCGGCCACGACGCTCCTGCTGCGGGCCCTCCACGCCCCTCACCGCCGCCGCCGATGGCTCGCTTTCGCCCTGGCCGAGGCCGCCGCCCTCTACCTCCACACCACCTCCGGCTTCCTCTTCGCCTTCCACCTGGTGGTGGTGCTGGGCAACACCTTCCGCCCTGACCGGCGCTTCGACCGGGGACGGCCGAAGGGTACCGCTCCATCGCGCCTGGGGAGGAAGGACGCCGGCCGCCATCCGCTCACCTCTCGAACTCCCAAGAGAAAGGGCGCAATCCAATTGTGGCTGGGGAGGAAGGGCGCAATCAAATTGCGCCCCTACCTTGCCCTCGCCGGCGCGCTGCTGATCTGGCTCCCCTGGCTCCTCTATGCCCTCCCCTTCCTGGGGCAGAACGCCGGGTACTGGCCGGGCCGCCTCGACTGGCGCTTCTTGGTGAGCCGGGCCTTCCGGGGCTTCGTCAGCGGCGGGATGCTGCCCGAGGAGACGGCCGGGGTCGCGGCTCTCCTCTGGGCGGCCGTGATGCTCCTGAGCGCAGCCCTCCTCCTGGGCCAACGTTCCCCGGCCGGGGGAAACGCCGAGGGCCGACCTGCCCTCGAATGTCTCCTTTTTCTGGCCGGCTACCTGGCCGTGCCACTGGCGCTGATGGCGGTCCTCTTCCGCTCCGTGCCCAAGTTCGCCCCCCGCTACCTCATCATCGCCTCGCCGCCCCTCTTCCTCCTGCCGGGCCTGGGGATCGGCTCCTGGCTGGGGGGCGATCACCCCTCCCCTGGGGATCACCTCCGCCGCGCGGTCGCCGGGCTGCTCCTCGCCCCCCTGCTGGTCGTGGCCGGGCTGGGGCTGCACAACCTCTACGCCAACCCCGCCTTCGCCAAGCCCGACTTCCGCGCTGCCGCCCGCCGGGTGCGCCAGGCGATGGCCCCCGACGAGATCGTCCTCCTCGTCTCCGGCCACTTCTTCCCCGTCTGGGAGTACTACTTCGGCCCCCAGGGGTGGGCCGGACTGCCCGACGACCCCGTCCTCAACGTCAACCACGTCCTGCACTACCGGGAGGCGGTGCAGCGCCTCAACCCGCTGCTGCGCGGTCGGTCGGGGGTCTGGCTGGTCCAGTGGCAGGACGAGGTGGTGGACCCGACGGGGGTGGTCCCCTACCTGCTGGAGCAGGTCGGAGAGGCCGTGCCCGTCGCACCGCCGGCACCGCTCCCCCGGCTGCGCCACTACCGGCTGCCATCGGCAGCGCTCCCCCTCCCCCCCGAGCCCCAGGTCCCGCCCGCAGCCCAGGCCGAGCCCGTTGGCTCTGATGCCGCCCCCCTCCCCCTCCGGCTGCGCGGCTGCCGGGTCCCACCGGAGACGCCGGGAGATCGGCCGCTGACCGCCCACTGCTTCTGGGAGGCGTCGGGGCCGCTGCCGCTGCACCTCTACGTCTCCGCCCGGTTGGTGGACGAGGCCGGCATCGAGTGGGGGCGGGCCGATGGACCCATCAGCGGCCCCTACCTGGTGGCCGGCCGATGGCCCCAGGGGGAACCGATCCTGGGCCGCTACCAGGTCCGGCCAACCCCTGGCACGCCGCCGGGGGCCTTCTACCGGCTGGACCTGCGGCTCTACGAACCCGACGGCACCGTCCGGGGCGTCGTCTCGGCGGGGCCGGTCACCGTGGACCGGCCCCTCCGGCCCTACACGGGGACGCTGGTGACCGAGGCCGGATCGGTGCAGCGGCTGGGCGGGTTGGCGCTCCTGGCCGCCCGGGTGGAGCCGGAGCACCTGCTGCCCGGCGAGACGGCCACGGTGGAGGCGGCCTGGGAGGTGCGGGGGGCCTTCCGGGAACCCCGCCTGCGCCTGGAGGACGCGCGGGGGGAAGCGGGGGAGGCGGTTCCCCTGTTGCCGGAGCCGGGGGCGATGGCCCGCTGGCGGGTGGGGGATCGCTACCGGACGGTGACCCGGCTGCCCGTCTCCCCCCACGCTTGGGGGGGGGAAACGACGGTCTGGGCGGTTGCCGGAGAGGAGCGGGTGGCCTTGGGCCGGCTCTGGGTGGAGATCACCCGAACCTTCGCGCTGCCGACGACGGCGACTCCCTTGGCCTACCGTCTGGGGGAAGAGATCGCCCTGGTAGGTGTCCGCCAGGAGGAAGGCAACCGACGGCCTGGGGAAGCGGTCTCGTTGGTCCTCTACTGGCGGGCTGAAGGGGAGGTGGGACGTTCCTACAAGGTCTTTGTCCACCTGGTGGGGCCGGACGGGCAGATCCACGGCCAGGTGGACCGCTTTCCCCAGGGAGGGCGTCACCCCACTGATCACTGGCTGCCGGGGGAGGTGGTGGAGGACCGCTACCGGGTCTTGCTGCCGACCGACGCGCCAACGGGAGCGTACACCATCCTCGTCGGCCTCTATGACCCGGCGGACCCCCTAGCCCGGCTGCCGGTGCACAACACTCAGGGGGAGCGGCTACCCCACGACGCCATCCCTGTGGGGCACTTCACCGTAGTTGGGGATTAGGAGCCGTTTCCACCTTCCGGCATAGGGAGCCAATCTTCCAATCCAAGTTCTCGTCTCTCAGCTCCTCACTGCTCGGACGAGTGGCGGATCGCTTCGACGTAGAGGGCTTTGGCCCAGCCGTCCAGCCACTGTCGGTCGGCGTCGTCTAGATAGCTCGCCAGGTCCAGGACCAACTCGACAGCCCCCAACAGCGAGCAGATCTGGTCATCCCGGTCCATCTCGCTTTCGTCAGGCAGGTAGAGGGAGAATTCCTCACCCGCCAACTCCTGGTCCCCGTGCAGGATGCGGTGGGCCAAGCTCACGTAGAACTGGGAAGCTGCCAGGGGAGCGGTCAGCCACCCGATGGGGATGCGGGTGCTCTCGTCCTCCACCCAGGACTCCGCCAGCTCGATTAACCCATCCAAGTCCACCTGGCGGGCGTAGAGCATCCCGGCCAACGCCATCCCCTGCTCGATGGTCAGGTTCAGGGTGGGCAGGCCGGGCATGGGAGGCTCAATCTGGAAGAGGTTGGTCAGGGCCTCCCCCCACTCCAGCATAGTTTCTACCATCTCTTCGGAGAAGTACTCCTCATCCCCATCCATCAGGGGGAAGGGGATCGCCTTGCCGTTGCCGTTGTCGCTCATCGCTCGCTCCTTTTCCGCACCGAGTGTGGGTGGGTAGCGGTAGCATAGCATAAAATCCCCAAACAAGCAACCACATTCTGGGAACGTATCTATTCAGCCTACCCTCCCGCAGGTCACCGGTCGAGGGCGCTTTCAGCCCCGATGGGCTATTTGAAGCACGGTTTCGCGTCGGAAACGCGCCTAACCTGCGGGAGGATGAACAGTTACCTGGGAATGGCTTCTTATGCCCTTGCCCGCTTTGGAGCCCTGAAGTACAATTCCCCAGCAGGTATCTATTCAGCCTACCCTACCGCAGGCACCGGTCGAGGGCGCTTTCAGCCCCGATGGGCGATTTGGAGCACGGTTTCGCGTCGGAAACGCGCCTAACCTGCGGGAGGGTGAACAGTTACCCCAACAGGACATCTCCGGTGCCGCTCACCAGTCGGAGGGGAGTGCAATGCGCCCAACCTGCCTGCCAACAGCGAATCCGTCATCATGGGTTCGCCTGCTGATCTTGGGGCTGCTGGCCCTGTCGGCGGCCTGTACGCTCCCCGCGCCTTCTCAGACCGTGACCCCTCCCCCCTCGCCGACCGTGACCCTCGCTCCCAGCCTCACCCCCCCGTTGCCGCCCGTCACGCCAACGCTGGAACGCCCGCTGACGCTGACGCTGTGGACAACGGAGGATTTCGCCCCTCGGGGCGGGTCGCCCGGGGGCAACCAGTTGCTCCAGCAGTTCGCCGCTTTCCAGGCCGATCACCCCGACCTGCGGGTCGAGGTCGTTCTCAAGAAGCCCTACGGTCCCGGGGGGCTGTTGGACTACCTGCGCACGGCCAAGCCGGTCGCTCCCTCCCTCCTGCCCGACCTGATGGTGCTGGATGCGGCGGAACTGCCCACGGCGGCGCGGGAGGGGCTGGTGCAACCGCTGGATGGCCTCATCCCCTCCGAGTTGCTGACCGACCTCTTCCCCTTCGCCGTCCAGCTTGGGGAGGTGGATGGGGTCTGGGTCGGCGTCCCCTACCAGGCCGAGCTCCAGCACCTGGTCTACGACACCACAAAGCTGGAGCGCCCTCCGATGAGCTGGCGGGACGTCTACTCCAGCACGACGCCCTTTCTCTTCGCCACGGGGACCCCTCGAGGAGGGCTCAACGATGTCCTGATCAACCAGTACCTGGCCTTGGGGGGGCGGCTGGTGGACGAGGAGGGACGGCCTGTGTTGGACCGGGAGCCGCTGGTGGAGGTGCTCACTTTCTTCAACCGGGGGCGAAAGCTGGGCGTCATCCCCTATCGGGTGCTCAACCTGAGCAACGCGGCCAGTGTCTGGACCCGCTTCCTGGCCGGCGAGGCGGGGATGGCCCAACTGCCGGCCACCTTCTTCCTGATGGAGCGGGATCAACTGGCCCACGTCGGGTTCGCCCCCGTCCCTACGCGCAACCGGCAGATCGCCCCGCTGGGGCGAGGGTGGGTGCTGGTCGTTATCACGTCGGACCCGGAGCGCCAGAAGCTGGCGGCCCTGCTCCTGGAGTGGCTGATAGAGCCGGAGAACAACGGGGCTTGGAGCCAAGCGGCCGGTCGGCTGCCGGCCCGGCGGGCTTCCCTGGAGATGTGGGATCAGGACGACGCTTACGTGCCCTTCATCCGCCAACACCTGGAGCGGGCGGTGGCCGCCCCACCGCCGGAGGTGGAGCAGGTCCTGGCCCCCCCCTTGCAGACGGCCCTGCGCGACGTGCTACGCGGGGTCTCCACGCCCGAGGAGGCGGCTGAAGAGGCCATCGCTACGGTGGAGGGACGGAGATGAAGGCGGAACACCGTTCGCTCATCGAGCAGGTCCAGCGAGCAGCCCTGGAGGCGGTGGATCCGGCGGTCGCCATCCACCGCCACCTGCGGCGAGAGGGGGATCGGCTGATCGTCGGGGGCGGGGGGGATGTGCCTGCCCGCACCTACGACCTGGCGACCGTGGAGCGGGTCTTCGTCGTCGGCGGGGGCAAGGCGGCCACGCCGATGGTGGCGGCGCTGGCCGAGGTGCTGGGGGACCGGCTGACCCGGGCGGTGGCCGTCACCAAGTACGGTCACGTCGGGCCGGGCGATCTGCCCGACGGGCGGGTGCGGCTGCTGGAGGCCAGCCACCCCGTTCCCGACGAGGCGGGCGTGCGTGGAGCCCAGGAGATCGCCCGCCTGCTGGCCGACACGACGGAGCAGGACCTGGTCCTCTGCGCCATCTCCGGGGGCGGGTCGGCGCTCCTGGTCTCGCCGGCCCCGGGCCTCACCCTGGCCGACCTGCAGGCGGTCACGGACCTGCTCCTGCGCAGCGGGGCGACCATCGTCGAGTTGAACGCCGTGCGCAAGCACTGCAGCCGGATCAAGGGGGGAGGGCTGGCACGGATGGCGGCGCCGGCCCCCATCGTCAGCCTCATCCTTTCCGATGTGGTGGGGGACCCCCTGGACGTCATCGCCTCCGGCCCCACGGCCCCCGATCCGACCACCTTCGCCGACGCCTGGGCGGTGTTGGAGCGGTACGGGCTGGTGGACCGGGCTCCGCCGGCCGTCGTCGCCCGCCTGCGGGCGGGGATGGCGGGGGAGGTGCCGGAGACCCCCAAGCCGGGCGATCCCCTCTTCGAGCGGGTGCAGAACGTGATCGTCGCCTCCAACCGGCTGGCGGCCGAGGCGGCGGTGGAGACGGCCCGAGAGCTGGGCTTTCACGCCCTGCTGCTCTCCACCTACGTAGAGGGGGAAGCGCGGGAAGTGGCCCGGGTGGCGGCGGCGCTGGCCAAGGAGGTGGTCCGTTACGGGCGTCCGGTGGCCCGGCCGGCCTGCCTCGTCTGGGGGGGTGAGACGACGGTGACGGTGCGCGGAAAGGGGAAGGGGGGGCGGAACCAGGAGTTGGCGCTGGCGGCGGCGCTGGCCCTGGAGGGCTGGCCCGACGTCGTGTTCGTCGCCCTGGCCACCGACGGCACCGACGGTCCGACGGATGCCGCCGGGGCCATCGCCACGGGGGAGACGGTCCGGCGGGCCCGGGCGCTGGGGCTGGACCCGCTGGCGCACCTGGCCGACAACGATGCCTATCCCTTCTTCCAGGCCCTGGGCGACCTGATCCTCACCGGCCCCACCCAGACCAACGTCAACGACCTGCTCTTCATCTTCGTCTTCGGATGAGCAGTCAACGGATTGGGGGAGCGGATGGCTGTCAACGGATTGGGAGCGGATAGCTGTCAACGGATTAGGAACGGATTGAACGGATTTGGAACCTCGTTGCCTCGCCGATTCGCCGACTCGCTGACTCGCGTCAACGGATTTGGAACGGATGGGGGGTTGGTGCTCGCAAGAGGGCTTGTCCAGACTTTCGCACCGCTTTGTGCCCTTTGAGCTCTTGGTGCCCTCCGTGTCCCTCGCCGTGGCCGGAACGGACGAGCTGGCAACGGATTGGGGAGCGGATAGCTGTCAACGGATTGGGAACGGATTGAACGGATTTGGAACGGATGGGGGGGTGGTGCTCGCAAGAGGGGTTGTCCAGACTTTCGCACCGCTTTGTGCCCTTTGAGCGCTTGGTGCCCTCCGTGTCCCTCGCCGTGGCCGGAGCGGACGAGCTGTCAACGGATTGGGGAGCGGATTGAGCGGAGAGGGGGGCTCTGATATTTGTAGAACGTTTGTACGATCGAAGCAACTGAGGTATAATTGGATTGCGGCAGCGCGTTGGGGTGGTTCCTGGACTCGCCCCTGGATGAGGGGAGGATACGGAGCCTCTGGAGGCGATTCCTGACTCCTTCCAATGGTCAATCCCTTCCTGCCCAGCCTTGCCGACCCGTTGCCTCGTTAACCCATTGACTCGTCACCTCGTTGACTTGTCCCGCGTGTAGGAGGCCCGATGACCACAACGGCTCCCGATAAGATGGTCCCCCACAATGTGGAAGCGGAGGAGGCGCTGCTGGGATCGCTGCTCATTGATCCCGAGGCGATCTTCCGCGTCTCCCCCTTTCTCCGGCCCGAAGACTTCTACATCGTCAAGAACGGCTGGATCTACGAGGCGATCCTGGCCCTGCACGACCGGCGGGAGCCGGCCGACTTCGTGACCGTCTGCGACGAACTGGAACGCCAGGGCCGACTGGACGAAGTGGGCGGGCCGGCCTACATCAGCAGCCTCATCAACGCCGTCCCCAGCGCCATCCACGCCGAAGCCTACGGGCGGATCGTCGAGCGGACGGCGATCCGCCGCCGGCTCATCGCCGCCGCCGGCCAGATCGCCAGCCTGGCCTACGAAGAGTCCGAGGACGTCGAGGAGGTGCTGGACCGGGCCGAGCAGACCCTCTTCGGCGTCTCCCAGCAGCGGCTCGCCCGCGACCTGGTGCCCATCCACCAGGTGGTGGCCGACTACTTCGACCGCATTCAGTACCTGTACGAGCACCGGGGGGAGCCGTTGGGGGTTCCCACCGGATTCATTGACCTGGACCGGCTGCTGGGGGGCTTGCAGCGCTCCGACCTGATCATCGTCGCCGCCCGGCCCGGCCTGGGGAAGACCAGCCTGCTCCTCTCCATCGCCCTCAACGCCGCCCGCAAGCTCCGTCAGCGGGTGGCCATCTTCAGCCTGGAGATGTCGGCCGAGCAGTTGGTCCAGCGGCTGATCAGCGCCGAGACGGGGATTGACAGCCAACGGCTGCGGACGGGCGATCTGCGAGAGGATGAGTGGCCGCGCTTCGTCCAGGCCTCCGGTGCGCTCTCGGAGACGATGATCTTCATTGACGACACCCCGGCCATCTCGGCGATGCAGTTGCGCACCAAGGCCCGCCGGCTCTACGCCGAGCACGGGCTGGACCTGATCATGGTGGACTACCTGCAACTGATGAGCGGCGATTTCCGGGCCGAGAACCGGGTGCAGGAAGTCAGCTACATCTCCCGCGCCCTGAAAGGGCTGGCCCGGGAACTCAACGTGCCCGTCGTCGCTGCCTCCCAGCTCTCCAGAGCCGTCGAGCAGCGCCACGACAAGCGCCCCCTCCTCTCCGACCTGCGGGAGAGCGGCTGTTTGACAGGGGATACGCTGGTCCAGATGGCCGACGGACGACGGGTGCCCATCCGGGACCTCGTGCAAGCAAGCCGGCCCCTGGAGGTTATGGCCCTCAACGAGGCCACCTGGCGGCTGGAGTCAACCCACGCCCGTAAAGCGTGGCGCACAGGCGTGAAGCCGGTTTTCCGCCTTCTCACCCGGTTGGGAAGAGAGGTGCGTGCGACGGCCAACCACCGATTTCGCACCTTGGAAGGCTGGAAGCGCTTGGACCAGCTTGTGCCGGGAGAATATATAGCCCTCCCACGCTCTTGGGAGGAGCTTACGCCACCTCAGGCAACCCTCACAGAATCGGAGGTAGCGCTTCTCGGCCATTTAATCGGGGATGGATGTACTTTGCCCCGACATGCAATCCAGTACACCACTGTCCACTGGGAATTGGCCGAGTTGGTTGCTGAGTTGGCAGCACAAGTGTTCGGAGATAAGGTGCAACCGCGTGTGGAGCGGGAACGCCAGTGGTGGCAAGTCTACTTAAGCGCTACGGGTCATCTAACGCACGGGAAGCGCAATCCTATCGCCCAATGGTTAGAACGCTTGGGGATCTGGGGCAAGCGTTCTTTCGAGAAGCAAGTTCCGTCATCCCTGTTTGTGCAGCCGCCTGAGATTGTCGCGCGATTCCTGCGACATTTGTGGACCACCGACGGAACTCTTGGTATATACGGGAGGAAAAAACCACGTGCAGTCATCTCTTATGCAACGAGTAGCAAGCGGCTTGCATTAGATGTCCAGTCTTTACTACTGCGATTAGGGATCATCGCACGAGTCTATCGGGTGCCTCAACGGGGCAAAGGTCGGGACCAATGGCATGTCACCATCACCGGCAAGCCGGATGTAATGACCTTCATTGAGCGGGTGGGGCTTGTGGGGCCAAGATCGAGGAATTTAAAGCAAATTCGTGATTTCTATGATGGACGTGCCCATAGTACAAACCGAGATGTGATTCCTTCTGCGGCATGGCATTCGCTGGTGGAGCCAGCCCGACAGGCTATCGGAATGAGCCATCGTGCGATGCAAGCAGCGCTTGGAATGCGCTACTGTGGGTCCACTTTGTACAAGAGTAATCTCAGCCGTTCTCGAGCACTTCGAGTGGGACAGGTTGTGCAAAGCAAAGCGCTGATACGCCTTAGCCAAAGTGATGTTTATTGGGACCAAATAGTCCGTGTGGAGCCTGCCGGCGTTGAGGAAGTTTTCGATCTCGAAGTGCCCGGGCACCACAACTTTGTAGCCAACGACATCATTGTCCACAACTCCCTGGAACAAGACGCCGATGTGGTCCTTTTCATCTATCGCGATGAGGTGTACAATCCTGATACCGAGCTGAAGAACATCGCCGACATCATCGTAGCCAAGCACCGGCACGGTCCCACGGGCACCATCCAGCTCTTCTTCAAGAAGGAGCAAACCCAGTTCGTGGACGCCGAGGTCCGCCGCGCCGACCTGGCCTTCTAGCCCGTAGGACCCGGAGTGTAGATTCCCAGCGGCAGGTGAACGATGCCCGACCAACGGTCAGACTCCCTGTGGATTGTAGTCCTGGTTGAGCGCGGTATCCCCGTCTCCGTTGAGGCTTTCTGCGACGAAGAGGCGGCCCTGCGCCGGGAGGCCCTCTTGTGGACCGAGGCAAACCCTGAAGATGATGAGGTCGCCGTGTTTGAGGTGCTTCGTGTGCGTCGTGCTCTTGGTGAGCTTTGTGATTCAGGAGCGGAGTGAGTGGGGCACAAATGGGCGAGATGAAAGCGTTCTACTTCCCCGGCTTCCCCGATAGAGCCCGACCGGTCTCCCTGCCGGAGTCCGTCTTCAGCGAGTTACTGCCCCTCATTGACAACCTCGTCGAGCTGAAGGTGACGCTCCACTGCCTCTGGCGGCTCAGCCAGATGGGCGCGGGAACGGCACCGGCCCAGGAGCCCGGCCCGGTCCACCCGTCGGGTTCCCCGACGCCGACCCCGGACGCCTCGCCCCCCACCCCCTACCTGCGTCGCCGGGACCTCCTGGCCGACCCCGTGCTCCGGGCCGGCCTGGGCGAGGACCCGGCCCAGGCCATCGCCGAGGGGCTGGAGCGGGCCGTCGTGCGGGGCGCCCTGCTCCACGTCCGGGTGCGGCAGGATGGACGGGAGGAGGACTGGTACTTCGCCAACTCCTCCCGGGGACGGGCGGCCGTCCAGGCCCTCCAGGAGGGACGATGGCCCGCCGCCACGCCGGCCCCCCTCCAGGTCCAGGTCCGGCGGCCTACCATCTTCACCCTCTACGAGCAGACCATCGGCCTCCTCTCGCCCCTCATCGCCGACGAACTCCGGGAGGCCGAGGCCACCTATCCGCCCGCCTGGATTGAAGAAGCCTTCCACCGGGCTGCCGAGGCCAACGTCCGCCAATGGCGCTACGTCCGCGCCATCCTGGAGCGCTGGGCCAGGGAGGGGAGGGAGGACGAAGACGAAGACCGCTCCGAGGCGTCGGACAGCCGGCGTTTCATCCGAGGAAAATACAGCGATTACATTAAGTACTAAGGGAGCAACTGCCAACCGATGACCCAGCATTCTGCGACTCTAACCTCTTTAACCGACCTCATTGAAGAAGTCGTCCAACGCATCGTAGCCGTTGCCCATCCCCAGCGTATCATCCTGTTTGGCTCGGCAGCCCGAGATCAGATGGAACCGGACAGCGATATAGACCTGCTTGTCATCGTCCAGGGGCCAGTCCATCGGCGCACCCTTGCTGGCGAAATCTACCGCAATCTGCACGGCATTCCCCTGCCCGTAGATGTCGTTGTGGTCACCGAGCAAGACGTCCAGCAGTATGGGCACAAGGTTGGAACCATCTTGCGCCCAGCCTTGCGGGAAGGAAGGGTCCTCTATGAAGCGACAAGCTGATCCTACAGATCCCCTGGCCTGGCTGGCTCGGGCTCGGAGCAATCTCAAACGTGCGTCAATGGGTAGCGATGATCCAGAGGTCTTCCTGGAAGACTTATGCTTCGATGCCCAACAGGCTGCCGAGAAGGCCCTCAAGGCCCTATGCATTCACTATGAGCTGGAGTTCCCCAAAACCCACTCTTTGGTCGTTCTGATGGACCTCCTTAAATCAGCCGGGATTTCAATTCCACCGGAGGTTCAGGAGGCTGACACCCTTACCCAATATGCTGTCCAAGCACGGTACCCAGGATGGGATGAGGATGTTACGATGGTCGAGTATCAACAAGCCCTGCGTCTGGCGCGACGAGTTGTGGATTGGGTGCAGACAGTTCTCGGAGAACAAGGGTAGATCACGCTACCGATGGAACCGATGGAGATGGAGATGGATGTGAAACTCCAACACCGGCAGGCTGCTCCAGAAAACGGAACCCTCACGTCATCGTCGGAGACCTGCCCCCTCTGCGGCGGGCTGGGCTACATCAAGCTGGACGTTCCCGTCGGTCACCCCAGCTTCGGCAAGCTCTTCCCTTGCCGCTGCCGCCTGGCCGAGATGGAGCGCCGGCGGGCCGCCCAACTCCGCGCCATGAGCAACCTGGAAGGGCTGGAGCGCTACACCTTCGAGACCTTCGTCCCCACCGGCTTCGGCCTGGACCCCTTCCGCCAGAAGAACCTGCGGGACGCCTACGAATCGGCCCGCCGGTTCGCCGAGTCTCCCCAGGGCTGGCTCGCCCTGCTGGGGGGCTACGGCTGCGGCAAGACCCATCTGGCCGCTGCCATCGCCAACTACCGCGTCGAACGGGGCTATCCCGCCCTCTTCGTCAACGTCCCCGACCTGCTCGACCACCTGCGGGCCGCCTTCAGCCCCACCAGCGAGGTGGGGTACGACGAGCGTTTCGAGATGGTGCGCACCGCCCCCCTGCTCATCCTGGACGACCTGGGGACGGAGAACGCCACCCCCTGGGCCCAGGAGAAGCTCTACCAGATCTTCAACTACCGCTACAACACCCGCCTGCCCACCGTCATCACCTCCAACCACCGGCTGGAGGAGATCCCACCCCGCCTGCGCAGCCGGATGCTGGACCCCGACCTCTGCCGCATCCACACCATCCTGGCCCCCGACTTCCGCCACGGTGGGGGTCCTGGGATGGGGGAGTCGGAGCTGAGCAGCCTGGCCCTGCACCAGGACCAGACCTTCGAGAGCTTCGAGATGCGCCCCGAACTCTCCAGCGAGGAGCAGGACAACCTCAAGCGGGCCCTGGCCGAGGCCCGCCGCTTCGCCGAGGAGCCCACCGGCTGGCTCGTCTTCCAGGGCACCTACGGCTGCGGCAAGACCCACCTGGCCGCCGCCATCGCCAACTACCGCGTCCAGCAGGGGGATCAGGTCCTCTTCGTCACCGTCCCTGACCTGCTGGACCACCTGCGGGCCACCTTCAACCCCCAGAGCCCCATCCCCTACGACAAGCGGTTCGAGGAGGTCCGCACCGCTCCCCTGCTCGTCCTGGACGACCTGGGGACCCAGAGCACCACCCCCTGGGCCCGGGAGAAACTCCACCAGCTCTTGGACTACCGCTACAACGCCCAACTCCCCACCATCATCACCACGGCCAACACCCTGGAGGAGCTGGACCCCCGGCTGCGCAGCCGGATGTTGGACGGCAGCCGCTGCACCATTTTCGCCATCCTGGCCCCGCCCTACTGGCACGGAGGCAAGGGGCAGAAGAAGAAGGCGAAGACGACCCGCTCCCGCCGACGCTCCCGCAAGACGTGATCGGCCATGCACCCGCGTCTCCGCCTCCTCCTGGTCCTGGCGCTCCTGGGCATCCTGCCCCGCCTCCGGCCGCCCTACCCCCTGGTCGTCCTGGGGCCACCCCAATCGGTGATCACGACCAACCCCCTCATCGGCGTCCACACCCGCCTCACCGATGAGGTGGAAGCCTGGAAGATTCAGCGCACCTTCCAGATGGTGCGGGAGATGGGAGCTCCCTGGGTGGTCGAGTTCTTCCCCTGGCCCTACATCGAGCCCCGGCCGGGGCGCTTCGACTGGGCCCACAGCGACCTGGTCGTCCGGCACGCCCGGAACCAGGGGCTGACCCTCATCGCTCGCCTGGGATGGGTGCCGGCCTGGGCCCGCCCGGACCCCGATGAGCAGGAGACAACGCTGACTACCCTGACGCCGGAGGCCTACCCGGCCTTCGCCCGCTTCGCTGCCGCCTTCGTCGCCCGCTACCGGGGCCAAGTACGTCACATCGTCATCTGGAACGAGCCCAACCTGAGCTTCGAGTGGGGGTATCGTCCGGTGGACCCGGCCGGCTACGCTGCCCTGCTGCGGACCGTCTACCCCCAGGTCAAGGCGGCCAACCCCGACGTCGTCGTCCTGGCCGGTGCCCTGGCCCCCACCCTGGAGCCGCCGGGGAGCCCGGCCGGCCTCAACGACCTGGACTACCTGCGGGCCCTCTACGCCGCCGGAGCCGCCCCCTACTTCGACGCCCTGGCCGTCCACGCCTACGGCTTCCGGGACCCTCCCGAAGCCCCCCCGGCCCCCGATCGGCTCAACTTCCGGCGGGTGGAGCTCCTGCGCCAGATCATGGTCGAGGCGGGGGATGGGGAGAAGCCCATCTACGTGACCGAGGCCGGGTGGAATGACCATCCCCGCTGGACGATGGCCGTCCGGCCGGCCCAGCGCATCCGCTACACCATCGGGGCCTACGAGTGGGCCCGCCGCCGCTGGCCCTGGTGCCGGGCCGTCGCCATCTGGGTCTTCCGGCTGCCGGCCCTGCGCCACAACTACCGGGACAACTACGCCTTCGTCACCCCTGGCTTCCTTCCCCGGCCCATCTACCTGGAGGTACAGCGCTACGCCAAGGATGGCTATTGACGTCTCGACCAAAAGGCCCTACAATTGAAGGGACGGTGCCGGGCGTCGCCCTACCTCGCGGTTGGAAAAGGCGCGTTGAAGGGACGGAATGTACGGAGAGGTTGTGCCATGGCATCGCAGGCGACTATCTTGGTCATCGAGGATAGTGTGTTGAGTCAGCGGTTGGTGGAGGTCGTGCTGACTTCTCAAGGGTTCCACGTGGTGGAGGCCCGTACAGGCGAGGAAGGATTGCGGAAGGCTCTCGACGAGCAGCCCGACCTGATCCTGTTGGACGTCCACCTGCCTGATATGAGCGGATACGACGCCGTGGCCCGGCTGCGAGCCCAGCCTGAGACCGCCCACATCCCCATCATTGCCCTCACCGCCAGCGCGTCGGCCGAGGAGGAAGCCCGCGCCCGGGGTGCCGGTTGTGATGGCTACATCGCCAAGCCCATCAATACCCGGACCTTTCCCGACCAGGTGCGCCAGTATTTGGGGTGAGATGAGCGGGTACGAGCACCGACTGCAATCCCTCTACGACCTGGGCCATCAGGTTGTGGACAATCTGGGACTGGGCCATCAAGCCCTGCGACAGGCCCTGAAGGGCCTTCTGCCCCTCGTGGATGCCCGGGGCGGAGCGCTCTTCCTGTGGGAGGATGGCACGCCCTCCCTGAGCCAGCAGGTGGGTCTTACGCCCGCCGAGGAGGCCGGGCTGGTCCGCCAGGTCTCCTTGGAGGGACCCCTGGCCCAGGTTGTTCGCGAAGGAGTCCCCCTGCGGCTAGATCGCTGGTCCCCAGACGGGGGGGAGGCTGAGGACCAGCCGGCGCTCCTAGGTGTCCCTCTGGCCGCCGGTCCGCGCCTTCTGGGGGCCTTCTACCTGATAGGCCGACGGAGCGTGAAGACCGCTGACCAGAGTCCTGCCTTTACCCCGGAGGATGAAGCGCTGGTCCGCACCTTTGCCCTCACCCTGGCCCTAGCCCTGGAGAATGCCCGTCTGCAAGAGCAGAACCGGGCCAACTTCCTCCAAAAGGCGCTCCTTTACGAGATGACCACCACCATCTCGGCCACGTTGGACATCGGCCAGGTGCTCCGAATGGTCAGCGAGCGTCTGGCCCGCCTGATGGAGGTGGCCGGTGCCCGCATCTGCATCCTGGAACCGGGCCATCCTCCCACCCGGGCCACCGTCGTCGCCGCCTTTTGGACCGAGGAGAGCGAGAGGCAGAGCGCCAATGTGGGCCAGACTTACGACCTCTCCCAACGGCCTGTGACCACCCGGGCGCTGACCAGCCGCCGCCCCCTCCTCATCACGGCCGACCAGGGAGGTGGGGAATGGCAGGAGGAATTGGTCGCCCACCAGGCCCAGGCCCTACTCCTCATCCCCCTGGTGGCCCGAAACCGGACCATCGGCTACGTGGAAATGTGGGAGACACGGCCCGACTGTCACTTTGGCGAGGACCAGATCACGCTGATCCAGACGCTGGCCAACCAGGCGGCGGTGGCCATCGAGAACGCTCGGCTCTTCGCCGAGGCTCAGCAGCGGCTGAGCGAGCTGACCCTGCTCTACGACATCGTGGTGGCGGCGGCGGCCACGATGGAGTTAGAGACGATGCTCCAGAGTGTGGTGAACACGCTCCGTTTCGTCCTGGAGGGCACCCACGTCGCCGTGCTCCTGCTGGACGGTAAGGACAACGAGGCGGCCGGGGCCGATGATGGACAGGGTGGGAAACCCTGCCTCCGGGTCCGGGCCTATGCCGGTCACCCCCCAGCTCAGGCCATCCAGGCCGGCCTGCGCCCTGGTGAAGGGGTCATCGGGCGTGTGGCCGAGACCGGTGAGCCCGTCCTCATCCCCGACGTGCGGCAGGACGGGGGCTACATCACCAGCGCACCCACCACCCGGTCCGCCCTCAGCATTCCCCTGGCTGCCGGTCGCCGTGTCATCGGCGTGCTCAACGTGGAGAGCAGCGAGGTGGGGGGCTTCTCCGACGATGACCTGCGGCTGCTCCAGACGATGGGGAACAGCCTCGCCGTTATCTTGGAGAACACCCAGCTCTTCGAGCGGCTCCGACGCTCCGAAGAGGCCTTGGCCCTGCGCAACCAGGCGCTGGAGGAGGCCAACGCCCGCCTGAAGGAGCTAGACCGGCTCAAGTCCCAGTTCCTGGCCAGCGTCAGCCACGAACTGCGCACCCCCCTCAACGCCATCATCGGCTTCTCCGAAGTCTTGCTGGATGGTCTGGCCGGGGAGCTGAGCGAGATGGCTCAGGAGTACCTGCGCTACATCCACGCCAGCGGGCAGCACCTCCTGGCGCTCATCAACGACCTACTGGACCTCTCCAAGATCCAGGCAGGGCGGATGACCCTCTCCCTCCAGGAGGTAGACATCCCCGCCCTGTTGGAAGAGGTGCAGGCCACCATCGCCCCGATGGTTGAGCAGAAGGCTCAGACCCTCATCTTCGAAGTCGCCGATCCCCTGCCCCCGCTGATGGCCGACCCGATGCGGTTGAAGCAGATCCTGCTCAACCTGCTCAGCAACGCCAGCAAATTCACCCCCGAACGTGGGCGGATCGAACTCGTCTGTTCCCTGACGAACGACGGGCGGATGATGCGGTTCATCGTCACCGACAACGGCATCGGCATCCCGCCGGAGGAGCAGGCGATGATCTTCGAGGAGTTCCGACAGGCTCGACAGGCCCGCGAGTTGGGCCAGGGGACCGGCCTGGGGCTGGCCATCACCCGCCGGCTGGTCGAACTGCACGGTGGCTCCATCGGTGTGGAATCCGAGGGCATCCCCGGACGGGGCTCCCGCTTCACGGTGCTTCTCCCCCTGGCCGGGCCGGAGAAAGACGGAAACACGTGAAACGTAAAATGAAACGTAAAGTGGAACGTAAAGCGTAGGGGGCAATGCCGATGGATCTCTCCGTCTATCGTCAGCTCTTCTTGGAGGAATCCCACCGACGCCTGGCCGAGTTGGAGACGGCTCTGACTCAACTCCGGGAGGGGAAGGAGGATCAAGATGTCTGGCGGGCTGCTCATCGAGCAGCGCACACCCTCAAGGGGATGGCCGCCACGATGCAGTATCAGGAGTTGGCGACGCTGGCCGAGGAGATGGAAGCACTGCTCTTGGCTGTCCTGGAAGGTCGAGGGGAGCGGCCGGCCCAGCGGGCCTTGGAAGAGGTTCCCACGCTGGTCAAGCGGTTTACGGCGCGTCTGGAGCAGATCTGAGAATCCGTCTGAACCCTGTCGTTGGGACCCCGCTTTCTAGGCGCGATCTGAGGCGATGGTTTCCTACAGGACCGGGCTTCATCCTTCGTCCATCCTGCCCCGCGCTTTCTACGAGCGGGATACGCTGACGGTGGCGCGGGCGCTGCTGGGGCAGCGACTGGTGCGCATCGTGGAGGGACAGCGGCTGAGTGGCCGTATCGTCGAGGTGGAGGCCTACCTGGGTGAAGACGACCAGGCCAGCCACGCCCGGGTCGGCCCCACCCGGCGCAACGCCCCGATGTACGGCCCGCCCGGCCACGCCTACGTCTACTTCATCTACGGGATGCACTGGATGTTCAACATCGTCACCGAGCCGGCCGGCATCCCCGCCGCCGTCCTGGTGCGGGCCATTGAGCCCGAGGAGGGCATCGAGGTGATGCGGCAGCGGCGCAGGGGGCGGCCTGACCGGGAGCTGACCAACGGGCCGGCCCGCCTCTGTCAGGCGCTGGCCATAGACGGCTCGCTCAACGGGGTGGACCTGTGCGATGGCCGGCTGCTCTTCGTCGAGGCGGCTCCGTCTGTGCCCGACGCCCAGGTCGCCCGGGGACCCCGCGTTGGTGTGCGGGGTGATCGGCAAGCGCTGACCGCTCCCTGGCGCTTCTGGGTGCGGGGTAACCCCTACGTCTCCAAAGGGGGCGGCACCGTGACCGGACGGATGGCTCGAACAGACAGACCCACGAAGAAGGGGGCGTGAGATGCAAGTTGCTCAACGGACAGAACGGGACCCGATCCTGGACTGGCCTCTGGCCGATGCTTACATGCGGTTCGCCCTCCTGGCCCTGGAGGAGGTGGCCGGCGAGCACGGCGTCCAAGTGATCCTACGCCAGGCTGGCCTGGCCCACCTCATCGGCAACTACCCGCCCAATCGCATGGAGTTCCACGGCCTCACCTACGCCGACTACGCCAACCTGCACCGGGCTACCATCGAGTTCTACGGGCGAGCGGCCCGCGCCTTTGGCCTGCGCATCGGGCGGCTGGCTGCCCGCCGCTCCATCGAAGAGCAGAGCGCCCTCTTCGGCGTCGCCGTCAAAGCTCTTCGCCTGATGCCCCTCTCGATGCAACTCAAGACCATCCTGACCAATATGGCCAACGGCCTGACTCAGCTCCTGCGGCAGGGTGGGTACACCACGACGATCGAGATCGCGGAGCAGGATGACGCTTTCATCCTCACCTGGCCCCACTGTCCCAACTGCGCCGGCCTAGTGGCCGACCGCCCCATCTGCTGGATCATCGAAGGCGGCATCTTGGAGGCCACTCACTTTGCCACCGGCGGCAAGGAGTTCGCCGTTCACCAGATCGCCTGCCGGGCGACGGGCGACCCCGCCTGCTCCTGGCAAGTCTCCAAGACCCCCACGGGAGGATAACCAATGGGCAGTAGCCAATCTACTCCCCCCTCGGGCAACCGCTTCCTCGATCTGATCCACCAGCTCCGCCTCGCTTGGCGGCTGCTTCGAGACCCCCGTGTCCCCGGCTGGACCAAGCTGACCCCCTTCGTCACGCTGCTCTATGTCCTCTCCCCCATAGACCTCATCCCTGACCCCATCCTGGGGGCGGGTCAGCTTGATGACCTGGGCCTCATCTTCCTCGGACTCTGGACCTTTATCGCCCTGGCCCCGCCGGAGGTGGTCCGGGAGCACGTGGCGCGGATGGCCGGGCTGCGTCCCGGCTCCCCTCCGCCCCCGGCGGAATCGGTGGACGCGCCCACCGTCATTGACGCCGAGTACCGGGTTGAGGAGGAGAAATAGGCACTGACGCCGACGGCCGGTGACCGACCGTAGATCACCGACGGCAGACCGCCGACTGAGGACTGAGGACCGAGGACCGAGGACTGAGGACTGCCTGACCGACCGCCGACCGCCGACGGCCGACCGCCGACCGAGGACTGAGGACCGAGGACTGCCCGACCGACCGCCGACCACTTGACCACCCGACCAAGCGGCGGACCGCGGACTGAGGACCGAGGACCGAGGACTGCCTGACCGACCGCCGACCACTTGACCACCCGACCAAGCGGCGGACCGCGGACTGAGGACCGAGGACCGAGGACTGCCTGACCGACCACCCGACCACTTGACCACCCGACCAAGCGGCGAACTGAGGACTGAGGACCGAGGACTGAGGACCGAGGACTGCCCAATGGACTACGCCGTTCTGATCGTTGGCTCCGGGCCGGCGGGGGCTTCCACCGCCCTGCACCTGGCCCGCGACTACCCTCATCTGGCAGCCCAGTCCCTCATCCTGGAGAAGGCCCGCCACCCCCGTCCCAAGCTCTGCGGTGGCGGCGTCACCCCCGTCGCCTACACCGTCCTTCGGGGCCTGGGCCTGATGCCGCGCGGGCTCTCCTACGCCCCGGTGCGGCAGGCCCACCTGCACTTTCGGGATCGGTGTTTCGTCGTTCGAGGCGCTCCCCTCTTCCGCGTCTACCGGCGGGAGCAGTTCGACGCCTGGCTGGCCGACCAGGTCCGGCGACAAGGCATCCCCCTGCACGAGGAGGAGCCCTTCCTGGGCCTGGAGCGGGAGGAGGACCACCTGCTGGTCCACACTCCCCGGACCACCTACCGGGTTCGCGTCCTCGTGGGGGCCGACGGGGCCAACAGCCGGGTCCGGCAGGCGCTGGGGCTGCGGGGAGAGCCCTCCCGCCTGGCCCGCCTGCTGGAGGTGCTGACGCCGGTGGACCCGGAGCGGACGCCGGCCTTCACCCAAAAAGCCGCTTTTCTCGACTGGAGCGTGATGGTCCGGGGGATCCAGGGGTACGTCTGGGATTTCCCCGTCTGGGTGGATGGGCGGGCCTACCTGAACCGGGGCATCTTCGACAGCCGGGTGATCCCTTCGGCACCGCGCGGGCGGCTGCGGGCCGCCTTTGAGGAAGCGCTGGCCCACCGAGGCATCGCTCTGGAGGAGGTGCGGTTGATGGGCCATCCGCTGCGCTGGTTCGACCGGCGGGCGACGCTGGCCCGGCCCCACGTCCTGCTGGTGGGAGATGCGGCCGGCGTGGACCCTCTCCTGGGCGAGGGGATCGGTTGGTCGCTGGCCTACGGACGGGTGGCCGCCGAGGCCATCGGGGCGGCCTTCGAGAAAGGGAACTTTCGCTTCGCCGACTACTCCCAGCGGTTGATGGCCGACGGACTGGGGCGGAGCCTCCAGCGGCGGACCTTCTTCGCCCGGCTGGGGTATCGGCTGCGCCAACCCTGGCTGCTCCTCCCCCTCTGGCGGGGCCTGGGGGTCTTGGCCACCTGGGCGCTGCGTTGGGACTGGGGGTAGCTCATCTGGTGGAGGGGAGGTCCAGCATCAGCACCTCCAGCGTCAGGCGCGGGTTGGCATTCTGGTCGAGCCGGTGGAGGGCCTGTTGGAGGGCATCCAGGCAGCGGCGGACCGTCACCAGGTCGTAGCGCTCAGCCCAGCGGCGCAGCGTCTCCCGGTGGTCCACGTTGGTCAGCGGGGCCTCGGCCCCCGAGACGAGGATCAAGAGGTCCCGCCACCAGCCGGCCCAGAGGGCCAGCGTCTCCCGGGCGCACTCCTTGTCCCGGGCCAGCTTCTCGGCGTAGGCGAAGCGCTCCACCCGATCGGCGACCAGCAGCCGCTGCAGCGCTTCCAGCCGGGTGGCTCGCGATTCCAAGAGAGAGGGGTCCTGGACCGCTCGCACCGCCCATCCCAGCCGGCCACCGGAGAGCCGGGCCAACAGCGCCGCCCGCTCCGGCTCCACCCCCCATCGCTCCCGTAGGGCCTGCTCCACGGTGGCGCGAGGGAGGGGGCGGAGAGGAAGCACCTGGCAGCGGGAGACGATGGTCGGCAGCAGGGCGTCCGCCTCCTCGGCCAGCAGGATCAGGAGGACGGAAGGGGGAGGTTCCTCCAGCGTCTTCAGGAGGGCGTTGGCTGCCCCTACCGTGGCCCATTCCATCCCCTCCAGGATGGCTACGTGGCGCGATCCCTCCACGGGGGTCAGGGCCAGTTGCCGCTCCAGTTCCCGCACCTGCTCGATCTTGAGCGAGCCATCCTGAGGGGCCAGCCGGTGGAGGTCGGGATGGCGGCCGGCCCCGACCAGACGGCAGGCCCGGCAGCGGCCGCAAGGGGGCACGTCGCCGGTGCAGAGGACCGCCTGGGCCAGGGCCTGGGCCAGCGTCCCCTTGCCCACGCCCTTAGGGCCGGTGAAGAGGTAGGCGTGACCCAGCCGGCCGGTCGTCACCGCCTGCCGGAGGAGGGCAACGGCCCACTCGTGGCCGATGACAGGCCAGGGTGGAGAAATCGGCATCTGGTCTCGATCCATATTCGATCCTGCCGGTTGCGGCGGTTGCTCTCGATCCAGGCTCCCTTCGACGCACCGGAATCCCCACTCTAGCGCGAGCCCGGGGCAAGCGCCCTTGCCGGCCAAGAGCGCTCGTGTTATAATTTCAAAGCCCGCCCCTGTAGCTCAGATGGACAGAGCAGGAACCTCCTAAGTTCCGGGTCGCGCGTTCGAGTCGCGCCAGGGGCGCCTGTAGCGTCGTGCCGCTGTGGGTCAGGCTGTTAGCCACCTACCAGCTCCTGAGTATAGCACAGACGGCAAAGGGAAACAAGGAGCACCCGCTCGCGCGGCCGGATCCCTGGGTGGATGTTGGCCGCGCGAGTGCTTTGGACCTCCGAGGTCTCGGTGAGACCTCAGAGGTCTGAAAAGGTAACTGTTCACCCTCTCGCAGGTTAGGCGCGTTTCCGACGCGAAACCGTGCTTCAAATCGCCCATCGGGGCCGAAGGCGCCCTCGACCGGTGACCTGGGGGAGGGTGGGCTGAATAGATACCGAAAAGGTTGCCTCGAGGCCCACTGTCGAGTACAATAGACACAGATGCTGGGCCCTGTTCGCCGCCTCAGGTGTCCGAACTGCCCAGTGTCTCGTCTTCACGTGCCAGGAACCCAGTTTCACAAGCCTTCAGGGAGAGGTACCCCATGGTCCAGATCGAGGTCAACACCCGTCGTCGTCAGGAGTTCCAGGACATCACGGCCGAAGTGCAACGGATCATCCGGGAAAACGGGTTCCAGGATGGTCTCTGTTACCTCTTCTGTCCCCACACAACGGCCGGCTTGACCCTCAACGAGAACTGGGACCCCACCGTGCGGCAGGACATCGGTATGGTGCTGGACGAACTGGTGCCCCAGCGCCCCGATTTCCGCCACCGGGAGGGGAACTCGCCGGCCCACATCAAGACCAGCCTGGTGGGCAGCAGCCTCACCCTGTTCGTTGAGGAGGGCAAGTTGCTCCTGGGTACCTGGCAGGGGGTCTTCCTAGCCGAGTTCGACGGCCCCCGCCGCCGCCGGGTGTTGGTCAAGCTCCTCTCCGATTGACGGTCCGCCCGTCGGGTGGACAAGATGGCCGACAAGCAAACTGCTCGATGGAGGGGATGTAGGGAGATGCAATGCTCGCCGGTTGCCAGACCGCCGGTGACCAGCCAAGGGAAGGAAAGGAAAGGGGAGGACGAGGATGCAGGTGGAGTGGAGTGTGCTGGAACGGATATTGCCTCGGGTGCAGAAGCCGGCCCGCTATACCGGGGGGGAGTGGAACAGCGTTGTCAAGGATTGGGAGACCACCCCCATCCGCATCGCTCTGGCCTTCCCCGACATCTACGACCTGGGGATGTCCAACCTGGGGTTGGCCATCCTCTACGACATCGTCAACCAGCAGCCCGACATGCTGGCCGAGCGGGTCTACCTCCCCTGGGTGGATATGATGGCCGCGATGCGGGAGGCGGGCATCCCCCTCTACAGCCTGGAGACCCGCCACACCATCCCCGACTTTGACATCCTGGGCATCAGCATCCCCTACGAGCAGCTTTATACCAACACCCTCTCGCTGCTGGACCTGGCCGGCCTCCCCCTCCTGAGCCGGGAGCGGGACGAGCGCTGGCCCCTGGTCATCGCCGGCGGTCACGCCACCTTCAACCCGGAGCCGATGGCCGACTTCATTGACCTCTTCGTCGTCGGCGAGGGGGAAGAGGTGATCCTGGAGATCGCCCGCACCTACCACCAGGTGCGCCACCTGCCCCGGGAGGAGCAACTGCGCCGTCTGGCCACCCTCTGGGGCGTCTACGTCCCCCGCTTCTACGACGTCACCTACCACGAGGATGGGCGGGTGGCCCAGGTGACGCCGACGGTGCCCGAGGCCGCCTTCCCCGTCCAGAAGCGGATCGTCCCCCTCCTGCCCCCGCCCCCCACCCGGCTCATCGTCCCCTTCGTGGACGTGGTGCACAACCGGGGGGCCATCGAGATCCAGCGGGGGTGCACGCGGGGCTGCCGCTTCTGCCACGCCGGCTTCGTCAACCGGCCCGTCCGGGAGCGGTCTCTGGAGCAGGTGCTGGAGGCGGTGGATGCGATCGTCCGCAACACCGGCTTCGAGGAGATCGGCCTGCTCTCCCTCTCCAGTTCCGACTACACCCGGGTGGGAGAGTTGGTGGCCGAGATCAGCCGGCGCTACCGGGGGCGACACCTCTCCATCTCGCTGCCCAGCCTGCGCATCGAGTCCTTCTCGGTGGAACTGGCCGATATGCTGATGAGCGGGCGGCGGAGCGGGTTCACCTTTGCGCCCGAGGCGGCCACCGAGCGGGTGCGGCGCGTCATCAACAAGTACATCCCCACCGACCAGGTGCTGGAGGTGGCCGAACAGGTCTACAGCCGGGGCTGGCGGACCATCAAGCTCTACTTTATGATCGGGCTGCCGACGGAGGAGATGGAGGACGTGCAGGCCATCGCCGACCTGGCCCGGGCCGTGCTGGCGCGGGGGCGGAAGGTCCACGGGCGGGCGGCGAAAGTGAGCGTCGGTGTCAGCACCTTCGTGCCCAAGCCCCACACCGCCTTCCAGTGGGTCCCTCTGGAGGCGCTGGAGCGGGTGCGGGAGAAGCAGCGGCTGCTCCGCCGGGCGCTGCGGGGGCCGGGCATCCGCTTCAATTGGAACGACCCCGAGGAGACCTTCATCGAAGCTTTTCTCTCCCGGGGGGACCGCCGGCTGGGCCGGGTCATCCTGGGGGCCTGGCGGCGGGGAGCCCAGTTCGACGCCTGGCGCGAACAGCGCAACTTCCGGGCCTGGATGGCCGCCTTCGCCGAGGTGGGGCTCGACCCTCGCTTCTACACCCATCGGGATCGGGAGGCCGACGAGGTCTTCCCCTGGGACCACATCAGCACCGGCCTGCGCAAGCGATTCCTGCGCCAGGACTACGAGATGAGCCTGGCGGGGGAGACGCGGGAGGATTGCCGGAACCACTGCTTCGCCTGCGGCATCCTGCCCCTCTTCGCCGACCTGCGCCGGGAGACGCCCGACGAGGCTTGGGAGTGCCCGCCGGTGCGCCCCAGGCAACCCAGGGAGCGCCCGGAGCACCGTCGCCTCGCCGTGTCGCCTGAGCCTGTGGGGTGACGGCCGGCGGACCGGGGGGCTTCCCTCCGGCGGGTTGCCCGCCCTCCGGCTGGGGGGCGTACTTCGAGGATGGGAGAGTCCGACCTCTTTGAACGTTACGCCGACGAATACGATCGCTGGTTCGATGAGCACCCGCGCATCTACCGGGCCGAAATCCGGGCAGTGGGCAGGTTCCTCCCTCACCCCGGCCTGGGGATTGAGGTCGGGGTGGGTACAGGCCGCTTCGCCACGCCCTTCGGCATCGGGATCGGCGTGGACCCGGCCCGGCAGATGGTGCGGCGGGCCCAGGCGCGAGGGCTCGCCGTCTGCCAGGCCCGGGGGGAGCGCCTGCCCTTCCGGGCGGGTCAGTTCGACTACGCCCTTCTGGTCACGGTGATCTGCTTCGTGCCCGACCCTCTCGCGCTGCTCCAGGACGTGCATCGGGTTCTCAGGCCCGGCGGTCCGGTGATCATCGGTTGGATCGCCCGGGACAGCCCTCTGGGACGGCTGTACGAAAGGCGTCGGGAGCACAGCCGATTCTACCGGGAGGCGACCTTCTACACGGTCTCCGATGTCGTCGGATACGTCCGGCGGGCCGGCTTCGGCCAGATGCAGTTCAGCCAGACCCTCTTCGGCATCCCCGACGACGATCCGGCGACCTTCCAGGTCCGCGATGGGTACGGAGAAGGCGCTTTCGTCGTGCTACGGGCGGTGAAGTTGGCCGGAGAGGGGATAGCCGCCTGATCCGCCTGGCCGAACTGCCCGACTATCCGGCGGCCCTGGCCCAGGGGAGCTTGGGGGCGTTGCTGCGGGATCGCGTGCTGGAGCGCTATGTCCAGGCCCCTTTGTCCCCTACCCAGAAACGGGAACAGGCCCTCGCTTGGCTGGATGAGTGGTTTCAATCTGATAAGGGAGCATGTATCGCTTGCGCCTCACTTTTGCCCGCGATGAGCGGCTGAAGTTCATCGGGCAATTGGATATGGCCCGGACCTGGGAGCGGGCGATCCGGCGGGCCGGCCTGCCCCTGGCCTACTCCCACGGCTTCAACCCCCGCCCCCGGATGCAGTTCGCCTCCGCCCTCCCCCTGGGCTGCACCGGCGAGGCGGAGATGCTGGACCTCTGGCTGGAGACGGCGGTGCTGCCCGACTCGGTGGCCCAGGCGCTGGCCCCGGTGCTCCCGGCCGGCCTCTCCCTGCGCCGGGTGGAGCCCGTTCCCCTCAAGGCGCCGGCCCTCCCCACCCAGATCGTCGCCTCCATCTACCGCGTCACCGTCGAGGGGCCGATGGACGAGGCCCAGGTCCGTCGGCGGGTGGCGGACCTCCTGGCCGCCGACCGGATTCCTCGCCGGCGCCGGGGCAAAGCCTACGACCTGCGCCCGCTGATCGAGAGCCTGGAGGTGGTGGAGGTGACCCCCGAGGGGGCCACCCTGCGCATGCGGCTGGCGGCCGGCGACCGAGGCACTGGCCGGCCCGACGAGGTCTTGGACGCCCTGGAGTGGGGCGACCGGCTGGCCTGGATCCACCGGGAACGGATCGCTCTCCGTGGACAGCGGGAGAGCTAGTGGGAAGTTAAGGAGGGGAACCGTGAACAAAACCATTGAAGCCGTGTTCGACGGCACCGTCTTCCATCCTACCGAGCCTATAGCCCTTGAACCCAACGTCCGGGTGCGCATTACCGTCGAGGAATTGCCGCCTTCGGAGAAGAAGCAGGTCTCTTTCCTTGAAGTTGCTCGCTCTCTCAATCTGGATGGCCCGCCTGACTGGTCGGAGAATCTGGACAAATACCTGTACGGGGGAGAGACTTGGAATGAAGGATGAGGTGTTTCCCGACTGACGCACTGACGGCTGACAGGCATTTCCAACAAGCCGGATTTCGGGCCCTTCTTCGAGAAGGGAGTCTCTGACGACGATGGAACAAAGTTCTTCAAAACCTATCACCGTCGAAGTGCGCTTCGCCGAGGACGGCACCGTCTGGCCCCACCGTCTGACCTGGCAGGGGCAGAACCTGCCGGTGACCGGCGTGGGCCGGCAGTGGACCGACAAGGCCGGCCGCCACGTCCTGGTGATGACCCCGGGCAACCGGGTCTTCGAACTCCTCTTGGACCGGGCCTCCCTATGCTGGCGCGTCGTGCAATCCCCCAATGCCTTCTGGACATCGTAGGCGCACGGCAGGCCGTGCTCAACCGGATCGGGTAGGGACCCAGCACGCGGCCTCCGACCGGGATGGTGCTCCCGGCGCTCCCGGCCGGCGCAGCGTGCCCTGCCCTCCGTCTCCCCAATCGTTCCACGCAAAACAACCAAGGAGTTCCTCCAATGACTGAGACGATGCGAGCCATCATCAAACCCCAGGCCGCACCGGGCCTGGAGCTCGTCGAACGTCCCATCCCCCAGGTCGGTCCCCGGGACGTGCTGGTGAAAGTCAAGGCAACGTCCATCTGTGGGACAGACCTGCACATCTACCGGTGGGACCCATGGGCTCAGGGGCGGATCAAACCGCCCCTTATTGTTGGACACGAGTTCTGCGGTGAGGTGGTCGAACGGGGCTCGGAAGTCCACACCGTCCAGGTGGGCGACTTCATCTCCGCCGAGAGCCACGTCGTCTGCGGTGTCTGCACCTACTGCCGCACCGGCCAGGGCCACCTCTGCCCCAACACCCAGATCATCGGCGTGGACCGGGATGGAGCCTTCGCCGAGTACGTCGTCATCCCGGCCGAGAACGCCTGGGTGAACCCGCCCGATATGCCGCCGGAGATCGCCACGCTGCTGGAGAACTTCGGCAATGCCGTGCACACCGCCTTCGCCACCGACGTGCGGGCCCGCAAGGTGCTCATCACCGGCTGTGGCCCCGTGGGGCTGATGACCATCCCGGTGGTGAAGGCCGGCGGCGCCCGCGCCATCTACGCCACCGACATCAGCCCTTACCGGCTGGCGTTGGCCCGCAGGATGGGCGCCGACCTGGTCATCAACGCCGCCGAAGAGGATGTGGTGGGCATCATCCTGGAGGCGACCGAGGGCGAGGGGGTGGATGTGCTGCTGGAGATGTCGGGCGCCCCCTCCGCCATCCACCAAGGCTTCACCCTCCTGAAGGACGGCGGCGAAGTCGCCCTGCTGGGCCTCTCCCCCGGCCCCTTCGAGTTCGACCTCAACAACCACGTCATCTTCAAGGGGGCCACCGTCCACGGCATCATCGGACGGCGGCTCTGGGAGACCTGGTTCCAGATGCGCGGGCTGCTCAAGGCCGGCGTAGTGGACCTGAGCCCCGTCGTCACCCACCGCTTCGCCCTCGACGAGTTCGAGCAAGCCTTCGCCGCGATGGCCTCGGGGCAGAGCGGCAAGGTCGTGATGTTCCCCTGACGCCGCCGAAACGGGTCCGTAGGGGTGACCGGGGCCGGTCACCCTGTCGGGTTTTGGTCCCATTCCCGTTCTCCTCACGAAGCGAAAGGAGTGCGCTATGACCGAGGAAAAGCTGGCCTGGATCAACGACGAAGTCGCGGCCCTCAAGGAGCAGGGCCTCTACATCACCATCCGCACCATTGACTCCCCGCCTACTGCCTGGATGGTGGTGGACGGCAAGCGGGTGCTGAACCTGTGCACCAACAACTACCTGGGGCTGGCCACCCATCCCCGGCTGGTAGAGGCGGCCAAGGCGGCGCTGGACCGCTTCGGGGCCGGCCCCACCGCCGTCCGCTCCATCGCCGGCACCCTCAGCCTGCACGTAGAGCTGGAGAAGAAGGTGGCCGCCTTCAAAGGGGTGGAGGACGCTCTCTACGTCCAGAGCGGCTTCAACGCCAACCAGGCCGCCATCCCCTCCCTGGTGGGCCGGGAGGACGTTATCTTCTCCGACCGGCTGAACCACGCCAGCATCATTGACGGCTGTCGGCTCTCCCGGGCCAAGATCGTCGTCTACGAGCACTGCGACCCCGAGGACGCCGAGCGCAAGATTCGGGAGCACCTCCCCAACTACCGGCGGGGGCTGCTGGTCACCGACGGTGTCTTCTCGATGGACGGCGACATCGCGCCCCTGGACAGGCTCTACGAGGTGGCGCAGAAGTACGGCGTGATGACGATGGTGGACGACGCCCACGGGGAGGGGGTGCTGGGCCGGGGTGGCCGGGGGATCGTGGACCACTTCGGGCTCCACGGCAAGTTCGACGTGGAGATCGGCACCTTCTCCAAGGCCTTCGGCGTCGTGGGGGGTGTCATCGCCGGCAAGAAGGTGATCGTGGACTGGCTGCGTCAGCGGGCCCGTCCCTTCCTCTTCTCCAACGCCGTCACCGCCGCCGACACCGCTGCCTGTCTGGCCGCCGTGGAGATCCTCGACGAGTCCACGGAGCTGGTGGACCGGCTCTGGGAGAACACCCGCTACTTCAAGGGGGAGATGCGGAAGCTGGGTTTCGACACCGGCCAGAGCGTCACCCCCATCACGCCGGTGATGCTGGGGGAGGCCAAGCTGGCCAAGGAGTTCTCCCGCCGCCTCTTCGACGAGGGCGTCTTCGCCATGAGCATCGGCTACCCCACCGTCCCTCGGGGCGAGGCCCGCATCCGGGTGATGGTCTCCGCTATGCTCAGCAAGGACGATCTGGACTACGGGCTGGAGGCTTTCGCCAAGGTGGGGAAGGCGCTGGGGGTGATCTAGACCCTCAGCCAGCCCCTCCCGCAGGCCCCCCGCCGGGGGGTGATGCCCCCCCGCCCAACACCCCCTCTGGGAGGGAAATCGGTCCGGGCTGGGCCTGCGGGAGGGATGCTCTGAGAGCGCTCAACCCGGGCTGGACCTATGGGAGGGTTATCTGGAATCCGCAGGATGGTCGAGAATGTACCTCTTAATCTGCCTTTGTGCTCGCTTCTCGCCCTGGTCGTCGGCTACAAAGCGCTGGTATGATTGCGGAGTGGGGAGTCGTTCACAGATGAATGCCTCGTCTTTTAGAGACCCATCCCGCTGACCAATCCACTCCAGGTAGCCGGTTGACTGACAGAACTTGAGGCTGAACAATCCTCGTATCGATGTGATGGCCATATGGCAGGCATCTGTCCCACAAGAGCACGCGAGTAGCCTTCGAGGTGTACAAGCGGGTGCTTATCGCAACCGCCCAAGCCCTCCCCAAGGGGATAGAAGTGGTGCTTTTGGCCGACCGGGGCTTCGTGGATGTAGACCTGATGCAACTTCTGAAAGAGGAGCTGCATTGGCACTGGCGCATCCGGGTCAAGACCAGCTTCTGGGTCCGGATCCCGGGGCGTGGATGGCGCAAAGTAGGCTGGTTGAAGCCTGAGCGTGGCCGAGGTGTTCTGTACACCGGCGTCTTCATCACCCGCAGGCGATTCGGCCCGCTATGCCTGGCCGTAGGCGCTCCTCTGACCGAGAAGGGATACTGGTATGTGGTCAGCGAGATGACAAATCCAAAGGATTCCAGATCCAAAGCAGTCAGATAGACAACGCGGAAGCGTTGACCCGATTGATGATGGTGCTGGCGGCCGCGACTTGGTATCTGGTGAGCCAGGGGGTGGAGGTGGTGAGAACGGGCAAGAGGCGATGGGTTGACCCCCATTGGTTCCGGGGCTTGAGCTATTTGAAGATCGGGTGGAGATATGGGAAACGGGCTGTGGTATGTGGATGGGGATTGTGCAGGCAATTCACGTTCCCAGCCGGAGAGGATCCAGAGCCGGGGGATGGCCTCCATACGCCAGGCCCGGAAACGAAAACGTAAGCCCATTGTCAGATTTGTTAAGGTGCTCACATAACCGAGTTCTGTCAGTCAATCGGCGCTCACGGCTTGAACTTCAGAGGTGGTCGGCTGGTCGCTTGGTCAGTCAGTCTTCTAGGGCCGGTCGAGTTAGTCCAGGATGCCGGCCAGCGCCACCAACAAGCGAGCCTGCTCCTCAACGACCGGATTGCCCCGGTGGCGATTTGGTACGGCGGCCTGGCGATGGGGTTGGCGGCAGCGGTGGGATTCGCGCTGCTGGGGCGGGCGCTGCGAGGCCATCGGCCGTCGTGGGAGGGGGAGGGGTGAGGCGCGTCAAGCCCTTTACCTGGCAGGTCTTCGGCGTGTTGATCGGCGGGGCGCGCCGGTGCTGTGGGTCTGGCCGGCCGGTGATCCTGAAGCACCGTGGCGGTTCCAGGCGGTGTTGTCCTTGGCTGCTGGTCGGGGGGTAACCGTAATGACATCATCGGGGAGCCGCTTGTGTGGCTGGGGCTGAGGAATGGCCCGCTCAGCGCTTGGGAGTTTGACCAAGTTGCCCCACGCAAGTATAATAGGGCACGTCAAAGAAAAAGTTGGGCGAATGCCTGTTCTTAGGCTGCCCGTATACGTCCCAGTGTTCTTAGGAGCGTCGCTTACTCGGAGCTGACATTAGAAAGGCGAGGCCGAGGATGTGAGCATGGCTACATAGCTCGGTGCCGTGAGATGGCTCTTTCCAGCCCCCAACCAACTCAGGTATTAGGAGGCGATCCTATGAGTGCTGGTTATCCAAACGAGACCTCTGTTTTTGAACACCGTAGTATCCAAGACTTATATGCCGAGGTCCGTGATGTATATTTGCGCTATCCGCAGCCGTGGGTCATCGGCTACAGCGGTGGCAAGGATTCAACAGCCACCTTGCAATTGGTGTGGAAGGCATTAGAGGGGCTGGCGCCAGAGGATCGTCAGAAGCCTGTCTTCGTAATCGCTTCAGACACTAAAGTGGAGACTCCGGTCATCGTGGGTTACATTGACAGTACCCTGCGTCGCATCAACGAGACAGCTAAAGCCACAGGCATGCCGTTTCGAGCGGAGAAGGTCGTGCCTACCCTTAACGACAGTTTTTGGGTGAACCTCATTGGACGCGGCTATCCAGCCCCTACGGCTCGTTTCCGCTGGTGCACGGAACGCATGAAGATTAAACCGGCTAACCGTTTTATCGAGGAGAAGGTGGCCCAGCATGGCGAGGTGATTGTAGTGCTAGGCGTGCGCAAATCAGAAAGTTCGACACGGATGCAGTTGATGAACACATATCAGGTAAAAGGTCACCTATTGCGCCGCCATACATCGCTGCGAGGGGCCTATGTCTATGCACCGATTGCGGATTGGTCAACGGATGATGTATGGACATATCTCTTGCAAGTACCTTCCCCATGGGGTAGTAACAATCGGGATCTTGCAGCGCTTTACCGGAATGCCAACGCTGGAGAGTGCCCACTGGTCATTGATACCTCTACTCCATCTTGTGGAAACAGTCGGTTCGGCTGTTGGGTTTGCACTGTGGCTGAGCGAGATTCCTCAATGGAAGCATTGATTGACCGTGGTGAAGAGTGGATGGAACCTCTACTCGAGTTTCGTGAATGGTTGGCCGTTACAACTGATCCGAAGCGCAAGCGGGAATTTCGAGACATCAAGGGCCGTGATGGACGGGTAATTCTGAAGAAGGACGGTACACCGGCCGCCCGCACGTACAAGCTCCAAGTCAGCAAGCAAATGCTGGAGGAGGTCTTGCGAGCGCAATTGGCTGTGCGCCAGAATGGTCCCGATCCCAGTGTGACGTTAATTACCGAGGAGGAACTACACGAGATTCGCCGCATTTGGCGAACGGAGCGTCAAGATTGGGAAGATTCAGTACCGAAAATCTTTCGCCGGGTGAATGGGTATGACTTGGATTGGCCGGTGGATGATGATGGTTATTTTGATGTGGATCACAAGACGTTGTTGGCCAATATTTGCAAAGAGTATGATGTGCCATTTGACTTAATCGCCAAGATGCTCGAAGAAGAGCGTCGGGCCAATGGCATGGCTCGACGTGCGGGCATCTATAAAGCATTGGCTGCTGTCTTGAGTCAGGAATGGCGCAGCGAGGAAGAGATCTTAGCTGAAGCGCCATTGCAGTTACAGTTGGTGTAACCTATGCAATTGCTGAACCTGACACTCTACAATTTTGGTGTCTTCCGGGGCCAGCACGACTTCCATCTGGCGCCAGTACGTCAACCAGACGGTACTTGCCGTCACCTGATAGTCCTCACTGGTCACAACGGTTCAGGGAAAAGTACCCTCTTTCAGGCACTAGCCTTGGCCCTATATGGATCACTAGCTCTGGGTGATCGGGTGAGCCGCCGAGCTTACAATGACTTCCTGCTAAACCGCCTGCACCGCCGCAGTGCAGCCGGAAACTCACTCATAAGTGATGAGGGAGGGGTAGCACTCAGCTTCCGATACGTGCAGTCAGGACGACCGCTGCACGTTCAAGTAGAGCGACACTGGCGACGTAGTGGTCGTGATGTTCTGGAGACCCTGACGGTGTCGTGCAATGGCAAACCGCCCGACGTTGAGCCAACTGAGTACCAAGCTTGGTTGAACGATCTAGTACCACCGGGCCTGGCTCCTCTCTGCTTCCTCGACGCTGAGCACTTGGATGCGCTGACCAGCCCAGAGCAGCACGATGGGATGCTGGGTGAGACAGTGCGCCGTCTGCTGGGCCTGGACCTGGTAGAGCGCCTTGAGGCTGATCTGGAATATTACATCCTGCGTCAGGGTGGTGGAAGAAAAGTTGAGCGTCTGCGTAAAGAGGTGTTACGTCGCCAAGCTGCTGTGGACGCTTTGGATGCCCAGTTAGCGCAACTCCGTACTGAGGCCGAGGCTTTGAGCGATAGGCGAGCGGAGCTTGAAGCGACGCTGGCTCGGCAGGAGCGCCGCTTAATCGCTGAAGGGGGTAATTACGCAGCCCGTCGTCCTTTTCTGCAAGAGCGACTCACCGCGATACAGGCGGAGATAGAGGACGTTGCTAGGCAACTGCGTGAACTGAGCGCCGGCCTGTTGCCCTTTGCTCTGGCACCTGAGCTTTGCCAGGCTCTAGGCCAGCGGCTGACTCAAGAGGCGGAGTTGCAGCGCCGACGGATTACCAGCGAGTTCTTGCAAGGCCGGGTGAACGACATTGAGCGGGCATTGCAGAGTGATGAGCTATGGCAGGAGCTGGGGATCCCGGCCCATGTCCGCCAAATTGTGACTCAACGGTTGATCCGCGTGTTGCAAAAGGCGACCGCATCGGCTCCTGAGGATGAGCAACCGCTGATCCATCACTTGGCTGACCCAGAACGGGAGCGGCTCCAAAACTGGATTGTTCAGGCCCTGCATACGGTGCCTCAGCATGCCCAGGCGTTGGGCAAACGGTTGCGGGCACTTCGGGATGAACGCCAGCGTATCGAAGCAGAGTTACGGCGAGCTCCTGACGATGAGGTGTTGGCTCCAATCCACGCCGAAATCGCGCGGTTGGAAGTTGCCCTAGCTGAAGTGCGGCAGCAACAGAGCGCTCTCGACAAGCAGATCGGTGCCTTACAGTTCCAGCGTGATGAACGAGTCCGGCAGCTCCAGCGGACAGTGGACCAATTGAAAGCTGCTCAAGATCGAGAGCGAAGACTGGAACTGGCCGAACGCAGCAAGTTGGTTCTGCGTGCCTACCGTGATGCTTTGATCCGTCAGCGGTTGGCGGCGTTGGAAGAGTCATTGGTGACTGCCTTCAATGCGATCTGCCGCAAAGAATATTTGTTGAAAACTGTTCGCATCAATCCCGACGACTTTAGCATACAGTTGCAGAATACGGATGGCCATACACTGACATTGGCAGACTTTTCCGCCGGGGAGCGTCAACTCTACGCCCTGGCGTTGTTATGGGCGCTGCGTCAGGTAAGCGGGCGCCAACTGCCACTGGCGATTGACACACCCCTGGCCCGGTTGGACGAAATCCATCGGTGGCGCTTGATGCACATATACGTGCCGGCAGTGAGTAATCAGGTGTTACTTTTTGCTACTGAAACCGAGCTGGATGCCGGATTGCTGGCTCAGGCGAGACCATATTTGGCCCGTGTCTACCGTCTGGAATATGACCCACGGGGAGAGGAAACTTTCGTCGTGTGTGATGATCAACCAATGTCTGAAGGTGTTGTTCTTTACCGGAACGAAGCGCTGGACACGGCCAGTGCTCACATTTATGGTGATCATGGCCAAATCTGGACAACTAATCCCGAGCATGTGAGCACAAACGGTGAGTTGAAGCGCGCTTTGCTGCCCGCGACTGCCAAACGCCTGGTGCTAGTTGATCCGATCACTAACGAGTATAATTGGACATACATTGCAGCGTTAGAACAGATCACGAACGACCGGCTCATTGCCAACCAGTTGCGCAATGGTACCCGGCTTTACGAGATCTGGTGCGAAGAATGGACACGCCGTGTGCGGAAGGCCGGCTATGACAGCATTGCAACGGTAGGGGTTAAAGGGCCAGAAGAGTATGTCCTGAATCCGTCCAAATTAATCCCACTCAATGGTGCGTCATCCGATAGGAAGGGATAACTGATGGCACTTAACCGGATCTACGTAGGTAAAGAAGTAGACTTGCGCCTGCGTAACCTGAAAGCGCGGACGGGCTTGACTCCTAACCTGCTCTGTCGCTTGGGGTTTTGCCTGTCGCTGGCTGAGCCGGGCATCCCTGATCCTCAACTTTACACTGATGGCCAAGCCCGTGAGTTTAACCGATATACCCTCACCGGTCAGTGGGATCTGTTCTTTTTTTCCCTGTTGCGCGAGCGGCTGATTCGAGATGGGCTAGACCCAGAAGCCGATTTAGAGTCACAGTTCAAAGCACATTTGAGCCGTGGAGTTTTGATGCTCTATCAGCGGGTCAAGAACTTAGAAGACTTGGCGGATTTGGTTGCCGAGGCGCAGCGGCGGGTCGGACTCCAAGAGTCTCGTGAGGGGGCAACCCATGCCTGAACAAAACGGACTTTCCCGGCGTCCCGTCTACATGGATCACCATGCGACGACTCCGGTGGACCCACGGGTCTTAGAGGCAATGTTGCCGTATTTCAGCCAGGTCTTCGGCAACGCCGCAAGTGTTGACCACGAATATGGGGCCGAGGCCTCACAGGCTGTCGAGGCCGCACGTGACCAGATTGCTCGGTTGATCAACGCACGGGCTGATGAAATTATCTTCACAAGTGGGGCCACTGAATCGGACAACCTGGCCATCCTGGGTGTGGCTGAACAGTATGCCGACCGGGGCAATCACATCATCACCTGCATGACCGAGCATAAAGCAGTACTGGACACGTGCAAATATCTGGAGCGCAAGGGTTGGCGGGTAACCTATTTGCCGGTAGACCAACAGGGGCTTGTTGACCCCGACGATGTTCGCCGCGCCATCACACCGGGCACAGTTCTCATTTCCATCATGGCGGCGAACAACGAGATCGGTGTTTTAGCCCCAATTGCTGAGATTGGGCGCATCGCGCGCGAACGCGAAGTGATTTTTCACACTGATGCCACTCAAGCCGTTGGGCACATTCCCGTTGATGTGGAGGCGATGAACATCGACCTGCTTTCGATGTCGGCACACAAGATCTACGGCCCGAAGGGTATCGGAGCCCTGTATGTGCGAAGGCGCCATCCCCGAGTGCGTGTGGCGGAGCAAATGCACGGCGGTGGGCACGAACGCGGCATGCGGTCCGGCACATTAAACGTACCAGGGATTGTGGGATTCGGGAGGGCTTTGGAGATCGCAGGCCAGGAGATGGAGAGCGAAAGTCAGCGTCTCCGTGCGCTGCGCGACCGACTGTGGACTGAACTACAGGCCAGGCTGGATCACGTCGAACTGAACGGACATCCCACGCAACGCTTGCCGCACAACTTAAGCATCGCGATCCCCGGCATCGAGAGCCGTTCGTTGCTGGTGCAACTCAAGCACGACGTCGCTCTGTCAACCGGCTCGGCCTGCACCACAGCCAAAGTAGAGCCGTCCCACGTCATTCTCGCCCTGGGTTACGGAGAAGAGCGAGCGCACTGCTCACTGCGATTTGGGTTGGGACGGGAAAACACCGAAGCCGATGTGGATTTTGTGGTGGAGCGGTTGGCAGTGACTGTACGACGCCTAGCAAGGTTGATGATTGTGTAAGGTGGCGGCGTTAGGATTTATGCTTTTTAGCCAGAATATCCTGAATCGATGTAGGGTGTTTTCTATTCGCGTGTAGAAACCGGTAGTCATCGGTTGCAGATGGCTGGGCATCTGGTATATCCGAGTGAGCAGGATCAAACAGAATCGCATCATATGTTGACATTCCCCGCAGTTGCATAATGTTGTCCTTTATCTTCGATAACTCTTCTTGAACAACATTCCAATCAAGCCCTTCCGAAATGAACTGATTAAGCAGCTTCACAAATCCAGCTATCATCTTAGTGTACTCTAAAGATGAACCTCTACTTGCTCCTCGTTGCGGCCAGTCATGTTGGAAAATGGCTGCAACGTGATTGAAATATCGCTCGAAGCATACGACCCCTTGTCTAATCAGGATTTCTGGATCGCTGAGCTTATCTACAGGGACCTCGAACAAATTCTCGTAGCCACATTTTCGACGCAGGGGAGAGCCGCTCTTGGCGTTTTGAAGCCTCTGAATTCTTTCCAAATTAGTGATAGTTTTCAGCGCTGTGAGCACTGTAATTGGTTTGAAAATCCCCAATTGTGTCGTCTGGCTAATATCAAAGAGACCATATAGTCTGCTTCCACTTCTCTCATTCACCTCTATGATAATCTGGGCCGCTATGGCCTTTGGATCGGTCATTCCAAGAATCGGATAAGCAATAGCATATAAGTGAGTAGAGCTTACCGGGGTCTGAGTCATGTTAATTTCAACAAAAGCCCGGGCACTGTATCGATGAACATCTTCGTCAGCGACGTCTTGAAATTGGACCGCGGTGACCATGATTTTGATCCTTTTTTCAAAATCTTCCCCATACGTTGCCTCATAAAAACTTTTGAGACTTTCGTCAGCATAGGCAAGTAATCTATGCTGTCCATCTATAACTTCAATTGCGCCATATCTCTTGGGTATTACGAGAATTTGCTCCCCGTCCACGAACTTACAATCGCTAGACAAGACAACCAGAATATTGTTCGGAAACATAAAATCCGGGCTCTCATGCAACTTGTTGCGGATAATCTCAAGTTTCTCCGGAATCAAAGGTCTCTGATAATCCTCATCTTCGCTCGATGACAAACTCGGTAACTCATCCCTACGATATACGCGAGCCACTGGAAGCAATTCATAGGGTGATATTTCGAAGGTATATATGTCTGCTGAGGCGACTTCGCCGCTAGCGATTCTTTTGTTAGGTATTCGAATTAAGTTGTGAAAATCTTTATACAGAGTTATAGATTCATACGGCATTGCTCCTTCTATGTTAAATCTTTCGAGAAAGTAGGGCTTCGCATAAGCGCCAATGACTTCTGAATACTCTTTTAGCAATTCCCAGTCGGCTTTGTAGAATCGGATTATATTGGACTCATCGTTCGCTCATTTCTTGCACGAAAAGTGAAATTGAGGTAAGCTTCTGCCACTATGGCAGAAGTGGAGATTCGCACCGAACGAGTAGACGACATTCCTTTGCTGATCCGTCAACAACAGAAGATGGGCATCCCCGATGTGCTGAACGAGGTGATCCGGCCCCACGGCAATCGAGGGGGGCTGAGCGTGGGCTGGCTGGTGACGGCCTGGCTGAGCTACATCCTCTCTGAAGGGGACCATCGCATGAGCGAGGTGGAGCCGTGGGCGGAGAAGCAGCTGCACACCTTGCAGGGCCTGCTGCCGGAACCGGTTGGGGTCAAGGACTTCACCGATGATCGGCTGGCCGATGTGTTGCGCTATCTGAGCGACGATGAGACCTGGGAGGAGGTGGAGACGGCACTGAGTCGGCGGCTGATCCGGGTGTATGACCTGCATCGGGGAGCGGTACGGTTGGATAGCACCGGCGTGGCCGTGTACCACGATGCGGAAGGGAACACCCTGTTCCGCCACGGGCATAGCAAAGATCATCGGCCCGACCTGGCCCAATTCAAGGTGATGTTGGGGGCCTTGGACCCGCTGGGGATGCCCATTGCCACGTTGGTGGTGGCGGGCAATGAGGCGGATGATGGGTTGTACGTGCCGGCCATCGAGCGGTCGCGCCCGGTAGTCGGTCAAGGGGGGCGATTGTACATCGGGGACAGCAAGATGGGGGCACGGGCCACGCGGGCCTTTCTCCAGGCCGGCGGGGATCACTATCTGATGCCTCTGGCCCAAACGGGGAAGGTGCCCGAGTTGCTGACCAGATTGCTGGAGCCGGTGTGGGCCAAGGAGCAATCGCTGCAACCCATCTGGGCTCCTGAAGAGGAAGGGACAAACGCACGCCCGAAGCTGCTGGCCCTGGGGTTTGAAACCACCCGTCGGCAAGAGGCGGAGGTGGATGGTCAAGGCGTGGTTTGGGAAGAGCGCGTGTTGGTGGTCTATTCGCCAACGCTGGCCGGGCGAGCCCGACGGGGTCTGCAGAAGCGGCTGGAGCGGGCGGAGGAGGAGCTGAAGGCGCTGACCCCGCCTCGGGGCCGTGGCCGCCGCCAATGGGAGGACCTGGACGCGCTGCAGGCAGCGGTGCAAGCCATCCTCAAGCGGCGGCGGGTGGAAGGGTTGCTGGAGGTCACCTATGAGCGGGAAGTGGAACGACGCCACATCCGCAAGTATGGCGCTCGTCCGGCGCGCACGGAAGAGCGGGTGCGTTATGTCGTGCACGTGCGGCGCAACGAGGAGGCGATCCGTGAGGTTCGGCGTCGCCTGGGTTGGCGTCTGTACGTCACCAATGCCCCGGCGGAAACGCTTTCCTTGACCCAAGCGGTGTGGGCCTACCGAGGGGCACCGCAGGTGGAGCGCAACTTCAGCCGCTTGAAGGGACGCCCTTTGGGGATCCGCCCCCTGTATGTGCAGCGAGAGGACCACGCCCAAGGGATGGTGCGCCTGCTGTCGTTGGCGCTGCGGGTGTTGACCTTGGTCGAATATGTGGTACGGCAGGCCTTGCAAGCCACCGGAGAGAC
>Ga0256830_1000163_pt1 | contig 60499 bp, 55 predicted proteins | sample 128326metaG_FD_190537 | JGI IMG/M metagenome (GOLD analysis project Ga0256830, IMG submission 190537) | Hydrothermal vent microbial communities from Lau Basin, Pacific Ocean - 128-326 | ecosystem: Environmental > Aquatic > Marine > Hydrothermal vents | place: Pacific Ocean: Lau Basin | collected... | reverse complement strand
GTCAGGTGTGAGATCTATGCTCAATTCATCAGCAACCTCTCCGTCAGTAATCGTGATAAAAATAGTCATTTCATCTGAGCATGCATCGTATGGGTCACAGGCACGAAACTTAAAAAAATCAAAACCACTGGCGTCAGCCAGAGGTGTATAAGTATAACCACCTGGAATGTCATTATTGGAACCAGGCACCGGCAAACCCGCAATACCCTTTAGCGCTTGCTCGGTAATCTCATAGGATAATCTATCACCATCAGGATCATAAGCGTTCATAATGCCGTGCAAAACCCCGCCCGCGATTACCGCAGCAGGAAGATTAAAGGCAACAGGCGCAGCATTTTCAATATCACTTGCTGATACTTGATTATTCTCAACCGGAGTTACCACGGGCACGACGGGAGGTAATGCCGCCATTTCAATCGCGCCTAAATCACATCCGCTGGCAGGGCGTAAATAACTGCGCTGATCCGTGCTTAAACAAGATGCCGCAGCATCTAATGCGGGACTGTCCTCGGCTAATGCATGGGTAAAACCCGGCCCGCCATTATCCGTCAGCGGTAACAACAAGGGATCCAGGTTTGCCAGATTAAAACCACAGCTTCCGTCGCTATCAAGATTGCTGCCCACAGCATTCAAGCCCGCCGCAGTAACTGCACAATTGCCGCCAATATTTGCGCTAATGATAGAATCGATAATAGTCACTACGGGCATTTGGTTGCGATCATTAATGCCGCCACCTCCGCCGTTCGGTGCAGAATTATCAGTCAGCGTAGAATTCACTATTTTAACAATAGCTGAGTTCTCTACATTCAATCCCCCTCCCATCTCATAGGCAGTATTGCCACTGATGGTGCTATTGATGATCTCTAACTCGCCCATAAAAACATGAATGCCACCCCCCGATGACATTGCTCTATTATTGCTAATCGTCGTATTAAGCACCAAGGCTTTTGGTGGGAACGGATAAGTGCTGTTTGAATAAAAAATACCACCACCGGCTAATACTCCCCACGTACTCGAACTGATGCTGCCGTTAAGCACGCTATCGCGTATTGTCATGGGGATGTTTTCCGCATAGATGTGGCCGCCGAAACCGCCTGTACCGCCACCCGAGCCGTTGTTCGTGATATTGCAACGGTTAACCGTTAGTGAGCCTCTGATCGGAAAACCGCGGTATGCCGCATGAATTCCGCTGCCACCGTTAAAGGCTTTGTTTCTATCGATATTGCAATCATTTAAGCTAAGCCTACCCGCGCTTTTAATGCCGCCGCCAAAACCACCACCGTTAGAATTGCCACCGTTAGAATTACCGCGCAACGACAGACCGTCCGCCACACCATTGCGAATCGTTACGCCATTAATCTCTGCGTGGACACCTTGTAACAACTGAAAGACTCTATCCGCAGCCTGGCCGTCAATAAAAACTTGATCTGCGCCGTCGCCATTAATGGTCAGCGTATCGGTAATATCCAGATCACCGCTGGCTGCCGCATCTTCGTGTGTGCCAGTGAGTGATAAGTCATAAACTCCTGGTGGTAAGGTTATATTGTCCGCACCTTCTAAAGCGTTAGCTTGTTGTACCGCTGCCCGTAATGCACAGTTATCATTTACGGTTATGCACAGGCCGTCAGCGAGATTGATATCGACAAGGTCGCTTGTGGTATTGACTGTAAACGTTGCCGCACTCAGCGGTAACTGCCAGAAGAGCAAACAAGAAAAGATAAAGACACGTATTTTAAACAGAGGGGAAATTAAGCTTTTCATAAATCATTACTGCCTTAGCGGAAGCTACTACTGAATAAAGTACTACATTATATAATGACTCTCTGTGCGTAGTCCAACACTGTTGGTCAAGTATAGGTAAAAATATGCGCAGTTAATTTTACTTAAGCGGGTATAAAAAAATCAGCCAGGTTAAAACTTTGTCTATAAAAATAGTATATACAACAACTGTTTGTCTCCGCTTTATTGTTTTAGGTTTGATTTGTTTTGGGCCAGTTCCGCTACACGCTGAATTGTCCAACTATGGAGTTCGGTTATAGGGAGTCACTTAGCTATTTACCTCAGTTTAGTTTAAGACATGGCGCAAACATGTCGATATTCTCATGGTATTAAGGTTTAAATATTATCGGGAAGGAAAACAACAGGGATGGCACTGGAGCGCAAATTACGCGGCATCGGACTGACTTTACAATTATTAATCGGTAGTGCATGCCTATATGTCGCAATTCTGTACCCAAGCCAACTTGGTGGTGTTCCCATCGCGACAATTTTAGGGGTTTTTGGCGCGATAAACATATATGTGAGCATTACACGATTTTTCTCTCTGCGCGTGTTAAAAAAAAACAAGTATGCACAAGAAATACAAAATTCGAAAAGAGCAGAATTCTGCCCTATCAACGGGTTAGTGCAGGATGGGTACTTACAAGAACAGCATAACCCGGTAAAAACAGCGCAACCAGGTGAACGCATACGCCTCAAACTGTTTTTCCGCATATCCGTCGCGCTGACTTTTATGTTTCTCTTGCTTACTTACGGCGCTTTTCGCGCAGCCAGCGTAGATTTCGAGAACAAACAATACAATCTTATGAGCAATGTGATACCAAACATGGTTCATCATTACGAAAGTGAAAATGTTAGCTTGCTTTCGAATTCAGAAAAACTGGCATGGTTAAATAAATATTTACATAGTTCATTCGATATGTTGATCTTAAACGTCAATGGACAATTGCTCACACATCACACGTCCGCTTTTTCTGATATTACGGATGATTTTATTGCTGACATCAAAACCTCTTCTCTAGAGGAATCTGGAGAGATACTCAAAAATGGTAAAAGCTATGCTTGGCGAATTTCGACCATCTCCAATTCCTCGGATCGTTTAGTTTTTTTGTATAAAACTTCTGTAAACGACGCACAAAATTTTTTATCAACCCTGGGTGCTCCAATCGCTATTACCTTGATAATCATACTTTGGGTTTCTATCTGGCTTACGCAGTTCCTGGCCACACTATTTGAAAAATTAAACGATCAAAAACAAAAGCTGAAATATCGAGCATTACATGACTCATTAACCGACCTTCCCAATCGTGCATTGATGGCTGATCGACTTGAGCAGGCGATATTAATCGCAGAACGTGCACGCACGCATGTTGGTTTATTATTTATCGATCTGAATCTGTTTAAAAAAGTTAATGATTCGTATGGTCATCAATGTGGTGATAAATTATTAGTTTCTTTGGCACAACGTCTAAAGGCAGAAATTCGTCGTTCTGACACGGTGGCTAGACTTGGTGGCGATGAGTTTTCAATCATTTTGCAAAATGTCAGCTTAGAGAGCGCACAGAGCTTTGCACAAAAAGTATTATCGGCAATCGAGCGCGTAGTAGAAGTTGACTCAAATAAACTATATGTGTCTGCGAGCATTGGTATTGCACTTTTTCCAGCGCATGCCTGTGACAGCCAGCAACTTATACAAAAAGCAGATATCGCGATGTATACCGCCAAAAAAAGCGGTAACACGATTGCTACTTATAATACTGAGTTCGATAAAAAAAATCGCGAAAAACTGAAATTAACGACCGACCTAAGGGAGTCGTTAAAACAGCGAAATTTGGATGTTTGGTATCAGCCCATTATCAATATAAAAACGAGAAAAATTCATTCAATTGAAGCACTCATTCGATGGCAGCACCAGACTTTGGGACTGGTTGATTCTCGTATCTTATGTCAGATAGCTGAGCATTCTGACTTGATGAAATCATTAACTAGCTTCACCCTCAATCAAGCACTTAAGGATTTTGCAGGGTTTCTCTCAAGTGGCTTAGTCGAGCATATGCAAATAAATGTTTCTATCGCTACTCTACAAGATCCAGGATTCAATACATATTTATTAGACTTACTTAAAAAAAATAATGTTAAACCACAATGTATTACGCTTGAAATTGCAGAAAAGATCATAGGTATCAACAGCGAGCAATCGGCCAATACACTTAAAAAACTCTCGCAGCAAAATGTCAATATTATTGTTGATGACTTTGGTTCCAGTTATACTTCGCTATCTAATCTGCAAAATTTGAAAGTCGGCGGCTTGAAAATTTATGATGGTATCATTCGAAAAACGCTCTCAGAAGAAAAAAATATCGATATCGTAAAAGCCGCGATCCAATTAGGGCATGCACTTGACCTAAAAATATGTGCGGAAGGTGTAGATCAGAAAAAGGTTCTACATATGTTGCTCGAGCATAATTGTGATTATGCGCAAGGATATTTATTTTCCGAAGCACTACCCAAAATGGAATTATACGACTGGATAAAAAACTACGATCACCGTCGCTTTATGGAATCTCAAGACAGCTAAAACGAATGTTTTTCCCTTGGCTGCTAAACACTACCGCGTAGCGCACAAAAGTTTCTATCTACTGTTGGTAAAGTTTGATTGAGTAGCGAACGCGTTTCTGCGTACCTTCATCAAACACAGCCCCAAACCAAATAACATCCAGGCGTGTGGTTCAGGTATGTCAGTACTGGACAGTATATCGCGGACTGCCCACACATATCCGAAAGCAGGCTGATCGGGACTTGGATATAAAGAGAGGTCTGAGTAACCTCTTTGCTCACCGAATTCAAATCTAAACTGATAACCAACATCAATAGTACCACAGCCAAAGCATGAAAATTCTCCGGTGTAAGTTGATGTCCAAAACCAGCTGCCATCTACCAAATCAAAACTAAATATACCTGGGTTGGTTAATGCTCCTGCTGAATTGCCAAGAGTGTCATAATAAAGGGAACCAAATTCACTGTTTGTACAGTTAAGCCCAAGACACAAGCTACCATCTCCATTATCGAGTAATATTGCTTGAGCAGATACCGTCCAAAGCAAAACCAACATGGCAATTCCATGCAGTCAATAAGTGGGGCAAAGTCAATAAGTGGGGTCAGACTCGATATGTTTCTAAATAGTCAATAAGTGGGGTCAAGTCAATAAGTGGGGTCAGACTCGATATGTTTCTAAATTATATCGAATTATATCGAGTCTGACCCCTGTTTTCCTTATCGAGTCTGACCCCTGTTTTCCTGTTTTCTCTATTAATGCTATACGTAGGTTTTCACCATAACCCAATAATTTGCAGTTAAACAGGCTTTTTTTGTAGGTGTATTTGATAAGGTGTTTCATTGAGCGATTTTTCTGTGAATGTTTCTATTTCTGGTGCTTTCAAACGAAAATTCGGTGAATGGGAGTCTCGAAGGCATTTTGTCCATTTAGTTTAACCTCCCCCCTTTTGGTCTCGTTTCTTTCCCATTCATCCGCTAAAACAGCTGTTCGTCGCAAACTTCAGTGTAGAGCTATTAGATGTCCGATGATTGTTATACCTACAACATTAAATCAAAGGATTATCTATGAAAATCAAATTTTTATTTATGCTTTACCTCTTACTCGGTTTTATCAGTGCTGCTAATGCAATGGATGAGCGTCTCTTTAAAGAAGCAGATGCTATCTATATGTCGGCGGTGGATGGTGATGAAGATCAAGTAGAAAGAGCCATCGAGTATTTTGACGGGCTTAACGAATCCGCACCCTATGATTTATTGGTCAAAACCTACAGAGGTTCGATTGAGACATTAATGGCGGCACATGTTTTCATGCCTTGGAACAAAATGAAACATGCAGAACTCGGCGCTGAAATGATGGATGATGCGCTCGATGAGCTTGCAGCGGAACACGATAGCACAACGCTAGGCGGAACAGCGCTCAGTGTGCGTATGCGCTTGATCGCCGCTCATACCTTTTTCCGTTTTCCGCGTTTTTTGAACCGCTATCAAGATTCAAAAGAACTCGTGGCCGATATTCTGGCCTCTGCTCAATTTAAAAAATCAAGTACTAACAGCAAAAATAGTCTCTATGGACTGGCTGCTTTGATGGCTGAAGCGGATGGCGATAAGCAAAAACAGGCTGAATTTTTGGGAAAAATTCAATAACCACGGGTATAGCCAAAAAATATAAAAATAGGAGACCCTTGGAAATGAATATTATCGAAACAAAAAATCTCTCAAAGCAGTATCAACAAGGGGCTTTGAGTGTGAATGCTCTGACCAAAATTAATATCAAAATTCCGGATCGAGCATTCACTGCTTTACTCGGTCCATCGGGTAGCGGAAAAAGTACCTTGTTAAATATTTGTGGCTTAATTGATAAGCCTAGCGCCGGAAAATTTCTTTTTTGCGGTAGGGATATTGGCAATGTGTCGGATCAAGAATTGACAACTATACGTCGTAACAAGCTGGGTTTTATTTTCCAGGGTTTTAATCTTATTCCGGTGATGAGTATTTACGATAACATAGAATACCCGCTCATACTGCTTGATATCGATAAAAAATCCAGAACGAAGCGAGTCAATGCCATGCTTGAAAAAGTGGGGCTCTCGAAGTTTAAAAAACATCTGCCAGATCAAATTTCTGGTGGACAAAAACAACGTGTGGCTATTGCCCGAGCTTTGATTACTCAGCCAAACTTGGTAATTGCCGATGAACCGACTGCTAACCTAGATACTCGCACCGCAACAGATATTATTGAACTCATGCATAAAATGCATCAAGCGTTTAATACCTCATTTATCATTGCGACCCATGATGAGCGCATGTCTTCTCGTTGTGAATCGTCTTATCAACTTCAAGATGGAGTTCTATTATGAAATGGTTAAAACTCGCGATTAAAAATGTACTCAGAAATCGTCGTCGTGCCATCGTGACGATGCTCATTACCGCAGTCGGCGTTTCTGCGATTTTAGTCGGGGGTGGGTTTGCTAACTTTACCTATGTGTCGCTGAAAGAAATGGCTGCACGTTCGTCGGGACATTTAATTGTTGCGCATAAAAATTATTTTGAGCGAGAAGAGAGCATTCCAATGGAATATGGTCTTGATGACTATAAGGCGCTCGCGAAGACGTTTAAGTCAGATAAAGAGGTGCGTTATGCGATTCCTCGAATTGAATTTACGGGGCTTATTAGTAACGGCGAAAAGTCGACCATATTCATGGGCACAGGGGTGGATGCAAAATATGAATTTAGAGTAAAGGGCCCCTTCCTGATCGTCGAAGAGGGGAGCGTATTAAGCAAGCGTGAAACAGAGGATGATCCCAAAATTATGCTGGGTAACAAATTGGCTAAGTCACTCAAGGCAAAAGTCAATGATTCCTTAACGCTGATTACTACCACGGTAGATGGCGGGCTAAATGCAATCGATGTAACCGTACAAGGGATTTTCAGCACCGGTGTGCCGGAAGTCGATAAACGTAGCATCATGGTGACCTTGCAAACCGCACAATCCCTGATGGCGACGCAAAAAGTAAGCAGCGTGGCGCTGCATCTTCGCGATACTGAAAGCACGTTCGATAAATATGCTGAGTTGTCATCGCAATATCCAGATTTAGCATGGCAAACCTGGTTGGATAAAGCGTTTTTTTATGTAGGAGTTAAAAATCTTTACAACCGCATATTTGGGTTGCTGGGTTTTATTATTATAATGATGGTCTTTTTTTCCATTTATAACACGGTCAGTATGAGTGTTGTCGAGCGTACCCGAGAGATAGGAACGCTGCGAGCGATCGGTACCTATTCCCGCGAAGTGACCCGAAATTTTATTCTAGAAGGTGCGGTAATCGGCATAATAGGGGCTATAGTCGGTATTCTTATTGCGTTTTTGATTTCATTCGGTTTATCACTCGCAGATATTCAAATGCCACCGCCACCGGGTAGAACAAACAGTTATCCGCTGGTTATCAGCATACCTAATAATCTTTACTTGGTGACTGCATTTGTTAGCGCAATGTTGTGCATAGTCGCTGCCTGGTTATCCAGTCATAAGGCTGCGAAAAAATCCATTGTAGGAGCACTATCTCATGTATAAGTTTATTTTTGTTCTTTTGTTATTACCTGTTATTGCACAGGCGAATAGTGCTGATGAACTCGTTTTGCAGGCAGATAAATATCGCCAAAGTGCGGATAATCTCAAGGTGAGCACGGTTATTAAATTATATAAAAATGATAGCTTGGATAGAGAGCGTGCGTATGATGTATATATCCGACCCGAGCGGAAATCATTGGTAATATCAAAATCGCCCTCTGAAAAAGGGCAGAAAATATTGATGTTGGCAGATAATTTTTGGTTATTGTTGCCAAAAACCAAACGTCCTATTCGCATAACGCCGATGCAAAAACTTATTGGTGAAGCATCAACGGGTGACGTAGCGACGATGCGCTGGAATGAAGATTATTATGCTGAATATATTGCGCCTTATAAAACAAGTGGCAGTGGCAACAACGAGCTTAGACTAACTGCTAAACGCAAAGGTGTGACGTATAAAAAAATCGATCTTTCACTCGCCCCTGAGAGCCATATTCCCATCCGGGCCAAATTGTATTTGGCATCTGGAAAGCTCGCAAAAATAGCGGAGTTTGAACTTTCCGAACGTAATGGGCTGTTACAGGTAAGTAAAATGATTTTGCGCGATAGAATCAATAAAAATCAATATACCGTTATCGAGTATCTTACCACTGAAGACTACTCATTAACCGATAAATATTATAATCCGTCTTATCTTGCTCGTAACCCCTCGGTTAATCCTTGAGATAAATCAATGCTAATAGGGTGATAAAAATTCATGATGTTTATTAATAAAAATATAATATGGGTGCCAATAGGGCATTACATAAGTATTATTTTGCTATTGTTAATAGGCAAAACAACATTTGCTGAACCATCCATCAGTGTGTTGATTAATCCTCAATATAATGCTTACTCATCGGATACACTCTTTGCTGTGCCCGATGAGTATATTGAGAAGCCTGAAATCACCAGCCAGCAGACGATTGAAATGACCGGAAATCATGCCATTCCATGGTCGACGATTAATTATTTATTTAGCGCTTATCTTGCGCTGAATGATCGCGATTCCGCGCAAACCAATATAAGCACCAATGAGCTATACCTTGCGCAGAGTTTTTATAATTGGGAAGTCATTATGGGTCGGCGGATTAATAGTGGGGGTTTTGGGTATGGCTTTCGTCCCTTGGATGTTATTCAGCAATATGATCAACAATCTACTTTGCGGCAATCACTCATCGGCAAAAACATGTTAGGTTTAGAATATTTTTCTGGATTGTCATCCTGGTCTTTGTTATGGATTAATCCGCGACAAGAAAGTGTAGCAACGGATAATAATACGCAATTAGAGTCATTGCTCGTTAAATATTCCACTAGCCTGGAAAACAGCGATTTGCAAACACTTATTCGTTACAATAAAAAAAATAAATTGCAAGCAGGACTTGGCGGTATTCAGATAGTCTCTGATGCATTTTCTGTACATAGTTCTTTATTGCTTAGTCAGCAATACCAAAAACAATTGCATTTCTTAGCGGGTCAAACCTCGCAGTTGCTTGCCAGTGAATACCCATATGAGACTATTACTCAAAAAGGTGGTATCCAGGCACTCATTGGCTTTAGTTGGAGTACGTCGTCAAAACATAGCATCATCGCGGAGTATTGGTATAATGACATGGCGTATTCAAAACAACAGTGGGATAATCTCTTTCAACTTGCCGAGCGACAACAGCAGTTACTCGAGCAGCCGGGACTACCGACCGAAGATATTCTGGGCAACATTGCGTGGACAGCCAGCGCAACGCAATCAGCAATGCTTTCCATGCATAATCTAATGTTACAATGGAGCTATGATGCGGATTATTGGAAACCTTCAATTAATATCCTTATGTCTCCTGTCGATAGCAGTAGTATGTTAACACTCGCTGTTTCGCGAACCTATAATTTGCTCAAGATTGAAACTGGGGTGAGATCATTTAATGGAAGCAAAGATTCCGTGTATGGCGGGCTTATTATTGATCGTATGCTATACATGACCGTGTCGAGTGAATATTAATGGCAAATTCAGAATATCAGGGGTTTTTTCTATTTGGTTTTGAAAAACGGCAGTGGTTGAAACTTCTGATAATCAATACCTTCATTGCTGTGTTTTTGGCATTGGTGACGCAAACTGATTTTTGGATAAATTTTATCTATTCCCAATCGATTGGAATTTCAGTCGCGAGCTTTGTATGTATTAGTTTAACACTGAAAAAAAAGCGTAATCCACATATCCTTCAATTGGGCATCGCGATCGTTCTTGGTGTTTTGGTTGGGATTAGTTTGGCCACATTTTTGACCGGGAGTGAAGAAATGATAATGGTCGAGAAAAATCGCGACATTATGATTTCCAGTTTTTTGTATTCCATTATCATTGGTTGTATTGTCGTTTATTATTTTTCGTTGATTGCCAAGCATCAAGAAATCAGCAATCAATTGAATATTGAAAAACTGAAACAAATAGAATATGAACGTGCATTAATTGATAATAATCTTAAGCTTTTGCAGGCGCAAATTGAACCTCATTTTTTGTTTAATACTTTATCTAATATATTGAGTCTCATCGATAGTCGACCCCATGATGCTAAAGTTATGCTCGAGAGTTTTACCGATTATTTAAGAGCAAGCCTGTCGCGCACTCGGGAAAGTGATACTACCTTAGGTGATGAAATCGATATTGTGAATGCCTATTTGAGTATTCAAAAAATTCGCATGGGAAAAAGGCTGAATTATGATATTGCTTGCGCGGATGATCTGAAAGAAATACGTTTTCCACCGTTATTGATTCAGCCATTGGTGGAGAACTCTATACGTCACGGTCTGGAATCAGAAATTGACGGAGGCTCTATAATGCTTAATATAGATAAAAAAGCAGGAATATTGTCCGTCACCGTTGTTGATACTGGGAAGGGCACAAATAATATGGACACTGATGGCATTGGACTAAAAAATATTAAGCAGCGTCTAACATCTCTATTCGCTGAAGACGCGGATCTGTTTATCGAAAAAAATGAACCAAAAGGCTTAAAAGTAACACTCCATATTCCCTTGGGTGAGCTATGAAAATGACAGCACTCATTGCTGATGATGAAGAATTATTAAGAGTTTATCTGATCGATTTGCTGAAAGAAACCTGGCCACAGCTCAACATTGTGAGTGATGTTGAAAATGGTATTGAAGCCCTTAAGGGAATTATTGAACATCAACCAAGTATCGCATTTCTTGATATTAATATGCCAGGGCTAACCGGTATTGAGGTTGCGAGTCAGTGCAAAGATGATTGCCATATCGTGTTTATCACCGCCTATGACCAATATGCGATTGCAGCATTCGAAAATAATGCGCTTGATTATTTGCTTAAACCTGTCAGCAAAATACGTTTACTGGAAACTAAAAAAAGAATTGAACAACGCTTGGGAAAATCTCCTCAAGATATCAGTCATTTATTAGAAAAACTGCAAACTAAAAACACATACTTAAAATGGCTTAAAGTCGCTTTTCAGGAAGAGGTTAAATTAATCCAAGTTGCGGACATCGATTATTTTCATTCAAATGAAAAATATACTTCTGCGTATGTAAAGGGGAAGGAATACATATTACGCAGTAGTTTGAAAAAACTCGAAACTCAACTGGATCCTGATGATTTCTGGCGAGTACATCGTAGTTCGATTGTTCGTGTTAACGCGGTAGAATCTATTACCAAGACGTTGTCCGGTCGGTTATTGATAAATATAGGCACGCATAAAATAGAGGTTAGTCGAGCTTATCAAGGGTTGTTTAAGCAAGATTAGAGAGCTAGGGGTTTGTCCGAGAACAGACTGACCTACTGCGAACAAACTTGATTGCATACATTTCTCGATCAAACTCGTTAAATAGCAATGGCTATTCGCCTCATTTGATCGAAAAATCTACGCTAATCAGGCATGCTCATTCTTTAGATCAGTGAAAGGGTTCACGTGGTAGAATAGTTGATCTTCGTCAATAAAGCGTCAATTCGAGAATTAGAAAAATAGTATGAGCATAAATTGGTACCCAGGGCATATGCATAAGGCCCGCAAAAAAATGCAAGAGGTGATGCCTCTGATTGATGTCGTGATTGAAGTCTTGGATGCGCGTATTCCGTATAGCAGCGGAAATCCACACATAGCCGAGTTACGTGAACATCGGCCGCATATTAAAATACTCAATAAGATGGACTTGGCAGATCCGATTGTTGCCGCGAGATGGATGAAATATTTTGAGCAAGAGCAGGGCGTGAAAGCGATTACTTTTAGTAAAAATAAAGTGGGAGAAATAAAAAATATATTTAAGCTATGCAAAAGTTTAGCGCCGAACCGAAACAAGGAATATAAACCCGTTAGAACCATGATTATGGGTATCCCGAATGTTGGAAAATCAACATTAATAAATATCATGGCGGGAAAGACCATTGCCAAGGTGGGCAATGAACCCGCAGTGACAAAAACACAGCAAAAAATAAGATTAGATAATGGAATCTTGTTATCTGATACGCCAGGAATATTATGGCCGCGAATGCATGATCATGATTGCGGCTATCGTTTGGCCGTGACTGGGGCGGTAAAAAATACAGCTATTGAATTTGAGGATATTGCCATGTTTGCGGCGAATTATTTATTACATGCTTACCCAGAAGAATTGAACCGCCGATATAAGCTAAAAGAATTACCGCAAACGGCGGATGAACTCGTTGTGGAAATTGGAAAAAAGAGAGGTGGTTTGCGTGCCGGAGGTCGAATAGATTTGCATAAAGCGTCAGAAGTTTTATTACATGATATTCGGGACGGTAACTTAGGCCGCATTAGTTTTGAAACTCCAGAATTGATTAAAGCAATAATGGCTGAAATGGGCTAAATATCTCTCTTCAAAATAGCCTTGATAAAGTACTGGATTATTTCCAAAACTCCCACCACTTTTTACCAGACTTCCAGTCTGAGTAACGTTGATCTATTTTTTTGGTGATAAAATCATAGGATTTCCAAGAGTCAACAACGTGATAAACCGTGCTTACCTGGGCGGTGCCTATAGTTTTTGCATAGTCATTAATATATTTGTCAGAATTATAGTAGTTTTTTACAAACTGTTGGCCTTCTTCATTGAAATAATTCTCTTGAATTTCCGCATTACAGGCTTTGAGTAATAACTCCCTGCCGGTTATTTTTTTATGACGCACTTGTTCTATCAAGTCACCATGAGTGTTTAAAAACTGTTCGCTTACTAAGTCATTAATGATAGCCCAAGCTAAAAAAACTCCAATATGTGTACAGCCGTTTTCACGTGGTACATCTGGTGGGTATTCACTTGAATTAGCATGCCATGTTAAATTGTCGATGGTCATAGAGTTTCTCTGCTTACATATAGCCAAAGCGTTCGCTACCGCTATAGCTTACCTAACAACCCGATCGATTCATAGTGCTAAATCACGAATATGATTTGAAATCTGCGAGGCCGCTTCTTCGTTTTGTTGGCAGTGCCTTTGTGATGAGACTGGGTGTCAATTTGTAAATGTCACAGTTTATATAAATCCTCCTATTTTTAAGGAAGTGGTGTAGTAAAGCGATGCGATCTCAACTTGATCCGATAAAAAATTTGTAAAAACTGTGCGTAACCATAAAGACCTCATGATTTACTGGACTTAGATAACCAATAGATGAATGTAACCGCTCATGATTATTGTGTTCCACGATCTGAATGATGAATCAGTTTATTTTTTGACAAGCTCTTGGTGACAATTATTTTGCTTGTTCCGCCTAGTGTTATGGTACGGAGATTTGAGTTTCCGAAAAAATCAGGTGTTTCTTGATAGGCGATTTTGGCGCCTACACTTTCGAGTGCGGTATTTATTTCGGCGACCGTAGCAGCCGGGTTAATGACCGCATCCAGACGGGTGCTGAGCAGGCCACCGACCTTGATTTGGCTCGGATTAACAGGTGTTGGAGATAGTAACAGGGTTTTAGCGACAGCATTGTCTTCGTCAACACCGAGCAGCAGAACCCCATTGGGTGTAGGAGGCGGACTCGTCTCATCCCCACCGCCGCAGGCAGATACCAAGGTAAGGCTTAAAATCATCGCCAATATTTTTTTTAAATGCATGTTACAGCCTTTCTATTGCGGTATTTTTCAATGCTAACTATTTTGCTGTTTTATGCGAGCGGCGTCTATCCCGTGAATACGGGATAATAAGGCAGGTAACCGGGTAAGCTGGTATTTATGGGTATAGGCAGTAGCCCTCCTCATTTTCCGGATTAATCGTCTTTCACAAACTCTAGGTGATTTTTAAAACCGATGTGCGGTGATGGTCATTATTTTTGCTGTAATTTTCATCGCGTGCTTGATGGGTGTGGGTAATTCGGCGCCGCCTGCGTCGAGTGCCTTGGTGGCATGTTGAATTTCATCATCACGCATTTTTTCTACAATTACACGACTTTTAATATCTTGTTCGGGTAGTTTTTCGAGATGTTCGTTAAGATGTTTTTCAACTTGTTTTTCTGTTTCAACCACAAAGCCTAAGCTCCATTTATCTCCGGCCACTCCGGCCAGCGCACCAATGATGAGTGAGCCGGAATACCATACGGGGTTTAATATGCTTTTATGGCTATCGAGTTCTTGTAGTCGTTGTGCACACCATTCGAGATGATCATTCTCTTCTTGAGCAGAGCGCTCCATTTGTTTTTTAACGTCTTTATTTCTGGCAGTTAGTGCTTGTCCTTGGTATAGCGCTTGAGCGGAGACTTCGCCCGCATGGTTAATCCGCATTAAGCTAGCCGCGCGTTTTTTTTCACGTGTGCTGAGTGTGTTTTCACCAATCTTTGCGGCGGGATTTTTTCGTTCAGTACCTTCAGGTTTACCAATGAGTGTGCGTAGTCCTTGGTCGAAATTGCTGAGTAGGTGGTCTAATGGACTGAGTTGACGATTTAGCATGTGATACGTTCTCTGAATTTAATCTAGATTAAGGGATATTTGTCGTTCCAATAACACTACCGGATGCATGACCTCGATGTCTAGTCCCTTTGATCGCAAGCCCTGTTGGATATGTAGTACACATCCAAGGTTGTCAGATACCAGTATATCGGGTTTCACGGCAATGATTTCTGCTAATAGTTTTTCGCGAATAGATTGCGCGTGCTCAGGATGGCTGATCATGTGGCTGCCTGCGGCCCCGCAGCATATGGTTTTGCTTTGAGCTAAGTGGATATCAAGCATTGGTATGTTGCTTAAAAGTGTTTCGGCTTGATCAGTGATTTTTAATATATTCCGACTTAGGCAAGGGCGATGAATCATCACTTTTTTATCTAAGGCGCTAAATTTTATATTTTTAAGCGCGGACTCACGGCTTAAAAAACCAAGAATGTCGGCGAGATTATTGTCAAATACTTCGACTTTTGAGATGCTTGGGTGTTCTTTTTGATAGGCGGACAAGCTCGCGCCGCAGCCCGTTGCAGAATAAATAATCTTGTTGCTAGGGTGTTGAGTGAATGCATCGATATTGCGTTGAGCGCATTTTCCTGCCGTCTTTTGATCGCCATTATGAGCGTGAATGGCGCCGCAACAGGTTTGATTTTTTGGGATATTGACAGAGTAGCCGCAAGATTCAAGGATGTTTTTACTGGCTTGTAAGGTTTGTTGGTCAAATATCGGTGACAAGCAGCCGGTAAATAAACTGATATTTTGCTCATGGTCGTTTTTAGGTCTACTGCTAGCCGGATGCGGCTTGCTTAGTCTTGAAGCGCTAGGTATTAGCCTTTCCAGTCGTGCTAATCCAAGTGGCGTTAATTCAAGGAGTCTCAAAATACGCGTTTTTCTGACGAGTCGTTGTAATCCACTACGTTGATACAGCTTAATCAGCCAGGCGAGTTGCTGGATTTTGTGGTTTTGGGTAATGAGCCATAAACCCAAGGTTTGCTTATAGCCTTGCTTGGCAGGGGGCGTTTTTTGCGATTCTATATAATGGCGACCAAAGGCTAATATGTCGCTGTAAGGGACTTTAGAGGGGCAGATGGTTTCGCAGCTTCGACACATCAGGCAATTATCGAGATGTTTTTCAATGCTGGGGCTGGATTGGATGCGGCCAGATAATAGGGATTGAATGAGAGCAATGCGCCCGCGTGGGGATTCGTTTTCGTCTTGACTCAGTTCGTAGGTCGGACAGTGTGCTGAACACATTCCGCACATGACACAGCGTTGAGTATCTGCCAAAGTCTGTTGTTTGATAAGTTCAATGTCGATTTGTGGGTTAGTTATTTTCATAGTCACGTAGTAAAATATGGCGCTCTATCAATCAGAGAATTGGCGCAGATAATGGACGAGTCATATTATAAATACCATGTGTTTTTTTGTATTAATAAACGTGATGGTGGCAAGCAGTGTTGTGAAAATGCGGGTGCGACCAGTATACGTGATTACGCCAAGAAGAAATCAAAAGAACTTGGTATAGCGGGTAAAGGTGGCGTTAGAATCAACACGGCTGGTTGTCTGAACCGCTGTTCTGAGGGGCCGGTGCTCGTGGTATATCCTGCAGCCGTTTGGTATGCCTATGTGGATCACGAGGATATTGATGAGATATTCGAAAAGCATCTTGTACAGGGCAGCACGGTAGAGCGTCTCTTGCTGCCATAAAGGGCATGTTGGTTTTGCCAATGTGCAGGTATATTAGGTTTCGCCATTACGATACTCCCGGTGACACGCTCTGTTTTATAGTGGCGCAACGCTCACCTCTAACGGCCAGGAATGTTGCCCCTTGCTCACCCCGGTCGCTAAAGCAAAACGGTAGCGCAGACGATGTACCCAGGTTTCCGATTCGAGATATGCAACCGGAATATGGACTTGGCCGCCAGGCAGCAAGAGGTAATGCTGTGCGTCGATGTTTAACTCCACCCAGCGGTAATAGGATTTGGCGGTGCTCGCAATACTTAGGCTAAAGCCATTGGGATTGTTGCTCTGTACGGTAAGTACTGCGTCATAATCGAGTTGTTGCTTAGTGATAGCCTCGGATCCGACGACGAGCCGATCAGGATGACCTTCAACGCTTAATGTTATCTGCGTCGGTACGTTTGCACTAATCACCAGCGCAACGCTCTCTTCGGCAGCAAAACTGACAACACTCAGCTGTAAGCCAAATACCAGCATGACATTTGCCAATAACGGGCAATTTTTTTTCATAATGTACTCTCCTTGTATCTTGTATAATTAGGTATAAACAAAAGACAGTATCCAAACCATCTTAGGAACGTGCGCGAAATAACTTATTCCGGTATCTCACAGTGAATCTTACCGAGGTCAACCATCATCTGCTCGCTGTCGGGCAAGCTTAGTGTTGCCTCGCATTGACCTGCGGCCAAATCCACGCTGAGCTGATAGTTGCCGGGTTGCAAGTTTTCGAGGTAAAACTCACCATCGAAGCCGATGATTGTATCGATCACACGCTTGTCGTTGGCGATACGTAGCGGAGTTGATTCCAGCGGCGCAAATCCGTTACCGTTATCGAAATAAACATAACCGACAAATCCCTGCAAACGGATAAGATTAAATTCGACCACGCCGCCGCCTTTGGTGACTGGCGACGCAAATATCTTAGTATTGCTCAGCGCGTAGTTGATGGGTATGTCCTTGTCCTCTATCGACAGTAAGTTGTTTTGGTATGAGATCAAATTCGGTACTAGAATTTCACCTCGTTTATCCGTACGGCCAACGAGTTGATGTTGACGATACACGCGTACGCCTGGTAAACGTCCTACTTTGACCAATGCAAAACCATCACGTACCGTGCGCGAGGGCCGTAACACACCACCAACAACGGTGAAACTACCCGCAGCGCTCAGGGTTGAGCGAGCCAGTGTATCGCTGCGTTCATAGTCTGCGGTATATCGACCCACGGACGCCTGGTAACGTAGGCCAAGCCGTGTGTTATCACTAACTAACCGTTGTTGAGCACGGCGCCGCTGATACCACGTATTATAAGCCAAGCCGTTTTCTGTCGGGAGTTGTTGGCGTAAACTGACGGTATCGGTTTCTTCATTTGCTGCCACACGCCGGTCGGCGCTCATGCTATGTTGCTTACCCAGCGGCACGGTCAGGCGTAAATCTGCGCTGTAACGGGATCCAAGGCCATCGCTGTATAACAAACTCGCAGAGATAAAGCTACGAGCAAACGTACGCCGCGCAAAAGATAAGCGATAACTGGCAAGCGTTGGCGTCGCATAACCAAGAGTTTGACTATAAGTCAGCGCAACAGAACCTAGTTTGGCGTGATGATATCCGAGGCCGAACAGGCCTTGTAGCGCGGCCCGGTTTTGTTGCGGCGTCAAGCTAAGATGCGCATAACGCCGCGAGGTCGCGCGCAATGAGAAACGGGTACTGAACCCGGCGCTACGATAATAATGTGACACATGGGCGGCTACACCGCGCTCGTTGCGTGTTCGACTTGCTGCAAGCGCCATCTCCACTTCCCCGAGAGGGCCGGCAACAAAAGCAACCGTCGGTCCTGCGTTAATCATTGATGCTGCTACTTCGGCACGCATTCCCGCGGTCAAGGCGCGGGTAATACCCCACTGATGGAATCCCAGATAAACCGGCCGTAGCGCATATTGGTCGCTTAGCCCGATGTTGCGACGCGGGAATCCCAGGCTATGATTGTAATCATGCAGTCCCGGCGCCAATAGTTGCACAGAACGGTAAAAGTCAGTAATGATGCGTTGCTCGCGACCCAGCATATCCTTGATCACCATGGTTGTCTGACCTACCCCAGAATAAGTCGGTACGTTATTAAGTGTGAACTGCCCTGGCGGCAAACGTTCGCGCCGGACCAAGCGTTCATCGACATAAATTTCGATTTCTGATGGTGCCCATAACATACCCGTTAAGTCCAATCCCGGTCCACGGCGCACCTGAGGTTGCAGTGAAAATCGCCGTGAAAGGTTCAGCCCCGCGTATGCACCACCGCCACCTAGCAGTCCAGAAAACGCGCTAAAGTCTCCCGCGATCCAGCGATTCAACCGACCCGGGTCATCCCAGATTAAGCGGCTTGCATGACGTTGCCACCGCTGCGCACGAGCCGTACGGTAATAAGATCCACTCGAACTCAAAACAGCCGTGCCCGAGGATAGACCCAGCTCCAACGGCATAGAATAACTATTGTTACTTGATGTGGATCCAAATTCGTCATAGCGAATATTATAGTTGAGGTAAGCTGTAGTATCGCGCAACAACATTGGCGTCTCGGTTGGCCGTCGACCTAGATCCACCACATGGTGTGCGAGCAAATCAGGATGAGCTTCGATATGCAACATCGACTGAGCCATATCCAATCGGTATTGCACCTGCTGCAAATCATCTAAAGCAACGCCATCAGCGTTGCCCGTCATATCAGCCGGTAGTTGTCGCAGCCCCATGTCTAGTAACTGTTCACGACCAATCGATAAGCTGTTGTCTGGTGTAATATAAAAAAAGTAATCGCCACGATCCACCGTGTTGACATAGACTTTTAGGATTACTGTCTCACTATCGGCGTGTACTGCGGCTATAGCAAATAAAACACAGTGTAGGCAAATCTTTATGGCGGTGTTCATCCCTGTTCGTATAATTCAGTGCTACCCTCCGGTAGCCATTAGTGCAGGTGAACACCACAGCGGATCATTCGTTAATACCCGGGTCAGGGTTTGCTCTCCTATTCGAACAGCAATATTTAGCTCTGCAGTATCCGCGCAATCAGCCGTTGGCAGTTCGAGTTGAAATGGCCGAGTGATACCCGGCAATACATACCAACCTCTTACCTCGCGGTTGAACAATACTTCACCTCTGAGATTCTTAGCCAAGGCTGAAATCGAATTGACCACAATGTGTTGCTTACTCGGATTGTGCACATCGAGTTGTAATATCGCCCCGTTGTTAACACGGGGGTTATGCAGGGTTGCGTGTGCCACACTTTGCGACGTGGCAGCGACAAAGATCGGAATCCCGATATTCAAAGCGGTGCTGACCATGCTGCTTCCGGGTATCTGCTTAGGTAGTTCACGTAGGAATAGTCGAAAGGTCAGTTCGTTATTTGCAACGACGGCCTTCTGTGGGGGACGATAGCCTACCCGAATGATTTGTCGGGCCTGAGCTTCGATACGTACTATCTTAGGGAAAAAAATGATGGATCGAGTATTCGTATAATAATCCTGGCCATTAGCATCCTGATCCCAGACCTTGGCGCTCAGCTGAATGGCGATCGCTTTGCTACCATTGTTCTCTACCTCAAGAGTCGCAGTCTTGCGTTCGCCGCTCAAATACAGCTTGATAGGCACCACGGTGAACGATCCTGCCAACGAGGAAAGCGGCAAACAGAGCATATACACAAGTGTAAGCGCATGAATGAGCCGGAAATAGGATAACATTTGCTTAGGTGCTTTGTGGGTTTAACGCTGCTGCGACTATCGCCGCAACAGCGTTTTTAAGAGTGGCTTAAAAAACAAACGTAACGACGACATTATCAGAGTACGTGCCTTGCGGCACACTTAAGCTTGCAGGGATTTCACCATAAACGGTATGAGTCTCTGAAAGGCCCGTACCCACAATCATTTCACCCGCAGTACCATCGCCATCGCCATTATAAAGTGTTTTACACGGAAAACCCGCGAGGGTGCCCGCACTGGCACATTCATCACCCCATGCTTGTCCCAAGCTTGCATCAAGATAAAGCTGGTACGGCATGAAATCCAAGCCGAATCTGCTCATCTGGCGTGTTCCTGTATTGCCGCCCGTCGGATTAAGTCCAGCGCCTAGGCCGATCACATACGGCACACCTTCGGTACAACTAACCTCTATAGTACCCGAGGTGTTCAAGGTTGCGCCACGATAGTCACCAAAAGCCAGGCTGGCGGACGAGACACTGCAAATCGCGACTGATTGTGCTGACACATTCAGTGTGCTTGTTTCTTCGGCCATTGCGATGCCGCTTAGAGAAACTCCTATTGCGCTGGCTATACATAAACGAATCCATTTGTGCATAATATCCTCCTTAAAATTTATATGAATATACATTCCCATATTCCTCACCCTCGCTCCAGGTAAGTAGGGTCTTGCTTTGTGCATTAGTAGCATTACTGCCGACTGCAGCGACAATTATTCTAAAGGATAAACATTTCATCTAGATTCAAACATCCCCTGTTTATGGGATAGACAAAAGAGCGCGCCGACTATTGGCACATGTCTTTTCTGCGCCCAATTGACCTCATCCAGAATTAACCCGTCACAGCTTGTTCGAGTTACCGACTCCTCTAAGGTTTTTATTGACATGCGGGGACTGAATCACTACCATTACGGCCCTTTTCAGGTATGGCCTAATTTTAGGGCAAATATAGGATAAACAATGAAAACCTTCAGTGCAAAAACAGAGACCGTTAAACGAGATTGGTATGTCGTTGATGCGACGGGGAAAACTCTGGGAAGACTGGCGAGCGAAGTTGCTTCACGACTGCGCGGCAAGCATAAGGCCGAATATACGCCTCACGTAGATACGGGTGATTACATCGTTATTGTCAATGCAGAAAAAGTGCAGGTAACGGGCAAGAAAGAATCTGACAAGATTTATCACCGACATACTTTATATCCGGGTGGGCTTAAGTCTACTTCGCTTGATAAAGTACGTGGTCAAGCACCTCAAAAAATTATAGAAAGTGCAGTAAAGGGTATGTTGCCGAAGAACCCATTGGGTCGTGCAATGTATCGTAAGCTTAAAGTCTATGCGGGTTCAGAGCATATGCACGCTGCACAACAACCTAAAACCTTAGAGATATAAGAGTAAGATTATGGCTCAACAGCAAAATTATGGAACTGGTCGCCGCAAAAGCTCTACTGCTAGAGTTTTTATGACGCCGGGTAAAGGCGAGATCGTTATCAATAAACGTTCATTGGATCAATACTTTGGTCGGGAAACGGCACGCATGATTGTTCGTCAACCTTTAGAGCGTGTTGAAATGCTTGATAAGTTTGATTTTCATATCACCGTTAGAGGTGGTGGTATTTCGGGTCAGGCTGGTGCAATTCGGCATGGTATTACGCGTGCGCTAATGGATTATGATGAAAGCTTGCGTCCGTTACTTCGAAAAGCAGGTTATGTTACTCGTGATTCGCGTGAAGTTGAGCGTAAAAAAGTGGGCTTACATAAAGCACGTCGTGCTACTCAATTCTCTAAGCGTTAATAACTTTCTTCATTTGATAAGACTCTCGGACAAGTTCCTATAGAGTCTTTATCTACTTCTTTTTTCCTTCCTTGTTTTTTCTACATGTCATTTCTTTTTTTAGATTGAAAGTTGTTAATATTTATAGGGTTATTTTTTAGGTGTCACATTATTGTAACTTGCCTTTAGTGTTAAAGCTGGTACATTTGGCTTGTTAATTTAAAGTACGAATGCTTGATCTTGGTAGAATCTATTGTGTTTGCGTTTTATGAAATTCAAGCGCTAACAGGTCCGGTCAAGATATAAAAGAAAAACTCTGAGGAGAGAGGGAATGAAAAAAAGTCTGACAGCTGTCGCGGTTTTGAGCGCAATAGCCTTACCATTTGCTGCACAAGCGGTTGATGAAGCTGAGCTTTATGGAAAGTTTAATGTATCTGCAGCTTATGTTGACAATGATGATGACGTAGATGCGGCAGATTCTATCTATTTAGCAACGAGTTCATCACGTATCGGGATAAAAGGCGGTAAGGATTTAAAGGCGGGGCTTAAGGCCTCGTGGCAAATTGAGAATGCTATTTATTTTGGGCAAAATGCAGCAGGTGAGGGCGGAAGATGGGGTTATCGTAATACCTATGTAGCGCTGAGTGGCGGTTTTGGTACCTTGTTGGCCGGTCGTTATGATACGCCTTTTAAAGATGCAAGAAGTAAAGTTGATTTTTTTAAAGAGCAGCCTGGTGATTCGCGAACACTGGTTAAGCTTAAAGTTAAATCTAAAACCAATCATACTCCCACCAGCAGGGGTTGGGATGAGCGCGGCAACGGCTTTTTATACAAATCCCCCAGTTTTTCTGGCGCGTCTATTTATGCGCAAGCTGAACCTGGAAATGGTGAGGCGGTTCCGTTAGCAAGTACGGCCCTAGTCTATAAAATGGGTAAAAGCTTGTTCGCAAGTGTTGCTTATGAAGTGCATAATACGGCACCGGAAAACGAAACGGGTCTTCGTGCTGCGGCAAAATATTCCATGGGTGCGATAAGTGTCGGTGGATTTGTTCAACAAATTTCGGATCAAGCGGGTGTAGCTGATGAAACGCGTACCTCTTTTGGGGCTGGTGCGGCGTATAAAATGGGTGGTACAACTCTTAAAACACAATATCTTGCAACGGGCGATACTGATTTAGAGGCTGATTCTGACGGTTCCCTAATAGCGCTAGGTGTGGATCAAAAGCTGGGTAAAATGACCAAGGCTTATGTGACTTACACGATGACGATGAATGGAAAGAACGCGAAGTTTGACGCCACTTCGGCGGGTTATGATACGGGTGGACGTATTGATGGGCCGGCTAAGGGCAAAGACCAAATGTTGATTGCTTTAGGTCTTATCCATGCATTCTAACAAAGAGCGTTAAAGGTATGCTTGTATAAGAATGTAAATTTTGCTACATGCGAACAAAAGGAGAGCATAATGCTCTCCTTTTTTTATGTGCGCTGAGCGGTTAGAATGCTGCCATGAAATATTTATGAAGAATTATTGTGAGGAAAGATAATGAATAAAAGCCTGATAACTTTCGCTGTTATTGCTGTGTCAATCGCCCCGTTAACCAGCGTTTATGCCAAACCAGAGATGGTAAAAGTATATGGGCTTGTCCATGTTGCGGTGGAAAAGGTAGGCAAGGATTCAAGTTTGGATGTTAATAGTGGCTATAGTAAAGGGACGGCCTTAGGTGCAAAAGGTGGTGTTGATACTGGTCCGGTGAAAGTAAATTACAAAATGGAGTTAGGTTTAAATACCGATAAGTACTTGGTTGCAGCCGATGGCTCAAGTGCCGAGCCAGCTGCATATTCTCCTGGCGCGGTGTATCAAAGAGATACTTGGGTTGGGATAAAGTCTGGCATAGGGCAAGTGCGAGTTGGCACAATGTCTACACTTTATAAGTCAACGGGCAAGATGATAGATCCGATGTTTACAACGGCTTTAGAAGGTAGGGGTATGTTAAATACCATGTCTGGATTGCATTCGGGGCAAGGCATTGGCAAAGGGCGGAGCACAGGTACCATTAGCTACGATACACCCAAAATATCAGGTGTCGCTAAAATTAATTTTCATTATCAAACCAATGGCGAAAACCCGAATTATGGCGGTGGCGTGACCTTAAATCTGGGTTCGGCTGATGTGTTTGCTGCAACGGTGTCTAATTACAATGTGACGGATAATAGCAATCAATCAGCGTACAAATTAGGTGGCCGTATTGGCATGGGTTCAGTGGGTTTGAGCGGCCAGTTTGAGACGGGTGAAGCCATTAATAACGACAAAAAAGTTTTTACGGCTGCTTCTTATACGATGGGAATGTTAACCATTGCGGTAACTGGAGGTTATACAGTGGATGATGATGGAGATAATGACTTGTCATTTGGCGCTGCATTACTGCAAAAGCTTGCTAAAAAAACGACGGTCTATGTGGGCGGGGGATTAGCCATGCCAGGGGAAGATGTTCTTGCTAATGAATCAGCATGGTTGATAGGTTTAAAGCAAAAATTTTAATTGTAATGATAAAAAAACCTAAACTGGTATTAATCGATTTAGATGGAACCTTAGTAGATTCTGTTCCCGATTTGGCCGTTGCCGTTGATAAGACCATGATAGATCTTGGCCTTAAGGTACATGGTGAAGATAAGGTTCGAAACTGGGTTGGCAATGGTGTTGAGCGTTTGGTGAAGCGGATGTTAACCGATGATTTACATGCTGAGCCTGATGAAGACTTGTTTGCTAAAGCTTACCCTATTTTTTTTAAACACTATACCGAGGCAAATGGAAAGTATAGTCGGCTCTTTCCAGGCGTAAAACTTGGGTTGGAGCAGCTTAGGTCTGCAGGTTTTTTGTTGGCTTGTGTAACCAATAAAGCAGAAAGCTTTACTTTGCCTTTACTTGCTGCTCTGGGAATTCTTGAATTCTTCGGTACGGTCGTGAGTGGTGATACTTTGCAGTATAAGAAACCGCGCCCGGAACCGTTATTGCACGCTGCAAAGTTTTTTGCGGTGAATCCTAATGAGTCATTAATGATTGGGGATTCCATGCATGATGTTGAAGCGGCACGAAATGCGGGTTTTGCTGTGGTGGCCGTTAGTTATGGTTATAATCATGGTGTCGATATTAGAGCAGCAAGTCCTGATGCCGTGGTGGATAGTTTCTCGGAAATCGACCCTTTGTTTTGTAAATAAGTGTTTTATGATCAATTTAATGGAAAAAATGCGCGTGACTTGGCGAAGCTGATTGCAAGATGAGGTCTTTGTACAAAAAATAGTTTTCCTGCAAAGATCTTCAGATGTAACTCAGTTTAGGTTTTTCCGTTAATGTAAAGTGATCAATATGAATAAAGAAAAATTTAGTGAATATGCCAAACAGGGCTTTAATCGAATTCCTGTTTTACGCGAAGTGAGGGTGGATTTAGATACGCCATTAAGCATTTATTTCAAAGTTGCGGCTGGCCCTTATTCTTACTTATTTGAGTCTGTTCAAGGTGGAGAAAAGTGGGGGCGTTACTCCATTATCGGCTTGCCTTGCTCCTCACGTTTAGAGGTGTATGCGAAAAAAATCACTGAATTAGTCAATGACTCACCGACCAAAGTTCTAACTGTTGATGATCCTTTAGAATATATAGAGCAATATCAGGCGCGTTATAAAGCACCTGAAATAGAAGGCTTTCCGCGGTTCTCTGGAGGGTTGGTTGGATACTTTGGTTATGACACAGTGCGCTATATCGAGCCTAAGCTTGGAGAGTCCAAGGCACTAGACCCGCTGGGAAATCCTGATATTTGTCTGCTGGTTTCTGAAGAGGTTATTGTTTTTGATAACCTAAAAGGAAAGCTTTTCATTATCGTATATGTTGACCCTGCTATTAATGATGCCTATGATTTTGGCTTGTCTCGATTAGCTTCCATTGAGGCACAAATAAAACGTCCCATTCACCTTCCGTTATCTGTAAAAGCAGCGCCACCGATATCTGAAGCCGATTTTGTTTCTGGTTTTACCCAGGAAGGGTTCGAGGATGCGGTGCGTAAGATAAAAAACTATATTGTCGAAGGCGATGTAATGCAAGTCGTTCTGTCACAGCGGCTTTCAGTACCCTTTGATACCGATCCTATAGATTTATATCGTGCATTAAGAAGTTTGAATCCCTCTCCTTATATGTATTTTATGGATATGGGTGATTTTCAAATTGTGGGTTCATCCCCCGAAATACTGGTTCGCCTGGAAGGTGCTGAAGTAACGGTGCGACCGATTGCGGGTACTCGGCCTCGTGGTGCAAACGATGAGGAAGATAAAGCCCTAGAAAAGGACTTACTGGCTGACCCAAAAGAACTTGCCGAACATTTAATGCTGATAGATTTGGGTCGTAACGATGCGGGTCGGGTATCAAAAATCGGCAGTGTAAAGCTGACGGATAAGATGTTCGTCGAGCGTTATTCGCATGTGATGCATATTGTTTCAAATGTAATTGGTGAGTTAGCTGAGGGCATGTCGGCAATGGACGTTTTGCGCGCCACTTTCCCCGCTGGAACCGTGTCAGGCGCGTCGAAAGTTCGTGCCATGGAAATTATAGATGAGTTAGAGCCGGTGAAGCGCGGTGTGTATTCTGGTGCTGTGGGCTATATTGGCTGGAATGGCAATATGGATACCGCAATAGCTATTAGGACGGCGGTTATTAAAAACCAAACACTTTATCTTCAGGCGGGTGCGGGCATTGTTTATGATTCAATTCCACGGAATGAATGGGATGAAACAATGAATAAAGGGCGTGCGGTTTTCCGCGCAGCTTCCTTAGCGGCAGAAGGCTTGGATGAAAATTAGGGGCTGTCTGAGAACAGCGATCGTCACGCACGCTCTCGCACATTCCTGTGCTTTACTGCATAAGACCATCCATGGTCAAAAGAGCAATCAGGTTTATTCGCAGTAGGTCAGTCTGTTCTCAGACAGACTCCTAGTCATCGTTAAGTCTAGACGGACTCTCTGACAAATATGCTTTTATTACATATAGGGCATGGTGGAATGCGCCCAGGCTGCTTAAAGTGGATTTTTTCCCCACAGGCTTTGCATTCCAGTGTTCCTAAGCCATTAATTTCTCCGGTATGCCATTCTCTATGTGCATTGGCATAACCGGCCATATCTTTAAGTTCCGCACCCATATCGGTAACTACATCAGAAAATAATTCGAGAAACTGATCTTCGATATACATTAGGTCAGTTCTAAGCCAATCCGCAATGGAGCGTTCGCCTTCGGCAATAAATTCTGCGGCATCTTTAATATCTCGACTCACGTAGGTGCTTAAAATTTTGGTCTCTTCTTTGGTGATTTCCCCAAGATCCGCTGTTTTCTCCGATGCATAGTCCAGAGCTTTTTTGATGCTGGGTTTGATTTCCTCCTTGGAGTCATGCAAAAAATCCCGTGTATAAAACAGATATTGGTGGTATGCCTTGGCTATTTTCTCTTTGGTGTCCATTTTATTATCTCCTATACCTATGCTTGGAGCTCGGTTTGTGACAAACACGTTCTTTTGTGTGGCCTATTTCTTTATAATACGCGCAAACGTAAGCAGACCCAAGGTTAACAATGGAATCGCTATATCAGCCAGAAGTAGTAGAAAAAGAAGCGCAATCTTATTGGCGCGAACATCAGTGTTTTGCGGTTACAGAAGACCCCGCCAAAGAAAAATATTATTGTCTGGCTATGTTTCCCTATCCTAGTGGGCGCTTACATATGGGCCATGTGCGAAATTACACGATTGGGGATGTGATTAGTCGCTATCAGCGCATGCAAGGTAGAAACGTGCTTCAGCCTATGGGCTGGGATGCCTTTGGCTTACCGGCCGAAAATGCAGCGATAAAAAACAATGTTCCCCCTGCTAAGTGGACACAGTCAAATGTTGATTATATGCGTGAGCAATTACAAAGACTGGGTTTTGCCTACGACTGGAATAGGGAGTTCGCGACTTGTGACCCTGATTACTATCGTTGGGAGCAGTGGTTATTTACCAAGCTATTGGAAAAAGGCCTGGTTTACAAAAAAACAGCGGCGGTCAATTGGTGTCCACATGACTTAACCGTATTGGCTAATGAGCAAGTCATTGATGGCTGTTGTTGGCGTTGTGATAGCCAAGTTGTGCGTAAGGAAATAGCGCAATGGTTTTTTCGTATTACCCAATATGCGGATGAGTTACTGGATGAGATTGATCAATTAAAAGGCTGGCCTGAACGTGTACGGACGATGCAGAAAAATTGGATAGGTCGTTCGGAGGGGCTGGAAATCGAATTTAATGTCACCGGAAGTAATGACTCACTTAAGATTTATACAACACGTCCAGATACCTTGTTAGGTGTTACTTATCTCGCGATTGCACCTGAGCACCCCCTCGCCCTCGCAGCGGCAAAAAATAACATGGCATTGTCTGCTTTCATTGAAGAGTGTAAGGCCATGGAAACGGCCGAAGCTGCAATGGAAACCATGGAGAAAAAAGGCTTTGCGCTTGGTTTGAACGCGATTCACCCTATTACTCATGAAGAGATTCCCATTTATATCGCCAATTTTGTAGTAATGGCTTATGGAGAAGGCGCTGTGATGTCAGTACCTGCGCATGATCAGCGTGATTGGGAGTTTGCTAAAAAATATGATTTGGCTCTCAAGCAAGTTATTAAACCTAGTGGTGATATTGAATATGACTTAAGCCAGTCCGCCTATACAGGAAAAGGGGAGTTAGTTCATTCTGGTGATTTTAATGGGCTGAACTCTGCGCAGGCTTTTGAGGAAATTGCGGCTTATTTGACCCGTAAAAGCAAAGGCCAGAAGCGTACAAATTATCGTTTACGAGACTGGGGTGTTTCTCGCCAGCGTTACTGGGGTGCGCCTATTCCCGTTATTAATTGCCAACGCTGTGGTGTTGTTGGCGTTCCTGAAAAAGATTTACCCGTCGTGTTGCCAACGGATATTGAATTTGATGGTATTGGTTCACCGATCAAAAGAATGCCTGAATTTTACCAAACCCAGTGCCCAAAATGTGCTGGGGAAGCGGAGCGTGAAACAGATACCTTTGATACGTTTATGGAGTCTTCCTGGTATTACGCACGGTTTGCTTCAGCGAATAACGATCAAGCGATGTTGGATGAACGTGCAGATTATTGGTTGCCAGTAGATCAATATGTCGGGGGGATTGAGCATGCTATTTTGCATCTATTGTATTCACGTTTTTTCAATAAGCTGATGCGTGACATTGGTCTAATCACGGTCGATGAGCCTTTTAAAAACTTGCTAACCCAGGGCATGGTATTAAAAGACGGCGTTAAAATGTCCAAGTCTAAAGGGAATACCGTAGATCCTCAGGGACTCATTAAGCAATACGGAGCAGATACGGCGAGATTGTTTATTATGTTTGCTTCACCGCCGGAGCAATCCTTGGAGTGGTCCGATGCAGGTGTTGAAGGAGCGCAACGGTTTCTCAAGCGGTTGTGGAAAAGTGTTGCTGAGCATATGAGTAAAGGCAGCGTAGTGGCCTTGGACAAAGCGGCGTTATCTTCCTCACAAAAAGACTTGCGACGTTTGCTCCATCAGACGATTGCAAAAGTAACCGATGATTGTGGTCGGCGACATACGTTTAATACCGCAATCGCAGCTGTTATGGAATTGCTGAATGCGCTAGGCAAGTTTGATGATTTGTCGCCTCAAGGTCGTGCGCTGCGGCATGAGTCCTTAAACAGTACGGTATTGTTGCTTTCTCCTATCGTGCCGCATATTACCCATTCCTTGTGGTTTGCGCTGGGTCATAAAAATGCAGTAATAAATGAGCCGTGGCCTGTTGTCGATGAGTCGGCATTGGTTTCCGATACGATTGAACTAGTGATCCAGGTGAATGGAAAGCTGCGTTCTAAGTTATCTGTTGCCGCCAATGCGGATAAGCAAAGTATAGAAAATATGGCCTTAAATGATGAAAATATTTTGCGCTGTATTGCCGACAAAAAAATAAGGCGGGTCATTATAGTGCCGGGTCGATTGGTAAATATTGTTGTTTAAAAGAAGCTTTTTATTAGGTTTGTTGATGATTTCCCTGACTGCATGTGGTTTTCAACTGCGTGGATTTGATTCGGATCAAGAAAAAATGCCTGTTTCTATTATAGTGACTGGGGTACAAACGGGTCATCCGATTATTCAGCGCATTAATAGCCTCAGCTATTTGAGTGGTGATTATAGCGTTGAAAAAAAAGATGAGTTCCAATTGCTTATTTTAAATGAAAACTGGGAAAAAAAGGTGATTAGGGTGAATCGCATGGGACAGGCTCAGGAATACGAGCTACGTTATAGCGTTTTATATGAAATCTTTAATGCTGAAAAGAAACGGATTAAACAGCCTGCTGAAATAACGATTGTACGAAGCTATTTAAATGATGTGAATAATGCGCTTGCCATTTCACGTGAAGAAGAAGCGCTGAAACTTGTTATGATCAATGAATTTGTAGAACGATTTTTTCGACTAATGTCAGTGATATCCAAAAATGAAATTAAAACCTGAGCAGCTTGCCGCGCATTTAAAGCAACCATTATCACCTGCATACATTGTGAGTGGTGACGAACCATTACAGTTATCAGAGTGCGTCGATAAAATTCGTTTAGCAGGAAGAGAGCAGGGTTTTTTGGGGCGTGAAATTATGCACGTGGAAAAATCTTTTGATTGGCAGGGCCTATATCAAGCAGCGAATGAATTGTCATTGTTTGCGGAAAAGAAAATTATTGAGTTACGTTTATTGTCAACCAAGCTAGGTGATGCGGGATCGAAAGCATTGGTAAGTTATTTGTCTTCGCCATCAAGTGATAATGTCTTATTAATCACCGCAGATAAACTGGATTCGTCCACGCAAAAAACAAAATGGTTTAAAGCGCTTGAGCGGATTGGCGTAAACATTCAAGTGTGGCCGATTGCAGAGAATCAGCTACAGGGTTGGGTTTCTAATAGGGTGCGCCGGAAAGGTCTTAGTATTACACCTGATGCAGCACATTTATTAGCAGCAAGAGCGGAAGGTAATTTGTTATCTGCGGCACAGGAAATTGAAAAGCTTGCTTTGCTGTCGGAGGGAGTGATTGATGAGCATGTGGTGATGGGTCAAGTGACGGATAGTGCGAAATTTGATGTTTTTGCTTTAGTTGATGCTGCATTATTAGGTAAATCAGACCGAGTTGTGCGTATACTGGCCAATTTGCAGTCGTCAGGCACAGAGCCAACGTTAATTGCGTGGAGTTTGGTGCGAGAAATACGTGTATTGACCCAGCTTGCCACCGGTCAAGCGCAAGGAAAAAATCTTAGTGATTTAATGCAATCACAGCGAATTTGGAAAACCAAAATACCCATGATGAAGCAGGCACTTGCGCAGTTAAATGTCATTCAATGGCAAGGCTTGCTGAAGCGTGCGGCAAAACTGGATAGATTAAATAAAGGCTTAGCTGACGGCAACGCATGGGATGAGTTATTGAAGCTCAGTCTTGCCATAAGCGGAACCCATTTATTGAGAGAGCCTATCTAATTGAGAGAAAATAATGACAGATATTAAAAAATACATGAATGATCTGGGTTTTCGCGCGCGCAAGGCAGCGCGAGAATTATCACGTACGAACACTTTGCGTAAAAATGACGCTTTGATGGCTATGGCAAATACGCTGGCTGCAAACGAAAAAAGCATTCTTGAGGCTAACCTAAAAGATATGCAGACCGGCATGGAAAAGGGATTGGATGCTGCGTTATTGGATCGGCTTGAACTAAACCCGCAGCGTGTTGCAGCGATGGTTGAGGGTGTGCGCCAGATTGCAGCACTCGCAGACCCAGTTGGGGAAATATCTGATTTAAACTATCAGCCTTCGGGTATTCAAGTTGGAAAAATGCGTGTGCCCCTGGGAGTCATTGGCATTATTTATGAGTCTCGGCCTAATGTAACTGCGGATGCTGCTGCGCTTTGTTTAAAATCGGGGAACGCGGCTATTTTGCGTGGTGGCTCTGAAGCGATTCATTCGAACCAAGCGATTGCTGAGTGTATAAAACAAGGTTTGCGTACTGCAGGCTTGTCCAGTGATGTTGTTCAAGTTCTGGAATTAACGGATCGTGCAGCGGTAGGTGAGTTAGTGAAAATGAAGGAATACGTTGATGTGATTATTCCTCGCGGTGGTAAAGGTTTAATTGAGCGGATTAGCGAAGAGGCTAGGGTGCCGGTTATCAAACATTTACATGGTGTATGCCATGTTTACCTGGATGATAAGGCCGATCTTGAAAAAGCGATAGCGATAGCATTTAACGCAAAAACTCAGCGTTATGGTACGTGTAATACGATGGAAACCTTGCTGGTTGCGCAAGGGTTGGCACACAAGGTTTTGCCGCCATTAGGTAATATGTATCAACAAGAAGGTGTTGAGTTAAGAGGCTGTGCGATAACCTGTGGTATTTTAAATTTTGCGATTGCCGCAACAACTGCCGACTGGGATGAGGAATATCTTGCACCGATTCTTTCAGTTCGAGTCGTTGCAGATATTGATGCGGCGATTGATCATATTCATGAGCATAGTTCGCTGCATACTGAATCGATAGTCACTGAAGATTATACGCGGGCCCGTAAATTTCTAACTGAAGTGGATTCGAGTTCAGTTATGGTCAATACCTCTACGCGTTATGCGGATGGTTTCGAGTATGGCTTAGGTGCAGAAATTGGTATAAGTACCGACAAATTTCACGTTCGTGGCCCGGTGGGTTTAGCAGGTTTGACATCCCAGAAGTTTATTGTTTTGGGTGACGGCCACATCCGCAAGTAATGAAAGCCATCGGCTTATTAGGCGGTACTTTTGATCCCATTCATTACGGGCATTTAAGAATTGCACTCGAGGTTTGCCAAGCGCTGGATTTAGCGAGTGTTAGATTTATACCTTGCGCGCATCCTCCGCATCGTGAGCCAGCGAACGCGTCTTTTATGCAGCGGGTAAAGATGCTTGAGTTGGCGATTGAGACTGAGCCTACTTTCGATATTGATGATAGGGAGCAGAATCGGCCTGGTCCTTCTTATACCTTTGATACAATGGTAGAAATTCGTGCTGAGTTAGGAAAAAATGTTTCACTCTGTTTGATTGTGGGTTCTGATGCATTTGCCGAATTTGATACCTGGCATCGGTGGTCGGAAATACTTGACCTGGTCAATATTATTATTGTTCATCGTCCAGGGGGCGATCTGCTGGAGCAGGATTACATGGAGAAGTTACTAAAGCGTCATGTGACATACGCGTGTAGTGATCTTAATACACATGCTTGCGGAAAAATATTTTCGCTTAACGTAACCTCGTTAGATATTTCTGCGACGCTGATTCGTTCACTTATTTCTCACCGAGATACAGCGAGATATTTATTGCCAGATTCCGTATTGGAAACCATTTTAGAACAAAAGTTATATAGTGAGTAAAAAATGCAGATTGAAATATTAAAAAATATTGTTGTTAAAAGTCTCGACGAGATGAAAGCACTAGATGTGGTATGTCTTAATGTAGTTGGAGTTAGCAATGTCACTGATTACATGATTATTGCGACCGGTACATCTAATCGTCAAGTTAAGAGTTTGGCCGCATCTTTGACAGTGAATGTTAAACAAGCTGGGGTTATACCCTTAGGTGTGGAAGGGGAAGATGTCGGCGAATGGGTATTGGTAGACTTAGGAGATGTGATTGTTCACATTATGCAGAAAAAAACGCGAGATTTTTATCAGTTAGAAAAATTATGGAATACCCCCAAACCCGGAGAGACCGAAGACCGAGATACGATATCTAAACATATTAGAACGCAGGGCTAGGAGCTTGTCCGAGAACAGCGATCGCAGTAGGTCAGTCAGGCTCCTAGGGTAATGCGTATTCATGTCATCGCAGTGGGTACGCGAATGCCTAAATGGGTGCAAGAGGCTTATGCGGAATACGTCAAACGATTGCCCAAAGAGTGCGCGCTTGTGCTGCATGAGATAGAGCCTGCAAAACGTCATAAATCTAAGAATATTGATAAATTAAAGCAAGAGGAAGCACGGCGTATTATGTTGGCGCTGCCTAAAAAATCCAAAATAATTGCTTTAGACGTCCATGCAAAGGCGTGGTCAACTGAGGATTTATCGAGCAATCTTAAGGACTGGATGTCTGCTGGAATGGACGTGTCATTACTCATCGGTGGGCCAGATGGTTTGGATGAAAAAATATTACAAGCGGCGCACCTAAAGGTTTCGTTATCAAAGCTGACTTTTCCGCATCCTATCGTTCGAGTTGTGCTCGCAGAACAAATTTATCGAGCATGGACAATGCTTAATAATCATCCTTATCATCGAGCTTAATCAAAGGGTTCCAAGGATATTCAAATTGCAAAGTTGTCCAGATTATAAGCAATATAAGTTGTATTTAGCGTCGCTCTCTCCACGCCGCAAGGAGTTATTGGCGCAGCTGGGTTTTCAGTTTGATGTTGTTAGTGTCAATATCGATGAAACCCCGTTATTCAATGAGTCGGCAAAAAAATATGTTGCGCGTTTAGCCGTTGGTAAGGCTAGTGCGGGTTTATTGCAGATCGACAATGATGGGGCTTCACCTGTGGTCATTGGTGCGGATACCTCTGTTGTGCTAGATGGTGATATTATGGGTAAACCAGAAAGTAAAGCTCATGCTGTGGATATGCTCATGCGTTTGTCTGGGCGGGAGCATTCAGTGTTAACAGGTGTTGCCGTTTTATCGAATAGCAAACAAAACGTGCAAGTCAACGAGAGCATTGTACGCATGTGTCAAATAACATCCGCTGAAGCAGCATCCTATTGGCATACGGGTGAACCCATCGGTAAGGCGGGAGGCTATGCTATACAAGGCCTGGCTGCGGTATATATTTCGCATTTAGCAGGTAGTTATAGCGGAGTAATGGGCTTGCCATTGTTCGAAACTAATGAGCTGCTGAGTCCGTATTTTGGTTATTCTAAATGAGTGCGAGCCTGCCCGCGAATGTGGTGAGTGTTTTGGGCACGATTGACAAAATGATTGAAAACACCCCCTAGGGAAAGACCTATGAGTGAAGAAATCCTCGTCAATGTTACTCCGCACGAGACGCGTGTTGCGGTGATAGAAAATGGCGTCTTACAAGAAGTTGTTATTGAGCGAACACGAAAGCGTGGGATTGTGAGCAATGTCTATAAGGGCAAAGTTTGTCGTGTTTTACCGGGTATGCAAGCCGCCTTTGTAGATATTGGACTAGCGCGTGCGGCATTTCTGCATGCCTCTGATTTTGTGGCTAGAGAAGACATCGGTGGAAGCTCATCTGAAAAGCCGGAAATTCCTTTGATAACGAGTTTGGTTAAAGACGGTCAAGATATTCTGGTGCAAGTGATCAAAGACCCGCTAGGAACTAAAGGTGCACGATTAACCACCCAGATTACGATTCCCGCGCGATTTTTAGTATATATGCCAGGAATAAATCATATCGGGGTGTCTCAACGGATTGAAGAGGAAGAGGAGCGTGAACGTCTCAAGACACTCGTTGAGTCACTTTCTAGCGATAATATGGCGGGTGGTTTTATTGTTCGCACGGCTGCTGAAGGAGTGTCGGAAAATGAAATACGTGCCGACATGAAATATCTGAATAAATTATGGAATGCGATTAGTGAAAAAAAAGCGGTTACGGCAGCGGGTGAAATTGTACATGAAGATCTGCCCCTAGCCATGCGTGCTATACGCGATATTGTTGGCACGGATGTAGAAAAAATTCGCATAGATTCCAAAGAGCATTTTAGCAAAGTCAGTCAGTTTGTTGCTAAATTTATTCCTGAGTTGCTTCCAGGAATTGAGTTGTATTCAGGTCCTCGCCCCATTTTTGATTTGTATTCAGTTGAAGATGAAATACAAAAAGCGCTGCAACCTAAAGTTCAATTAAAATCAGGTGGGTATTTAATCATAGATCAAACCGAAGCAATGACGACGATTGATGTAAATACGGGGGCCTTTGTAGGTCATCGTAATTTAGAAGAAACCATTTTTAAAACAAACTTAGAAGCAACGCATGCTATTGCCAGACAATTACGCTTACGTAACCTCGGTGGAATGGTTATGATCGATTTTATTGATATGCGTGAAGAAGAGCACAAATTACAAGTGTTACGTTTATTAGAACGAGCGATGGAAAAAGACCATTCAAAAACGACAATAAGTGAAATATCCGCTTTAGGTTTGGTGCAAATGACGCGTAAGAGAACGCGTGAAAGTTTAGAGAGAGTACTGTGTGAGTCATGTCCGGTATGCTCTGGTCGTGGAACAGTAAAGACTCCGGAAACTGTAGTGTATGAAATTTTTAGAGAATTGATGCGTGAAGCGAGACAGTTTGATGCGCAAACATTTTTGGTTTTAGCATCCCCTAATGTGGTTGACATAATGCTTGATGAAGAGTCTACAAGTGTTGCCGAGCTTGAGGAGTTTATTGGTAAGTCGATTAAATTTCAAATTGAACAGCAATATACACAAGAGCTATTTGATGTTGTGTTGATATGATGTATCTCCTAAATAAGGAATGGGCACGCAATAATTTCCCCGTTTGGTATCCCATCTTCAGCCCGTCTTTGCCCGTTCTTCAATCACAAAGCCTCGAAATAGAACAACTATTCCTGTGGTTTTGCTCAGTTAGAACGAACGAAGACGAACTAAATCTGAGTGCTAAGCTGGGAAGTTATTGCATGCCCATCCCGAAAGTCTTGTAATTTTTCTGTGAAAAAACTCAAAAAATTTCTTAAATATCTCTGGTACTCAACTTGGTATGTGACGGTTTCTTTATTGGTTACGGCCGCGGTTATGCTGAGTGTTGCACGTATTCTGCTTCCTTCTGCCGGTGATTATAAGTCTGACATCGAAATGTGGGTGAGTGATGTCATCGGTCAGAAAATTAAAATTGATAAGCTTGATGCCGATTGGCATGGCATTGAGCCACAGCTTGTTTTTAGCCAAGTAGAATTTTTTTCTTCTGATAATAATCAAGCAACTGTGCAGTTTGAACGGGCACGAATAGGTTTCGATATTTGGCAATCCTTACTTCAGGGCACTATTGTTCCGGGTGCTTTAGTTGTGGATGGAGCAAGACTGGTTGTGCAAAGAAATGATGATGGAAGTATTTCTTTGCAAGGTTTAGGTTTAGTGAAGCAAGGGACTACGGAAAATAAAAATGATTTTTTGTCAAGCTGGATTTTAAGCCAGCGTATTTTAAAGCTTGAGCGTTGTGAGTTCACCTGGATTGATAAAAAAAGAGATGCTAAATGGAAATTTGAAAATGTAAACTTAACATTACGTAATTCGGGTCAACGTCATCAAATTGATGGTTCGGTCAATCTTCCGGGTTCTTTAGGAACCCAAGTTGTTTTGTTTTTAGATATACGAGGAAATTTTTTCTCCGGAAAAAATTGGTCTGGTAATATTTTTTTGAATGGCGCAAGTTTGTCATTAAAAAACTGGATTTCCTCTTATCTGCCTGAAGATATTACTATTGATGGAGGTAGAGGTAGCTTCTCGATTTGGACGCGCTGGCAAAAAGCCGAAATGGAGGAAGCACGAGGTGAGTTTAATATAACGAGGCTAGGCCTTCGTTCTCATAAAAGTGCGAGTGTTGTCATGTTGGATGCACTATTAGGTGATTTTTTAGTTGAGAATAGAGGCGATAATTTACGTATTACTTTGGATCATCTTATTCCTGTTTTAAATGATAAAGCATGGCAACAAACAAGACTGGATGTTTTGCTTAAGGAGCAACAGAGTATAGTCGAAGCTGAAAGTTCCTACCTGAATATAGGAGATATTAATCGGTTCTTGACTGTGTTTGTAGATCCTTCCAATAAAAGCATGCAAGAGTTTCAGCGTTTGAAACTGGGAGGAGAGCTGGAGAAGTTCTCTCTTTATTGGAATGCAAAAGATAAAAAAAATATTAAATATGCGCTTACTAGCAAATTAGACAATATGAGTGTGAGGCCGTGGAAGAAATTTCCAGGGTTTGATAATTTAGACGGTGAATTGTTTTTGTCTAATCATGATGGTTTTGCACGTATCGATAGTAAAAATGGGTTTGTGTCTATCCCGAAAATGTTTAGTAATAAATTTTCTCTTCAGGAAGCGACGGGAGATTTGTATTGGCACGCAGATAACGATGGCCTATTTATCCAAGGAGAGGGCTTGCATGCTCGTACTAAAGATGCAGAAATAAAAGGAAGTTTTCGTGCCGAGATAGCAAAAAATTCTAGGCCATTTTTAGATTTAGCATTAGGCATTAATGCCACTGATGTTGGACATACTGAGCAATATATTCCTGATGTGATCATGCAGTCCGGTATAGTTCGTTGGCTTGATCAAGCATTATTAGCGGGCAAGGTTTTAAATGGAGGTCTCGTTTATTATGGGAAAATGGACGAGTACCCGTTCAGTCAAAATCAAGGAAAATTTTTAGTTTCATTGCCTGTTGAAAAACTTGATTTGAGATTCCGAGACGATTGGTCTGATATAAATAATATTGATGGAGAGTTGAATTTATATGGAAATAGTTTTGAGTTTACTGCAGAAAAAGGCGAAATTTTTTCTAATCATTTAAGCAATACAAAAATTGGGTTGTCAGACTTTAGGGCGGACTCTCTTATGTTAACAATAAAAGGTGAGATAAATGGGCCAACTTCTGACAAGTTACGATATATTCATGCCAGCCCATTAGAAGAGGTTTTCGCGAAAAACCTTAGAGACTTTAGCGTGGAAGGTGAGAGTTATTTATCCTTAGGTTTGCAGCTACCTTTAGCAGAAAATGGTGAATTGCAAGTCGATGGATTATTGCAGCTAGACGGCAATCGATTTTTTGCGCCGGATTTAAAACTTGATTTTACAAACGTAAATGGAGCGTTAGCAGTTAATGCAAAAGGAATTAGCGCAGAGAATATTTCTGCTGACTTAGGGCCTTTTAAGCTAAATGTTGGCATTGAAACGATAGAGAATGAACAACAGAGGCATATTGTATTTTCAGATATGTTGAACGTCACCGAAGCTCATTATTCCTATGTGTTTGATCATTTTTTGTCGTTAGATCACTGGGCGCAATACCTTGATGGAGAAGCTTTGATGAGCGCCCGCTTTGTTATACCACTTGCGACGGATCGCGAAAATGATTTGACAAGATTGGAACTAGAGTCAGAGCTTTCAGGGTTAGATATTTTGCTGCCTTATCCATTGCGCAAGAATGCTAGTGAAAATCGACTGTTTAAGTTAGGTTATGACATTGTTGGAAAAACGCGTGGCTTGAGAATTCAGCTTGGAGAGCTTCAGTCGGTGTTTCAGTTTAATGCAGCAACGGAAGAACCACATATATCGAAGGGAGCCATTGGTTTTGGGTTAACTCCGTTGCTTCCCGAGCAAGATAGCTATTATTTTTCGGGTGAGTTAAGTCATTTTTCATGGTCTGAATGGCAGCCCTTGCTTATTCCCCCCGAAGGGCAGCGGGCATTAATTGAAAGCCATGATTCTGCGCGCAAAAGTACACCACAGGTTTTTGATTTGAAAGTTTCACAGTTGGATATTTTTTCCTCGCTGTTTTCTGAGGCAAGCTTGAATATACAAAGTGGAGCAAGAGGATGGACTTTAAAGGCCCAAGGCCCTGATTTATCAGGTACTGTGTTTTTGCCAACGGATTGGGATAATGATGTATTAACGCTGGATATGGAGCATCTGCATATCAACATTAAAAAGGGAAATGAAGACAGTCATGTGATCGATCCCAGAGATTTACCAAAAACCCAAATAAAAAGTACAGATTTTAGTTTTAACGGCATGCAGTTCGGGGAGCTGGATTTAGTCGCAACAAAGGTTGCAGATGGCTTGCAACTTGAGCAACTCAATATGAAATCTAAAACAGCGTCCATTGAAGCTAAAGGAAGCTGGGTGGTACAGCAAGAAGGTCAAATTTCAGATTTTAATATAGATATTAAAACCACAGATTTAGGTCAGTCGCTATTAGACTGGAAGTATAAAAAGGTGATGGCGGGTGGTGATGGTAGTCTAAAAATAGCCTCGCGCTGGGATGGCAGTCCAGCCGATTTTGAATTCGAAAAACTAACTGGCTCACTGGATATTGATATTAATAACTCCCGGCTTCTGGACATGGAATATGGTGCAGTGAAGATGCTCGGCCTGCTGAGTTTACAAGCTTTACCACGCAGATTATTTTTTGATTTTACCGATGTAACAAAAGAAGGCATGAAATTCGATAGTATGACGGGTCGTTTTGACGTGCAAAATGGGGATGCGTTTACTACTGGCTTGTTGCTCGAAGGGCCGACGGCAAAGGTAGCTATCGCAGGGCGTGTAGGTTTAGCTAAAACGGACTATGACTTAGTGGTTACATTCGTGCCTTCTACCTTTGATATGATACCTTTGATTGGCTCTTTATCGCTGGCTACACTGACTATCCAGCCGCAAATTGGAGCAACCTTATATGCGTTTCAGAAGTTGTTTCAAACTCAATTAGATGAAATAAGTGCAGTGCAATATACTGTGGCCGGAACTTGGGAAAACCCAGAATTTACTAAAATTGAAAAAGCCGTAGAAGCTCCTCAGGATTTACTTGAGGAATAGCGTTTAGATATTGAATTGCTTGTAAGTTAACCGGTTTTGATATCAGTGTTTTAGGAGTTGTTAAATGAAGCGAGTTGCTGCTGTACAAATGGCTTCAGGCCCGAATGTTGGCGCTAATTTGATCGAGGCTAAGCGTTCCATTGAACGTGCTGCGGATGCCGGTGCTAAGTTAGTTATTTTACCCGAGAATTTTGCCTTAATGGGGCATTCCGATAGTGACATGTTGAAAATAAAAGAGCATGAAGGTGAGGGTGAAATTCAAAATTTTGTAGCTGATCTTGCCTCCAAATATGGTCTTTGGATTGTTGCAGGTACTATTCCTCTTATTTGTGATGATGGCGAAAAAATTCGCTCTTCGTGCCTGCTTTATGATGATCAGGGTGCTCAGGTAGGTCGTTATGACAAAATTCATTTATTTGATGTTGAAATTGTCGATAGTTCTGAAAGTTATACCGAGTCAGAAGTTATCCAGCCCGGAGATTCAATCGTCGTTATTGACACTCCCTTTGGTAGGCTCGGTTTGGCTATTTGCTATGACCTACGTTTCCCCGAATTATTTCGTCAATTGCTTGATCAGCAAGTAGAGATTATGGCCGTTCCTTCGGCTTTTACGGCTGTCACAGGTCGTGCTCATTGGGAGACATTGGTGCGGGCGCGGGCGATTGAAAATTTGAGTTTCGTGGTTGCTGCAGCACAAGGCGGTTATCATATTAACGGACGTGAAACCCATGGAGATAGCATGATTGTTGATCCTTGGGGCACGGTGCTTGATCGTTTACAACGAGGTTCTGGTATTGTTGTGGCTGATCTCGATGAAGATCGTTTAACCAGTATAAGACGTAATTTCCCGTCCATAGAGCATCGCAGATTGTAAGAGAAAATAATGAGCCAACATATAGAAAAAGCTTCAAAGGTATTATTTGAGCCCAGCGGTTTAAAGCACGCAGACCTAGCAAGCATCTTGAGCGATATTGTCGCTCATCATGGCGTGGACAATGCGGATTTGTATTTTCAAGATACGCGCTATGAGTCCTGGTCGCTGGAAGATGGAATCGTTCGTGATGGCACTTATGGTATTGATCGTGGTGTGGGAGTTCGGGCATTAAGCGGAGAAAAAACAGGTTTTGCTTATTCCGATGATATCTCTTTATCGGCTTTAGTGGATGCGGCTTCCACCGTTAAAGCGATTGCGCGTCAAGGAGAGCAAGGAAAAATACAATTACCATTCAAGTCTAAAAAAATCTCAGCCTTGTATCAGCCCATTGACCCGTTGTCATCCATGCAAGAAAACGAAAAAATCGAATTGCTTGAGGCGGTTGATGCGGAAGCACGTCGCCAGGACGCGAGAGTCACTCAAGTTTTTGTCAGTCTTGCAGCTTCTAAAGATGTGATTATGGTGGCTGCATCCGACGGTGTATTGGCCGGTGATATTAGACCCATGGTCAGAATGAGTGTCAGCGTAGTGGTAGAGCAAAAGGGTCTGCGTGAGCAAGGTTCTTCGGGCGGAGGAGGGCGTGTCGCTTATGGTTATTTTCTAGACCAAGATCGTGCGCTTAATTATGCACGTGAAGCGGTGCGCCAGGCTTTATTGAAATTGGAAGCAATAGATGCTCCGGCAGGAAATATGACCGTAGTATTAGGTGCAGGATGGCCCGGTGTTTTATTACATGAAGCGATTGGTCATGGGCTTGAAGGTGATTTCAATCGCAAAGGAAGCTCTGCATTTTCTGGACGAATGGGTGAAAAAGTCGCATCTGATTTATGTACCGTTGTTGATAATGGTACGCTGGAAGATCGCCGTGGTTCTTTGAGCATCGATGATGAAGGCACTCCGGCCCAAAATACCACGCTAATTGAGAATGGAATTCTGAAGAATTACATGCAGGATAAAATGAATGCGAGATTAATGGGGATGTCGCCAACAGGCAATGGCCGACGTGAATCTTATGCGCATCTTCCACTACCCCGAATGACAAATACTTATATGCTTGCAGGAAAGCAATCACAAGAAGAAATTATATCGACGGTTAAAAATGGACTTTTTGCAGTTAATTTTGGCGGTGGGCAAGTAGATATAACCTCAGGGAAGTTTGTGTTTTCTGCGAGCGAGGCCTATTTAATTGAAAACGGAAAAGTAACTGTGCCGGTTAAAGGTGCAACGCTGGTAGGTAATGGCCCTGATGTATTAACGCGTGTGAGTATGGTGGGTAACGATTTGAAGCTGGATGATGGGGTAGGCACTTGTGGCAAAGAAGGCCAAAGTGTGCCCGTAGGTGTTGGTCAACCTACGCTAAAAATTGATGAGATTACCGTCGGTGGTACGAGTACTTAATGATTGATGGGGCGTGGTGTCACTACACGTTGTATTCAAAACACCGACAAACTTTGCTTAATCGTTTTGCTGCAAACGGGTCTGTTTAAAAAAAATATGAAAATTACAATGAAGGAATGTCATAGCCATGTCAGAAGCTATAGATAAAGATGCGAATGAATACTCATCGATTATTGAAACGGTTATCTCCGAAGCAAAAAAGATGGGAGCAACTGCATCAGAGGTTTCATTAGGTATTGAAACCGGATTGTCTGTTTCGGCACGAATGGGTGAAGTAGAAACCCTGGAGTATAACCATGATAAAGGACTCGGTATAACGGTTTATAAAGGTGGCCACAAAGGCTCGGCGAGCACCTCTGATTTTGCCTTAAATGCGGTTCGAGATTCGGTCAAAGCGGCATGTAGGATTGCGGAATATACAGCGGAAGATAATTGCGCAGGATTAGCCGATAAAGAACTCATGGCGTGGAATTATCCCGATCTTAATCTTAGTCATCCTTGGGATATTGACTCAAATTCTGCAGTGGATTTGGCGCTAGAATGTGAAGACGCTGGACGTCATTTTGATAAGCGCATTACCAACTCTGAAGGTGCATCGGTGAGTAGTCATGGCGGCTTGCATGTATACGGCAACAGTCATGGTTTTATCGGTAGCTATCCAACGACGAGGCATAGCGTTAGTTGCTCTATGATTGGACAAGATGGTGATGTGATGCAACGTGACTATTGGTATTCGGTTAGTCGAGATGCCAATCGCTTGCAAGCGGCGAAGGCGATTGGAGAAGAGTCTGCGAGAAGAACCTTAGCAAGATTGAATGGTCGGAGAATAGCAACGAATAAGTACCCCGTTATTTTTTCCGCTGATGTTGCGTCGAGCTTGATTGGACATTTTATAGCAGCCATAAAAGGAGGGAGTCTTTATCGTAAAACCTCTTTTTTGCTGGACGCGATCGATACGCAGATATTTCCAGAATGGTTTAATGCTTGCGAAGATCCGCATTTAAAAATGGGTCTTGGTAGTGCGCCTTATGATAGTGAGGGTGTGGTAACGAGTTCGCGAGAGTTTGTTAAAGAGGGTGTGCTGAAGTCCTATATTCTAAGTAGTTATTCAGCACGTCGATTAGGTCTTGTAACAACAGGGAATGCGGGAGGCTTGCATAACCTTATGGTCAAAACCGGTGACAAGTCGTTAACCGAATTAATTAAAACCATGCACAAAGGATTACTTGTTACTGAACTTATGGGCCAAGGAGTGAATGGCATAACGGGTGATTATTCTCGTGGTGCAGCGGGGTTTTGGATTGATCATGGTGAAATACAGTATCCTGTAGAAGAGATTACCATTGCTGGGAATCTAAAAACCATGTTTTCGACTATGCTTGAAATTGGCAACGATGTGGATGAACGAAAGAATATTAAAACGGGTTCTATTCTTTTAGATGAAATGACCGTGGCAGGTGAATGAAAGTGAGCAGCTTATGTCGTAGCGTTTATAAGTCATTCAATAAAAGTTTTTTTCAGTGTTCATTTCGAATTATGTAGCTACTTTATTAACCATGCGTAAAATTGATTCTTCATTGGAATAGTTTTGAATTTTAGCCAGCTCAATCCAGGCCAGTTCATTGGACTCATCACTAATGATAAGTTGTTGTTTGTCATCCATTTCTAATAAAAACCTTACATCATAATGAAGATGTGCGGCTGCATTTTTTCTCTCTGGAATTTGGTGAATATCAATATCAAATATTTCTGATGTGACAGGATAAATAAAATCTGCTGATACACCAGATTCCTCCTGAGTTTCACGTAAGGCCACGTTTAAAGTATTTGAATCACCATCTGAATGCCCTCCGGGTTGTAGCCATTTATCGAGCTTGCGATGGTGTAATAGAAAAACCCGATTTCGGGCTTTATTAACCACCCAGGCGGATCCGGTGATGTGTCCAATACTCAATGTTCTTGCAAAGCAGTCAGGATGTTGTTCAACAAAAAGAGTCAAACGGTTTTGCATTTCCACTTCGGCGGAAATATGTGTTTTATAACGTGATAACAGCCCAAGTAAGAAAGATCTGTGCATAAAAAAACCGATTAATATTGCAAATTTAAGTGCGTAAGGTTAACCGGTTCGTTGGAAGATTTAAAGCAATGTTTCTAGGTTTAAGTCCAGTCACCTGACCATTTTTTATAAAGTTTTTGCCAAACTGATTTTGGATCTTCAGAAAAAACATTATTTTGCTTGTCTTCAGTGGGTGCGATTATCCATGCGCCTGATTGAACTTCTTCATCCAGCTGTCCGGGCGCCCAGGCTGAGTAACCAATGTAAGTGCGAGTGCCGATTTGATCGTCACCCGTATTTAACTTGATCACTGACTCTCGGCCTGCGCCAAAATAAATATTGTCGGTAATTTGATGTAGTTTTTTATGTTTTTTGTTTTGGGTTAATACAAAAAGATATTGCAGGTGTGCGGGCCCGCCAAAATAGATGGATTTTTCAGGGTCAGCACTTTTATGGTTTTCTGGCATGGCTTCTTTTATGGGAATAAATGTAGGCTTATTGATAATTAAGCCATAGGTTCCAAAATTACCTGCTTGGGTAACGTAAACTACAGCGTGTTTGAAATCGGTATTATCCAGTTTTTCAGTGGCGATTAAAAAAGAGCCTTTGGTAATCGTTTTTTCACTCTCTGGTTGTGCGCGTGCACTGTCAACGCTTATCATTAATAACGCAACAATAATGAGTGCGAGCTTAGTGCGATAAATCAGGCTGGGCGGCGTGGGTGAGGCAATTGGTTTTTCCATTGGGGTACTCCTTCACGGGGGGCTGAAATTAACAACGCAAATATCAAACCAGAAGTCAGTGTGTAGGTGTGGTAATGAAACAAGACAGTGATTTTCGCGATCTTAAGATAAACTTCTACTCTGAGAGTTCTGTTAATAAGCATATCGTCCACAAGCTGAAAGAGCTTGAAATTCAAATTATTAATTCGTTAAAATCCAGTGATAAGTTAATCCTAACTCACTCAGAGTTTGGAGTATCTCTTATTTCTCAAGCGCAAGGCTTGCCTGGCGAAATGTGCCTGGATTTCACGCGCGGGGTATCCGAATACCGTAGGCTGCAAGGTGAGGGGCAAGGGCAAACACTGGCAAAAGCAGTCGGTGTCAGGAAGTTAGATAAACCAACGGTAATAGATGCAACGGCAGGTTTGGGTCGCGATGCTTTTGTATTGGCCACGCTTGGCTGCACGGTAACCTTAATTGAGCGCTCACGGGTTATGTATTTTTTACTATGGGATGCGGCTAATCGCGCAATAGAGTACGAGGCGCTCTCTGATTGGTTCAGCTTACGTTTTAACGTGGTTTATGCCGATGCTATTGAGTATCTGACGGGTCTGCAATCCATAGACTATCCAGAAGTCATTTATCTCGATCCCATGTATCCTGCGCGCAGCAAGTCAGCGCTGGTAAAAAAGGAGCTGCGTTTTATCCGTGCCATGGTAGGTGATGATTTGGACTCGGCAGCATTGTTGAATATGGCCTTGCAGCGCAGTCAAAAAAGAGTAGTGGTAAAACGGCCTAAATCGGCTGATTTGCTTCCAGGGCCGAAACCTTCTTATGCAATAGCGAGTAAGAATACTCGCTATGACATATATCAAATAACTTAATTTTCCGGGCTGTTCTCTGTCGGCAATGCTGCGTTAATCCCCGATATTTTATCCAGTGCCAATATGCCAAACAGCTTAAATCCGCGCAAGGCTTCCGGGGGATGTCCTGCTACGCAGATAATAGGTTTATTCCCCGCTAGACCCATAATTAAAGGTCGACCAGAGCGCATTTGAACACCATCAACAATCAATTCGCCCACTTCCTTGATCAGGTCAGATATAAAGTCTCTGCCGCCAACCGCTGTACCTCCGGAAATGAGAATCATGTCTGAGCTGGCCAAGGCATTTTTTACATTAGCAACAAAAGTGGCAAAATCATCACTCTGTATACCTTGTAAGCTCGCAAGGCCACCGGAAGTTGTGACGGCTGCTGCAAGCATTGGTGAGTTGCAATCGAAGATGGCACCTTTTCTGGCAGGAGAAGTGTGAGGGATTACTTCGTCTCCAGAAGCAAAGATAGCAACCCTTGGGCTTTTGACGGCCATTACTTCATTAATGCCGAGGCTGGCCAAGGCTCCAATGTGTGATGCCGTTAAGCGAGTTCCGGCCGTGATAAAGATATCGCCTTTTTTAATGTCACAGCCCTGTTCTTCGATAAAGAAACGAGGCGGAAAGGCTCGTGTTATGGTAAAGCTGTCTTTATCTAATTTGGCTTCCCACATTCTAACGATTGAATAAGAGCCTTCTGGTAGGATGCTTCCGGTCGCAACCTCTACCCCTTCACCTGGCTCAGGAATAATGACGTGTTCGTCATTGGGCGATATTTTCCCCTTAATTTTAAACGTAATAGGGGTCTCATTGCATGCAGGTTGTGTTTCTTCAGTAACTACCAAAAACCCCTCTACAATGGATCTGGGGTAGGGCGGAGAGTCTGCTTGGGCTTCTATATCTTGTGCGAGTACTCGTGTTGTGGCGTGAGCAAGACTCACTGTCTCGGAACTTAGAACGTTTTTAGGAAGGGCTTGTTGGAATTTCAATTGTGCTGCAACTAAAGGTGATGGTTGTTCCGTCACTTTGTATTCCTTGTAAGGTTAGTAGTTAGTAAGTATTTTTAATCTGTGGACAATATTGCGCTATTATTCTAAAAAAATATAGATACTATAATAATCATTACACTCGTTTTATCAAAGCTAAGGGATATTATTGTATCAATTAAAAATACACCAGAATCCATTTTACAGACACTTGTTTCTAATAAAGTTTGCATTAGTATTGGATGCTTTAGATGATTTTTTACTGCTTTTCGGTACTCGGATTTTTAGCTCACAAAGAAAAAAGCCGTTTTCAATGAAAACGACTTTTTGGAGTTTTGCTATAAATACCGGCTAAGCGCGTGCATCGAATTTATTTCCTAGATGTGATTCGCTTGCAGGCGTTGCCGTAGACTCTGGAATTGAGCTTACGAGTTGTGTGGCTGAACTACTTTGGATATCCATCGCTTTTTTCATTACGGTGATTCCAACTGCATCCCCAACTCTGGCTTGTCCGCTAACTCCGCCAGCGGCCATGACACTACTTGCACCTATATCCATTTTGAATGACCTCTTTAGTTACTCAGCTAAGAGCCTGTCCGAGAACAGCGTGCGCAACGATCGCTATTCTCGGACAAGCTCTTAGGGTATCGTTCTGTGGATAGAAAGATTAAGCGCCAGAATAATCACATTAGGTAAATCGTGACGGAGTTTACAAAACAGTAAGTCTTTGTATTGTTATGTATTTGTAATGGTTTCTCTGGTATTAGCAGGGACTTATGCGATCAGAATTTACCCATCATAATATCAGCAGCCGACATCAGCACCTCCCGCTAACTTAGCGAGAGGTGCTGGGCTGATATTAGAATTCAACTGCAACCGCAACGAGGGCACCTTCGTCATCTTCTTCATAGTTAACCACAATGTGCCCGGAAGCCTGTTGTATATTAGCCATGGTCTTAGGATTGGCTTTGAAGGTCATGCTTTGTCTGGTTTCCATATCACGGATGGTAAAAGTGTTATCGGTTTTATTAATTGCGGTAACATTACCAATGTGTTTTCCTGAATCCTCACCGCCGCACGCAAAGCTCAAGCCCGAAGTTAGGCTTAGTGCAAGTGCCAAGGAGCTTACTGAAATGAATTTTTTTGACATGATTATTCCCTTTGTGGTTAAGACGCATACAAGCATAAGTCTAAGATGAATTCCAATATTATATTAGTACATATTTATATACAGTTGTTCAATCCTGTATGAAATTCCTGCTTGCCCTTGCTAGGTCTTCGCGATATAAGAGCATTCAAGATTACAACACCGCATTTCGGTCATGGTTCGCGGCTTATTTTTATGAGTTGTATTGGAATATAATTCAATCGCTACGGATATATATGTGAGAATCTCTAATTAAATTCATGAAAAACAATAATGTAGGCGTTATTAGCAATGAAAATATTAGTCATAGGTAGTGGTGGACGCGAACATGCGCTAGCTTGGAAAGCTGCGCAATCGCCCCAAGTGGAAAAAGTATTTGTGGCTCCTGGTAATGCGGGTACTGCCTTAGAACACAAGCTGGTAAACATACCCATTGAGGTCACTGACATTCCCGGTTTATTGGCGTTTGTATCATCAAATGATATCTCTCTCAGCATTGTTGGCCCGGAAGTTCCTTTGGTGATGGGTATTGTTGATGCCTTCAAGCAAGCGGGACAGCGTTGTTTTGGGCCGACAAAAAATGCGGCACAGCTAGAAGGTTCTAAATCGTTCACTAAGGACTTTCTGGCACGCCATAATATTCCGACGGCGGCATACGGTAACTTTACTGAGATTGAAAGCGCGGTTGCTTATATCAAGCAACAGGGAGCGCCTATTGTTGTCAAGGCGGATGGCCTTGCGGCGGGCAAGGGAGTTATTCTTGCGCAAACCGAACAACAAGCCATTGATGCGGTCGAAGACATGCTCGCGGGGAATGCGTTTGGCGATGCTGGGCATCGAGTCGTTATTGAAGAGTTTCTGCTGGGTGAAGAAGTGAGCTTTATTGTCATGGTTGATGGCAAGAATGTATTGCCTTTAGCAACATCGCAGGATCATAAGGCGAAGGAAAATGGTGACCAAGGGCCAAATACCGGTGGGATGGGTGCTTATTCCCCTGCTCCAGTGGTTACGTCTGATTTACATGATCGCATAATGTCTGAAGTTATTTACCCCACTGTGCAAGGCATGGCGAGCGAAGGTAATGACTATACGGGTTTTTTATACGCGGGTTTGATGATATCGCCGGATGGCCAAATAAAAGTATTAGAATATAATTGTCGTTTCGGCGACCCGGAAACCCAACCGATTATGATGCGCTTACAGTCTGATATCGTAGAAATGTGTAATGCGGCTTTGGATCAACAGCTTGATAAGCAAAAAACTAAGTGGGACAGTCGGTCTGCTGTTGGTGTAGTGCTCGCAGCGGGAGGTTATCCTGATGCTTACAAAAAAGGTGAAATTATAACGGGCCTAGAAAATTCCGAATCAGCTAGCGCTAAAATATTTCATGCGGGAACGGCCATTCATAATGAAAATATTGTGACCGCCGGTGGGCGGGTTTTATGCGCTGTTGCACTGGGTGATACGGTTACCGAGGCGCAGCATCGAGCTTATGTGTTAACCAAAAAAATTCATTGGAATAATGTTTATTATCGAACCGATATCGCTTATCGCGCTGTCAATAGAGAGAAGGAAGGAAACAAATTATGAGTAATACGTTTGTCGCTGTTTTAATGGGTTCAGACTCAGATCTGCCAATCATGCAATCCACTTTGGATATCTTGAAAATGTTAGGTGTGAAGTACGAGGTGAAAGTCACTTCAGCGCATAGAACACCGGTTAGAACCAAAGAATATGTTAATGATGCCAGCGCGCGTGGTTGTGAAATATTTATTGCAGCAGCAGGTTTGGCGGCACATTTAGCGGGTGCGGTTGCTGGCATGACAACTAAACCTGTCATTGGTGTTCCCATTGATGCTGGTCCATTACAAGGTATGGATGCATTATTGTCTACGGCACAAATGCCGGGCGGTGTTCCGGTCGCATGTGTCGCCATCGGCAAAGCGGGTGCTAAAAATGCAGCGTATTTAGCCGCGCAAATGCTCGCTATTAGTGATAAAGATCTCGCAAAACGTGTTGCTGATGAGCGTGCGGCAAATGCGTTAGCGATTGAAAAGAAAGACGCAGAACTGCAAACCAAGCTTGGATAATTTTGTTTTAAAAAAAGCAGTAGGTCTCTTAAATTACGGAGGAGTTATCGCTTATCCCAGCGAGGCCGTTTTTGGTCTAGGTTGCGATCCTTTGAATGAATCAGCGGTGCTACGATTACTCGCGATTAAGCAACGCCCTGTGGCCAAAGGACTCATCCTGATCGCGAGTCATTTTAATCAACTCAGTGCTTATATTTCACCATTAGATACTGACATTCTTGCCAAAGTAAATAACACTTGGCCGGGGCCGCATACTTGGGTTTTGCCCGCTAGTCGTCATGCTCCAAAATGGTTAATGGGCGACCATGAAGGAATTGCGGTTAGAGTGACGGCCCATCCGATTGCTGCGCAGCTGTGCGCAGCATTTGGAGGCCCGCTGGTATCCACCAGTGCAAATAAAGCTGGAAGAACACCGTGTAAAACGACAATGCAAATTCGACTTCGTTTATTAAGCGCCATTGATTTTGTGGTTCCGGGTGAAATCCAGAATCACAAAAAACCGACAGTCATAAAAAATGCACTCAGCGACGAAATTATTCGCAGTGCATAGTGAGGGAGAGATATGAGCACACCAGACATTTCTGCAGTAAAAGAATTTTTGCTGCAACTACAAGATAATATTTGCGCCGAACTAGAAAAAGAAGATGGCAAGGCGACGTTTTTTGAAGAAAGCTGGGAGCGAGAAGGTGGTGGCGGTGGCCGTACTCGTGTGTTAACAGATGGTAAGGTTTTTGAGCAAGGCGGGGTTAATTTTTCGCATGTCTTTGGGAGTAACTTACCACCGTCAGCAACCGCGCATCGTCCAGAGCTTGCAGGCAGAAACTTTCAAGCGCTTGGTGTTTCTTTAGTTATTCATCCGCATAACCCTTATGTACCAACTTCGCATGCCAATGTTCGATTTTTTATTGCAGAAAAAGAAGGTGAGCAAGCGATTTGGTGGTTTGGTGGAGGTTATGATTTAACACCTTACTATGGTAATGAAAAAGACGTTGTGCAATGGCATCAAACCGCAAAAGATGCATGTACACCTTTTGGTGAGGAAGTTTATGCTAAGTTTAAAAAATGGTGTGATGATTACTTTCATTTAAAACATAGGAATGAGCCACGAGGTGTTGGTGGTTTGTTTTTCGATGATCTCAATGAATGGGGTTTCGAAAAATCTTTTGCCTATATGCAGTCTGTCGCTAATAGTTATACCAAAGCCTATATCCCTATTGTGAATAGAAGAAAAGAAACTCCTTTTGGTGAGCGCGAACGCGACTTCCAATTATATCGTCGTGGGCGATATGTCGAGTTTAACTTGGTTTATGATCGTGGCACTATCTTTGGGCTACAAAGTGGTGGACGCACTGAATCAATATTAATGTCTTTACCGCCATTGGTTAAGTGGCGTTACAATTGGTCACCTGAAGAAGGTACGCCGGAAGCTGAGTTGTATACTAAGTACTTAAAGCCAACGGATTGGGTTACGTTAACTTAATTTTTATCATTCAGCACTGTAAATCATTAAAAAAACAATTAAATTGATTGACAAAGGATGAAATAATGAACTTTCGTTGCTATCTATTAATACTTCCCTTTGCATTTTTTTCAATATTCTTTACTAGCAGCGCGGTCGCTGAAGCCCAGAAATATACACTTGTATATTCAGGTAATTTAGATGGTGAATTAGAGCCCTGTGGTTGCAGTGAAGGAGGCAATAAGGGTGGCATCAAACGCCGGGTAACTAAAATCGACGAGTTGCGTACTAAAGATAAAGACTTAATATTGCTATCTGCAGGTGGTCTTATCGTTAGCGAAATTCCGCAAGATAGATTAAAAAGCGAATATATACTCAAGGGACTAAAGGCTGTTAACTATGATGCTATCGGTATTCAATGGCAGGACTTAGCCTTCGGTGCTGACTTTCTAAATGCCCAAAAACTTCCATTTACGGCCTATAATGAATACTTTCCGCATAAAATAATTATAAAAAGAGCCAAGCAAAAATTTGTATATTTTCATTGGCTGGATCCCAAAAAAAATCCAAATATGGTTGGCGATACCCGTAACGCCTTTGCGCAGCAAAAAGAGTGGCTGCTTAATGCATTGGCCAACAACAAAAAGAATGGACTCGTAACCATCTTGGGTACAAATTTAACACTCAAAACACTACAAGAAAACTTTCCATTCGATAATATTGATATTGTCTTAATAAAAGCTAAATATGAAAAAATAGGTGAGCCGAAAAAAATAGCGAATACAATTGTGTTGCAGCCAGGCTCACGCGGTATGCGTTTAGGTGAATTAAGTTTTGATCTGGATAAGCATAGAATAAAAAACTGGCAGCATCAAATTCACGTATTACCACCTGAAGTTCTCGATCCACCACGCATGGATGCTTGGTATGAGGAATACAATGCTAAAGTAAAAGCAGATTATGAACAACGTGTTGCCCAGAAGAAAGCGTTAATGACCGGCGATTCACCCTATGCGGGAGAAAGCACCTGCAAAGCATGTCATCAGCAAGAGCATAGTAAATGGTTTAACACGCCGCATGCCGAAGCCTTTTATAAACTGCAAGATGTGAACAAGGCTTTTGATCCAAATTGCATTGTTTGCCATGTGTTGGGTTTTGAAAAAAAAGGCGGCTTCATTGATCCATCACTGACCGAAAATCTAAAACATGTTCAGTGTGAAAACTGCCATGGGGCTGCAAAAGAACACGCTGCGAGTGCAGGCCAAATAAAAGTGACTAATATTAACTGGAAGCCTGAAAAAATGTGCGCGCAATGTCATGTGCAAAAACACAGTCCTGATTTCAAGTTTGAAACATATTGGCCGAAGATTAAGCATGGTAAGAACTGATCCTAGAATCCGCAGTTGAACGGCAATAACACTGCATAGCGGCCGACTGCGAAATTTAGGCTTGCCATCTTCCATTACTCCGGCGCAAAAAACTTTTTGCTAAGAGCAAGCGTTCCTCCCATCGCTATTAGGTAGCTTTAGTTGAGTTGGCAGCCGTTGCCGGAAAATGTACCTGACAAGTTTTCTGCTGAATTATTCCATGTGCCATCAAGCGCGCCTGTCTCGGTATTCAATGTTCCTGTAATTGTAGCGCCTCCCGTTATACTTGCGGTCAAGGTTGTTCCAGTAACCGAGCCACTCAGCGTAAACATTTCGGCATCAGCAATACTATAGGCAATGCCGGTTACAGCATTAGAATCATCGATATCAAAGGAGAATAAACCAAAGTCACCACCGATATAGTTACCCGTAAAACGATGTAGTGCATTTACTACTCCGCCTATTCTTGCGCCAGAAAAATCACCATTAATTGAAAGGGTGGTATTCTCCCATGTCCCTGCTACTTCATTTACAGAGGAAAATGCACCACTAAATGTGGCATCTTTAGAAGCGTCTCCACTGACGAATGCAACATTTTGATCATAGCTAATGGGGGTTGTGCCAGTCAGGTTGATATACTCTTTTTCTGGAATACTATATGCCGCACCTTCTATGTTTCCAGTAGCTGCGTTTACTAAAAATCCAAAATTTCCATTGTCACCACCGGAATATGTCCCCGTATAAGCACCGGCATAAGAGCAGAGTAGTGTTGTTTCTAAATGTCCTTGTGCGGTACTTGCATTTGGCAGTGCATGAACACCTCCACTTGCTGATATAGCATTAGAAATAATAGTTGTTAACCCTGTAGATATATCAGTCATGCCAAAATTAACCTGTGTCCAATCATTTGCAACGGTTTGCACCTCTGCCGGAATATGTATGCCATTAGACGGGTCTCCGTCAGCATCCAGCATCAATAAAAAACGCGTAATATTCAGTACTTCAATAGAACTTGAGCGGCCGTTTGGTATCAAGTCAACAGGGGTAATAACTGATTTTCCATTAGCTGTTCCTAAAGTGACTCCGCCGATTGAAAATGTAACTGTTTTGCCCGTTTCATAGTTGAAACTGCCATTTAAGTCGGTAGTGCCAGACTGGCCACCTGATACGTAGCTAATTCCCGACGTATTGCTATCTTTAAATTGACCGGTTGCAATAGAAACTCCATCTTCGTTGCTGCATGCTGAGACCGTGAGCAGTACTGCAATTGAAACCATTAATTTGTGTAACATTTTCATGCTTTTTCCTTATGTTATGAGTCGTAAATTACAGTTTTTTGGCATTAAGAGGTTCATTTCTTTAGCGACAGGCTTGGATATGATATTTCTAACACCACACACCCGGCATCAGTTCTAAATGGGCCGTGTAATTCTCCTGCTGGACGACTTGCGTAATCACCGACCTTTAGCCATTGATTAAATGCTTCACATAGAGACTGCCTTTTATAATTATAATTTCTTCAGGATCATCGTGACTTTTCGATCGGAATGGCTTTGTATCAGTCTCCGGTTTAAAATGGGTTAAACGAGTATAGTCGCCCGTCTTTTTATCAATTCCCAGCACTTAAACGCAATTTAAATGCCAGGTCTTATCGCTGTATATCTACTTTTCTTTGTCGCTATCGACTCGTTCTTTCATCGAGTCGGTATAGGTGGGTTCTAGGTCATGTATATTGGCAGGGCAATCGCTCTATGCAGACATCCCTGAAATTACTTTTATAAGATAATTATTATCCCAACCTGCACGAAGTCTTTTTGTTTCGTGTCTAATTTCGGTTTACACTCGATCTTATGGTCAGACCTCTCCGAATAGAATTTTCCGGCGAGCAGCGAAAAATGCACGGAACAAGGCCCGCCCCTCTTTTGTGTGATACAAGCGAATTACTCTATAGCAGGAATGGAAAAGTATTCGTCGAGCCAAAACAGTAATATTCCCTCGAACCATTTGTTGAGGAAGTCCATGAGCAAAAGATTACATCATGAAAGAATGAATAAAGTCGTTGAACACATTGAACATAATCTCAATCTAGAAACAGATATTTCTCAATTGGCATCAATTGCTTGCTATTCGGAATTTCATTTTCATCGATTATTTCGGTTGTATGTTGGTGAGAGTATTCACTCTTATAAAAAAAGGCTACTGCTTGAGCGTTCAGTCAAACAATTGCTTTACTCCGATGACAGCATCACCGAAATTGCTTTTAAAAGTGGGTATGATAATCAGTCTTCGTTTAACAAAGCTTTTAAGAAACAATTTTCTTGTGCGCCAAATCAAGTTCGAAAACAAAAGGTTTCAATAAAAAAAACCGCAATTAAAGTTAAACTTATTGAAGGAAATATTATGCAACCAACAATTGAAAGTATTGAAAGTATTCCTGTTATTTGTGCAAGGGGTAAAGGTGACTATAAAGAAGCTTCAGCCGAAGCTTGGGGAAAATTGATGAAGTTTACCTATTCCAATAAGCTCATGGATAAGTCTGTCAGAATGATAGGCATTGCCCACGATGACCCTAATGTCACCGAAAGCAATCATATACGTTATGACGCATGTGTAGATATTTCTGCAGATATTCGCAATGAAGAAGACCTTCAAGCCCGAACTATTGCTGGAGGAAATTACGCAGTATTTATGCATAAAGGCGCATACGACAAATTAAACGATACATACTCTATGATATTTAATTCCTGGCTTCCTGAAAGCGATCACAAATTACGTGACGAGCCTTGTTTCGAAATTTATCTAAACCGCGACCCAAGAAAAACCAAACCCGAAAATCTTAAAACTGAAATTTATTTACCCATCGAGTAAATAAAAGAATAGAATATGCAAGTAACAAATGAGAACAAATAACAAATGGGGTCGTAACAAATGGGGTCGCGTAACAAATGGGGTCCGTAACAAATGGGGTCGGACTCGATATAATTATCAGCTTATATCGAGTCCGACCCTAATATTTCTAATGTTTTTTGAATAACTAAGTAATTATCACTCATTTATATTACTGGAGGCATAATGTTTTCACTCACTACAAAGCAACTAGGGAAACTACTGAGTATTTTCTGTTTTTCCTTTCTGGCGCAAGTCGGTTACGCAGCGCCTGCTGCAAAAGTGCTCACATTTTGGATGGATAGCGATGAGGCAAGCTCGACAACTATAAGTCATGACGCTTGGCAAGATTTACTCGATAAGTACCTTGTTAGAGACTCCAATGGGATTAATCGATTTAAGTATGGTGCAATTGACGCCGACCGAAAAGTACTTAAACGCTATATAAAAACATTGGAAGCTATTGATCCGCGCCAATATAATCGCAATGAACAGATGGCTTATTGGATTAATCTTTATAATGCGCTCACTGTTGATATTGTATTGGATGCCTATCCGGTGAAATCCATACTTAAAATTGGTGGCTCTCTTTTTTCCCCTGGCCCATGGAATGAGAAGTATCTCAATATTTCTGGACAGCAACTCAGTTTGAATGACGTTGAGCATCGTATTTTACGCCCGATATGGAAGGATTCCAGAATTCATTATGCCGTCAATTGCGCCAGTTATAGTTGCCCAAATCTTAGAGCTAAAGTCTTTACTGCTAAGGATATCGATAATCAACTGACCGAGTCTGCCAAAGTCTATGTGAATAATCCAAGAGGAATTACAGTGGAAGGTGAAGATCTGCTGTTGTCCAAGATATTCGAGTGGTATCAAGTCGATTTTGGTGGCAACGAAAAAGAATTGCTAAAAGAGCTGGCTAAATATGCCGAGCCCGCATTAGCAAAGCGCTTGACCAAGCATGATGGCGATATCGATTACGAATATAACTGGGATCTTAATGACGCAAAATAACGATTTGTTAAATCAATTACCGTAACTCCATTTCCAGGCTACACGTGGTGGCGGAAAAGAGGGGACAGGAAAAGAGGCAGCAGGAAAAGAGGGGACAGAAAAGAGGGGACAGACCACTATTAATGCACACAGAAGGAAAAGAGGGGACAGACCACTATTAATGCACATGATTGTTCATCAAAACATAGGCGTGAATATCACATCCGTTTGATCTTATAAGATGATCTAAATACAATAAATCATCTTCCTCCGTGAAAAAGCAAACCGAGCGATTATTCTCGCGTTGGATTATATGCCAGGTTATTTCTGGTATTGAGATACGTGCCCTGCGCGGCATTAAACATCTTCCGCAATACTGAAAAACCCCAATATAACATCTAATCGTGGTCTGTCCCCTATTTCCTATTTCTGCTATTTCTGTATTTCTGTTTCCTAGAGCACAACAGCAGAGGGGCTTATTTTAAAAAGTCCTTGTATCTTAACTCCAGTCATCTCAGCGTTATGCTCAAAAACTAGCATTGGTCAACTTTTTCCAAAGATGCTCCGTTATCAACCCATGTTGAAAGCTTTGCAAACGAGCAACAACAATATCAAGTGTTGTACTTTTAATATATTTTCCCTCAATAGATTGAAGTTCTCCTGATTCTAGCTCTTTTTCTACAAGAAAAAGCGGCATATGACCCCAAGCCATTTTTTGCAAAATGATTTCTTTCTTGGTGTGTTGGTCTCCAACGCTTATATAGGGTGTATTTTTAAGAATAAAATAATCATTAGAGGAGGTAGTTTGCACAGTTGAGCGAACAATACATTGCGTATATTTTCTTAAGTCATCATATTTTAGACTAGGTGTAATGGCCGTATTTAAAAAACCTTTTGCCACAACTGGAACTATCGCTACTTTACAAAAATCATGATAATTATATCTAATATCTGACTTATCTATATAGTGTATGATTATATTTGCCTTGCCTTCAAATAAACGTTCGTTTGCTCCTTCAAGATTTTCAAACAACAAGTTGAGATGGGTTGATTTATAATTCTCAGTAAATTCACGCAATAGTGATAATACGGGCGGTAATGGTGTTGTATCACCAATAGCAATAGAAATTTCTGTTTCTTTGTTTTGCTGTAGATGTATCGAAAGTCCTTTTAAGTCATCAACCTCATTTAATACTTGCAAGCATTGTCGATAAAAAGCTTTCCCTTGTTCCGTGGGTACAGAACGGTAACCTGATCTATCAAACAAAGAAAATCCCAGCCCCGTTTCTAGTTTTTTTAGCGAAGTGACAATACTTGGATGTGTTTTATGCAGCTTATTGGCAGCAGCCTGGAGACTTTCCTGCTCAATGACTGCAACAAATGCGTTTATTTGATGAAGCGTTATATTTATATGTTCGTATGTTCGTATGTTCGTATGTTCGTATGTTCGTATGTTCGTATGTTCGTATGTTCGTATATATTACACTGTATGTAAAAACAATGTACTATTATACAACACTTTAGATAGCTAATATCTTTTCTCAATCAAATTATTGGAGAAAAACATGAAAGCTATTGTTATTAATAAAGATGGTGATACAAATCAATTAGTTATTAAAGATATTCCTACACCCGTTCCACAACCCGATGAGATCCTTATCAAGATTAAAGCCTTTGGGATTAATCGTGCGGAAATATATATGCGCCAGGGGCTTTGGGGTGATGTAGCGGAAGTGAGTGGCATCGAGTGCGTGGGCTTAGTCGAGAATGATCCTTCAGGTATATTGAGTAAAGGTCAAAAAGTAGCGGCTATCATGGGAGGAATGGGGCTTACCAGGAATGGTAGTTATGCTGAGTACACCTGCTTATCAACACAAAATGTATTTCCAGTTGAAACAAGCCTAAGTTGGGTTGATTTTGCGGCAATTCCAGAGTCGTATGCGACCGCATGGAGTTGCCTACATGAAAATATGAATATCAAAGAAAATGAAACTATCTTTATCCGAGGCGGAACTTCGGCACTAGGGCAAGCAGCTATCAATATTGCCGCAAATATAAAAGGGGTAACGATCATTTCATCAACAAGATCAATTGAGCGTATTAATGAATTAAAGGCATTAGGTTGCTCAAAAGTATTTGTTGAAAATAGCATGTTAAATGAAAAAATAAGGGAACAATACCCAGCAGGTATAGATAGTGTAATGGATATTATTGGCAACACTACATTGCTGGATTCACTCAAAATGGTTAAAAAGAATGGCGCAGTTTGTAATGCTGGATTTCTTGGTGGAAGCGACCCGATCTCTTTTAATCCTCTGGTAGATATGCCACCCTCTGTCAATCTTAATTTTTTCGCAAGCTTCCAGTTTGGAACGGATGATTTTCCGATTAAGAATATTCCAATGCAGAAAATAATTGAAAATGCGGAACAAGGCATGTACAAAATCAAGCCATCAAATGTATTTTCCTTCAATGAGATTTCAAAAGCACATCAGCTTATGGAAAGTAATAATTCCGGTGGTAAAATCGTGATAGAAATATAAACATAACGAATAAGGATGGGTTCGTGTGAGCGCACGAACCACAACCTTTGAGTAAACAATGAGGCATAATTGAGAGCAAGCAGTATTGTCAACAGGGGAGCAAGCTATGAATAAACATGAAAAATAAATTATGTAGCATTTTCTGATGCGGGTATTGATGCTGGTTTTATAAATCTGATTTAATCTCATTCTCTGGCGGTAGACGATTTCATGTTAGAGCATATTAAAGGGCTCTGACCCCTTTCGCTGACCCCTTTCGCTGACCCCTTTCGCTGACCCCTTTCGGGGA